>Ga0255342_1001432_pt1 | contig 34043 bp, 30 predicted proteins | sample wastewater_treat_3_FD_192416 | JGI IMG/M metagenome (GOLD analysis project Ga0255342, IMG submission 192416) | Wastewater microbial communities from Lulu Island WWTP, Vancouver, Canada - plant14 | ecosystem: Engineered > WWTP > Wastewater > Unclassified | place: Canada: Vancouver, British...
GGGGGAGATGGAATGGCGCTAAGAGAGGTTTTAAAACATAGAGTTGATGAAGTTGTTTTGGTAGATATTGATAAAGAAGTTATTCAGGTATCTAAAAAATATTTTGCTAAACAAATTCAAGGTGCTTTTAGTGATAAAAGAGTTAAAGTTTTTAATGAAGATGTATTATCATTTATCAAGCAATATAAAAAATATTTTGATATTATTATTGTAGATTTAACAGATCCAACTCCAGTAGCTAAATTTTGTTGGAACAAAAAGTTTTATCAAGATGTTTCAAATGCCCTAAAAGACGATGGTGTTAGTGGTTTTCAAAGTGGTTCTCTAAATGAACCTTTTTCAAAGAAAGTAAGGAGAGATTTGTCTAAAACATTTAATTATTTTAAAACACACAGAGCATTTATTGAATGTTTTCCTTTTAGTGAATATGCTTTCTCTTTTGGATCTAAGAAAATTAACCTTGATAAGATAAGTATTAAAAAATCAAAGATTAATTTAAAATACTATTCTCCAAAAATTCATTTTGTTTCTAGCGCTATGCCAACAAGTGAATTATAGCGTTAAATGTAAGATGATTTAGTTAATAATCTTTTTTTAGATTTTGCACGATTTAATACGAAAAGTTTGTTGTTTAGCCTCTTTTGTGCTATAATTTCGGCATGTCTTTTTTAAATAAAATATTTGGCGATCCAAATGAAAAGTATATTCAAAAACTTCAACCAACAGTTGAGGCAATTAATTCTCTAGAGAGTAGTTTAGTGTCTTTAAAAGACGAAGATTTTAAATTAAAAACTCAAGAGTTTAAAGATAGATTGAATTCTGGTGAAACACTGGATAACATTTTACCTGAGGTTTTTGCTGTTACCAGAGAAGCTTCAAAAAGAGTTTTAGGTCAAAGACATTACGATTCACAAGTTATTGGTGGTATTGTTCTTCATCAGGGCAAAATTGCTGAGATGAAAACAGGCGAAGGTAAAACTCTTGCTGCCACTCTTCCAATCTATTTAAATGCTCTTAGTGGAAAGGGAGTTCATGTAGTAACAGTAAATGACTATTTAGCTAGAAGAGATTTGGTTTGGATGGGTCAAATTTATAATTTTCTTGGTTTGTCTTCTGCTTGCATTAATCATATGCAGTCTTTTGTCTATGATACTGATTTTTCTGCCGAGGGCAGTACCGAAGATTTTAAAAGAGATGAGCTTGGTGGCTTTAAGGTAGTTGAGGATTATTTAAGACCATCTACTAGGAAAGAAGCTTATGATGCCGACATTACATATGGAACCAATAATGAGTTTGGTTTTGATTACCTTAAAGATAATATGGTTTATGATCTATCAGCTAAAGTACAAAGAGAATTTAATTATGCCATAATTGATGAAGTTGATTCCATTTTAATTGATGAAGCCAGAACTCCATTAATTATTTCTGCGCCTGACGCTGAGAGTTCAGATATGTATCGGAGTTTTTCTCGTATTGTATCTAAGCTTGAGCCCGGAAAACACTATGAAGTATTTGAAAAAGAAAAAACTGTTACCGTAACCGAAGAGGGTGTAGCTGAGTTAGAAAAGATATTAGGTATAGAAAATATATATGAAGAAAAAGGAATTAAATATCTTCATCATTTAGAGCAGGCTCTAAGAGCTCAGGCACTAAATCCAACAACCAAAAGGCCTCTTTTTGAAAAAGATCACCACTATATTGTTAAAGATAATCAAGTTATTATTATTGACGAATCAACTGGAAGGCAAATGCCTGGCCGAAGGTGGTCTGGTGGTCTTCACCAAGCAATTGAAGCTAAAGAGGGTGTTTTGATTCAGCCTGAATCAAAAACATTAGCTTCAATAACATTTCAAAATTATTTTAGAATGTACAATAAGTTGTCTGGAATGACGGGAACTGCTCTTACTTCAGCCGAAGAGTTTGATAAAGTTTACAAACTAGAAGTTATTGCTGTTCCAACTAACAAGCCAATGATTAGAAAAGACCTGCCAGACTTAGTTTATCGAACTAAATCTGGTAAGTATCAGGCTATTGTTCGAGAAATAAAAGAAAGGCACGAGAAAGGTCAGCCACTGTTAATAGGAACAACATCAATTGAAAAGAACGAATTATTGAGCAAGCTCTTAGAAAGAGAGGGTATCCCTCATCGTATACTTAATGCTAAGAATCATGAAAAAGAAGCTGAGATTATTGCTCAAGCAGGAAAGTTTAAGGCGGTAACTGTTGCTACTAATATGGCGGGAAGGGGTGTTGATATTATTTTAGGAGGTAATCCACCAGAAGATCCTCAGAAAGTTATTGATGTTGGCGGATTACATATTATTGGAACAGAAAGACACGAAGCCAGAAGAATAGATGATCAATTACGAGGTCGAGCAGGAAGACAAGGAGATCCGGGCTCAAGTCAATTCTTCTTGTCTCTAGAAGATGATCTTTTAAGAATATTTGGAGCTGAAAAGATAGAAGCTTTGGCTGGATATCTCAATATGCCCGAAGATCAACCAATTGAAACGAAAATGCTTTCGGGTATTATAGAATCGGCTCAGGGGAAAATAGAGGGTTTTCATTTTGATGCCAGAAAACATTTACTTGATTATGATGATGTTTCCAATAAGCAAAGAGAAGTTGTTTATAAAAAAAGGCTAGATATTATTGAAAAAGGGAAAGACGGAACGCTTAGAGAAACAATGTTATCTTTGATTACTAATTATGGCTATACAGAAGATGATTATATTAAAAAAGAAACAGAGATTGGCCTAGAGAATATGAGAGGTTTAGAAAAGGTTGTTTGTCTCAGAGTGTTAGACTCTTTATGGGTTGATCATTTAGAAAATCTTCAATCTCTAAGAGATTCGGTTAGACTTAGAGCTTATGGACAAAAGGATCCTTTAATTGAATACAAGAACGAAGCCCGTAGAATGTTTCAGGATCTTATAAATACTTGGGAAAAAGAAGTTGTAGAAATGATATTTAAGGTTAAGTCGGTTTCTTTTGCGCCCAGTCCAATAGAAAAAGGTGGAACAGAAATACGACAACAATCAAATGTTGTTGTGCCAAGGAAGTCTGATAAAGTTGGGCGAAATGATCCTTGTCCTTGTGGAGCCAAACATCCTGATGGAAGACCTAAGAAATACAAACAGTGCTGTGGTAAGTAGTATTTTTTAATCCAGCAATGCGCATAAAACAAAACCCATGAGCGAGATATTTCTTAAGGACGTGTTGTTTTTAAATAATTTTTTGCGCATTATTAACAAAATTATTGTTACTTTTACTATATTGTAATACGGTCCAGTATTTTAAGGATGATACCTTGTTTTGAGTATTGTTCATAATTTTTTGTCTAGACTGAATTTACTCTTAAAAACCATGTTTTTTTCTGGTCTTGGTTTTCTCCATCTGTTTCGATCAAAAGCAATATTATCAGGAGTAAAAAGTATTTCTCTTCTTAGACGACAGAACTACAACACATTTTTTCTTTTAACCTGGGTAATTCTAATCATATTTCACATTTTCTGTAAGATGAGTATGAAATTCATTATCAATAATACTTTTTTAACACCTCAAAAGTCCAGAATGATGTGGACGCATACAAAGCCTTGACATTTACACAAAAAGGCAGTAGACTGACCGCATGTGCAGCTATATGATGTATAGGCCTCCCAGAGGGGGGGAAGACCACGCTCATAAAAAGCGTGATAAGGAAAAGGAGGAAGAAAAAGGAACTGATGAATCAGTTCCTATTTAATAGCTCTTTGGAGGTGCGAAATGGAAAATACCAATATTAACATTGGAGACATGATTTTGGTTGCCATAGTTTTGGCAATCGGAATTTATGTATTAATTCACTTTTTAAATAAAGTGATTTACTCATAAAAAAAATTGACAAATATTCAAATTTAATATAGAATATGGTATAAATTAATTATGAATTACTATAGAATAACAGTCGTACTCATATTTGTAATAACTCTGGCTTTAGGAGCTTTTGTTTATCCAACACCATTCAGTAATTTTGTTGATATTCCTAAGGTTGATTTTAAATTGGGCCTTGATTTGCAAGGCGGAACTCAATTGGTTTATCAGGCCGATCTTAGCGATGTTGATGAAAGTGAGCATAACAATAGAATGAATGGACTTAGGGATTTAATTGAAAGAAGGGTTAATTATTTCGGAGTATCTGAACCATTGGTCCAAGTAAGAGGAGATCGTTTAGTAGTAGAATTGGCTGGAGTTGTTGATCCAGTAGAGGCAATTAAAATGATTGGCGAAACTCCTTTTTTAGAATTTAAGGAGCTTAGCACCGAAGAAGATATAACGCCCGAGATATTAGAGATTATTGAAGAGAAGAATAAAGAAGCTTTAGAAAAAGCGGAATCAGTTTTTCAGATGATCTTAGATGGTGCTGATTTTGAAGAGACTGCTAAAGAATATTCCGATGACTTTTTGAGTGCTCAAGAAGGAGGATCTCTTGGTTCCTTTAAAAAAGGAGACATGGTTTCAGAATTTGACGAGGCTGTATTTAGTTTAAATGCTGGTGAGATTTACGAATCAGTTGTAGAGACTGATTTTGGGTATCATATTATTAGAAAAGATGAAGATGAAAACGAAGAAGGAGAGATAAAAGCTAGCCATATTTTAATTAAAAAGGCTTATCCACAAGAATATATTAGTGAGTGGAAGCGAACTGAGCTTAGTGGAGAGCATTTAGAAACTGCTAGATACTTCTTTGACCAAAGCACAAGAGATATTATTATTGAATTAGATTTTACTTCCGAAGGTGGTGAAATATTTGAAAAAATTACCGAGAGAAATGTTGGCAAACCTTTAGCAATATTTTTAGATGGTATGTCAATTATTGATACAAACGGAGATGGTGAAATTACAGATGATGATCTCTATGCTCCCACAATTCAAGAGAAAATATCAGGAGGCAAGGCAGTTATTACTGGAGAAGCTGATTTAGATACTGTGAGACAAATTGTAACTCGTCTTAGAAGTGGAGCTTTACCAGTTCCGATTGAGCTTTTAAATTATCAAAATGTTGGACCAACTATGGGTATGGAATCGTTAGAAAAGTCTTTGGTAGCTGGTTTTTGGGGCTTTTTAGCTATAGTTTTGTTTATTATCGCATTTTATCGATTACCAGGATTATTAGCGGCTATTAGTTTGATTTGCTACACTATATTTGTATTGGTAATATTTAAATTATTACCAGTTACATTAACATTATCGGGTATAGCTGGATTTATTCTTTCAATTGGTATGGCAGTAGATGCTAATATTTTAGTATTTTCTAGAATGAAAGAAGAGTTGGATTTAGGAAAATCATTAAAAGATAGTATTGATATTGGATTTGAAAGAACTTGGCCTTCTATTAGAGATGGAAACTTTACAACATTGATTGTTGCTTTTATTCTTTTCTTTGTCGGAACTAGTTTTGTTCAAGGATTTGCTTTTACATTGATTATTGGAATATTAGTTAGTTTGTTTGCTGCTTTGGTTATAACAAGGTCTTTGCTTAAATCTTTTGAGGGAACCAGATTTGAGAAAATTAATTGGCTTTGGAAAAAGAAATGATAAATTTTATTAAATACAAAAGAATATATTATGGAGTTTCTTCTATATTAATTTTAGCAAGCTTGTTTTCTCTTGTGTTTTTTGGAGTTAACTTTGGAATAGAATTTACTGGAGGGAGTATGATGGAAATAGAATATAGTGAAGATGTTCCCAGTGTTTCTGAATTAAGATCAACACTTTCTGGTATTGGTCTAAACGATGTTACTATACAATCAATTGGAGAAAATGGTTTTGTGCTAAGAATGCCTGATATACCACAAGATAAATATATTGAGATAAAAAATTCTTTGAGTGGTGCAACAGAAAAATACTTTGAATCAATTGGTCCAACCATAGGAGAAGAATTAAAAAATAAATCAGTTATTAGTATTATTTTAGCATCCCTGGCTATCGTATTATACATTGCGTTAACTTTTAGAAATATGGGAAGTAAGAATATAAGATCGTGGCAGTATGGTATGGTTGCAGTTGGGATTGAATTCTTTCACGATGTTTTGATAGTTTTAGGGGCTTTTTCAATTATGGGATATTTATATGGAATACAGTTTAGTGTTCCGATAGCGGTTGCTCTTTTAACTGTGCTTGGTTATTCAATTAACGATACTGTAGTTGTTTTTGACCGAATGAGAGAAAACATTGCCAAAAACCCTCGTCTTGTATTTCCTGATATTGTTAATAAAAGTTTAAATGAAACATTGGAAAGATCGATTAACACATCAGCTACAACATTGTTTGTTTTAATTGCAATATTTGTTCTAGGTGGAGAAACAATTCGTTGGTTTGTTTTTGCTATGATATTAGGTATATCTTTAGGTACCTATTCTTCAATATTTTTGGCTGGACCACTTTTGGTAACTTGGTTTAATAATAAAAAATAATTATGTTTGATTACCGACAAATTTCAACAAATATTGTTAGTAAATTGCCTGACAGAACAAGGGATATTATATCTCGTCGTTTTGGTCTTAATCAAGAAAGCAAGAAAGAGTCATTAGAGGCTATTGGCATAGACTATGGTATTACTAGAGAAAGGGTTCGTCAAATTGAGCAAGATGCTATTAAAAAAATGCAAAGGGGAGCTGAAGAAGAATATCAACCTGTTTTTGATGTTTTTAGAGAGCAGATGATATCTTTTGGGGGAATTAAAAAAGAAGACGAATACATTAAGTCTTTGGGTAAATTAGAGGATTATAATTATATATCATTTTTATTATCGCTTAATAATTCTTTTTATAGATCTTCAGAAAGTAAAGATATTTATTCTTTTTGGGCTATTGACCAAAATAGTTTTAATAATGCTCAAGAAACTATTAAGAGAATACATCAAATATTATCAGAAAGCAGAAAACCAATAAAAATTGAGCATTGTATAAATATTGCTCCTGTTAAGGCGAGCAAAAAAGTAAATTCTTATTTAGATCTTTCTAAAAAGATTCATTTAACTCCAGATGGGGTTATTGGTTTTAAGAATTGGCCCGAAATTAATCCACGAGGTACTAAAGATAAGGCATATTTATTATTAAGAAAAAAGGGAAAGGCTTTACATTTTAGAGAAATTGCAAAATTGTTAGGTAATCATAGCGAGCAAACTGTTCATAACGAACTAATTAAAGATGAAAGATTTGTATTGGTTGGACGAGGGATATATGCTCTAAAAGAATGGGGTTATGAACCAGGAGATGTTAAAGATGTTATTAAAAAGATTCTTTTGATAGAGGGTAAGCCAATGACCAAAGAAGAAATAACTGCTCGAGTTTTAGAGAAAAGAATAGTTAAAAAGAATACTATTATTCAGAATTTGTGCAACAAGGATTACTTTGAAAGGACTTCGGATGGTAAATATTTAGCGAAATAATTTAAAATTTAATGGAAATTAATTGGGATGAGATCTTAATTCAAATTAATGGTCTTTTAATCGCCGCAAAACCCGGACTAGTTATTGTTTGGCAATTCATTTTGGCATGGTGGTGGTTACCATTGCCTTTTCTTTTATGGAAGCATTTTTCATACTTCTGGCTTTGGTGGAGAAATTCTCTTTGGAACGCTAAACAAAAAACAATATTATTAGAAATTAAGATACCGAAAGAAAATCTTAAGCCGATGAGAGCAATGGAATTGGTTTTTACTGGTTTATGGCAAATATGGGCTGAACCAAATTGGATAGAAAAATGGTGGGATGGTCAGTCTCTCCTTTCTTATTCTTTTGAAATAGCTGCTATAGACGGAGTTCCTCATTTTCTTATCCGTTGTCCTAGCTCAGCATTGGGTATGGTAGAAACTCATATATATGCTCAGTTTCCTGAAGCTGAAATATTTGAAGTAGAAGATTATACCAAAAAAGTTCCTCAGGATATACCTAATAGTAAATGGGATTTATGGGGGACAGATTTTAAACTTGCCAAAGCAAATTGCTATCCTATCAAAACATATCATGATTTTGAAACCGAACGGGAATCTAAAGAAGAAAAGAGAATAGATCCAATTCCTTCATTGTTAGAAGGGATGAGTTTTTTAAAGAAAGGGGAGCAAATTTGGGTTCAAATTCGAGCTACACCAATATTTTCTGAAATTCCTTGGATTGAAGAAGGTAAGAAGGTAAAAAACCAGCTTTTGTCTCGAAAGATGCCTTCAAAGCCAAAACCATTATATCGAGAAATAATAGATGTCCTCTTTGGTTTTGAAAAAAAACAAGAAACTAAAGATGAAGGACTTCTTCCGCCTGAAATGCGTCTCACTGAAGTTGAGAAAGAAACTGTTGCCGCAATTGAAAGAAAAATGGACAAAGTTGGTTTTGAAGTTGGGATTAGGTATATTTATCTTGCCAAAAAAGATGTTATGGTAAAATCTAATCTTAGGCTTCCAATGAGTTATTTCACCAATTTTAATACCAAACATGCCAATGCTCCTATTCCTGACGGGAGAACAATTCCTAAAGTTAGAAAACAGTGGTACGATCCTTTTTGGTTTCCTGAGAGAAGGCTTCATTTAAAAAAAAGATTGATATTTAGAAGATACATTGAAAGGTTGCCTTTTTTCTTTCCACTTCCTGGTGGTACATTTGTTTTAAATGCTGAAGAATTGGCAACGATATATCATTTCCCATCTAAGGTTTTAACCCCAGCATCTATGATTCCAAGAGTAGAGGCTAAGAAAGGCGAAGCCCCTTTAGAGTTGCCGGTTGAAGAATAATTATGAGTATTATATTTTTTGGAGAAACAACATTTAGAAATAAGCGAAAAAAGTTTGGAATTAAAACAGACGATCGGAGAAGACATGTTTACATAATTGGTAAGACTGGTGTAGGGAAAACATCTTTAATGGAAAACAAAGCAGTACAAGATATTCGTCTTGGGCATGGTATGGGTTTTATTGATCCTCATGGTGAAGCTGCTGAAAAAATACTCAGCTTTGTTCCACCTGAGAGAATTAATGATGTTGTATATTTTAATCCAGCGGATTTATCTCATCCAATAGCTTTTAATGTAATGGAAAGTGTTGATCCGGTTCATCGTTATTTAGTTTCTTCTGGTTTGATGGGTGTTTTCAAAAAAATATGGCCCGATGTTTGGTCAGCTAGAATGGAGTATATTTTAAATAATGCTGTTTTAGCTTTACTTGAATATCCTAATTCGACTCTTTTAGGAATTAATCGTATGTTTGCTGATCCAGAATTTAGAGAGAAAGTAGTAGATAAAGTGACTGATCCAATAGTTAAAGCTTTTTGGACTAACGAATATGCTCAATATAGTAAACAATATGAATCAGAGGCTACAGCGGCAATACAAAATAAAGTAGGTCAATTTATATCCAACCCGTTAATTAGAAACATTGTTGGCCAAGTAAAGTCTACAATAGATATTCAAGACATTATGAACGGAGAGAAGATATTCATTATGAATCTTTCTAAAGGAAGAATTGGTGAAGATAATTCAAAGTTACTTGGGTCATTATTAATCACAAGGATTCAATTAGCTGCTATGTCTAGAGTTTCTTTACCGGAAGAGGACAGAAAAGACTTCTTTCTATATGTTGATGAATTTCAAAACTTTGCCACAAGCTCTTTCGTAACAATACTATCCGAGGCGAGAAAGTATCGGTTAGCATTAATCCTTGGTCATCAATATATTGCTCAAATGGAAGAAACTGTTAGGGATGCTGTTTTTGGTAATGTTGGCACATTAATATCTTTTAGAGTTGGTCCATCAGATGCTGAGTTTTTGGAAAAAGAGTTTAGTCCCGAGTTTACTGCCAATGATTTGGTTAATTTGCCGAAATACAACTATTATGTTAAGTTGATGATAGATGGAATTACTAGTAATCCTTTTTCAGCAGAATCGCTCCCACCAATAGGAATTGAACATGAAGACAATAAAGAGAAAATAATTCGTGTTTCTAGGGAAAAATATGGTAATTCAAAAGAAGAAGTAGAAAGAAAGATTCAACAATGGTTTAATTCTTTTAAGCCTGAAGAACCTCCTCAGAAATTATACGATGCAGTTTGTTCAATTTGTGGCAAGAAGACCAAAGTTGTTTTTGAGCCTCAACCAGGTAGAGAAATATATTGCAAAACTTGTCGTAAGAAAAAACCTTTAGAGATAGAAAAAAAGCCAATACTTTTTTCTTCTTTAAAAAAACAAGAAGAAAAACCTAAAAAGTCAGTTGAAATTAATAAATTAAGAGATGTTTTAAAAAACTCTCTAGATAAGATTAAAAGAAATGATAAAGACAATTAGAGATATAGATTTCTTAGGTAAAGTTGCCTTAATTAGATGTGATTTTAATGTTCCTTTTAATGATTTGGGAGAAATAGCTGATGATTTTAGAATTAGAGAATCAATTCCAACAATTAATTATGTTTTAGATCAAGGTGGCAGAGTGTTATTAGTTACTCATATTAAAAATAGTGTTAAATTAATTATTCCGTTATTAGAAGATATTCTTCAGAGAAAAGTTAATTTGGTAAAGGATAATATCGTTAATGGTGATGTATCTATTCTAGAAAATGTTAGAAGTTTTGAAGGCGAGGTAGAAAATGATGATGTTTTTGCTCAAAAGTTAGCTTCTATGGCCGATATTTACATCAATGAGGCTTTTTCTGTTTCTCACCGAGCCCATGCATCAGTTGCCAAAACACCATTATTAATGCCTAGTTGTGTTGGTTTTTTGTTTGAAAAAGAAATCAAAGTGTTGTCTAGGGTTAAAGATAATCCATGGAAACCACTGGTTGTAATAATCGGAGGAGCTAAAGTTCCTTCTAAGGTAAAAGTTATTAAGGCTTTTTTGGAAAAAGCAGATCACATATTACTTGGTGGGAAAGTTGCTAACGATATTCTTGTTGTCAAAGGTATCTCAGTTAACAAGCCATGGCCCAAAGAAGATGTTGTTTCAGAAATTGAGACAATTGACTTAACTTCAACTAAACTTCATTTACCCATAGATGTTAAACTATCTAATAGTGAAGGTTCCTTAAACAAAATTGATGCACCAGGGGTTGTTAAAAATGAAGAAGAAATTTATGATATTGGTCCTGAGACAATAAAAATATATTCTGATATAATAGCTGAGGCAAGTATGATTGTTTGGGCTGGCCCATTGGGGTTTTTTGAAAAAAAAGAGTTTGAGCTTGGCACTAAGGAAATTGCTCTAGCTATTGCCAGAAATAACAAAGCCTTTAAGGTTATTGGAGGCGGAGATACGGGTGTTGCAATTACTAAATTTAATATTAAGAAGAAAGTGGATCACATATCTACTGGAGGAGGGGCAATGCTTGATTTCTTGGCTAATAAAGAATTACCTGGGTTGAAAGCATTAAAATATTATGACCAAGATTAAAAACATTGAATTGGCCGCACAAAGAATTAAGAGTGCAATTGAAAATAAAGAAAAGATTGTTCTCTATGGCGATGCGGATTTAGATGGAACCGTATCGGTTGTTTTGTTAAAAGATACTATTGAATTATTGGGTGGCAAAGTTTTTATGGTATATTTCCCTGATCGTGAAATAGAAGGTTATGGAATAAACGCTAAAGCACTGAGGTTGATAAAGCAAAAAGCCAAAAAATCAAATGTTCTTTTAGTTGTTCTTGATTGTGGAATTGCTAATCTTGAAGAAGCTCAATTAGCTAAAAAATTAAAAATTGATTTAATTATTGCTGATCATCATCAACCTCATAAAGATTTGCCTTTGGCTGATATCATAGTTTGTCCTAAGCAAAAAGGTGACAAATATCCTTTTAAAGATTTAGCTAATGCTGGGATTGCTTTTTATCTTTGTAGAGAGATGTTAGGCTCTAAGTTTGTTAAAAAAGAAAAAGACTTTTTGACTTTGGCGGCATTAGCGACAATAGCTGATATGATGAAACAAGAGAAGGATAATAAAATGATTATTGATCGTGGTTTAGAGTATTTAAAACAAAATAAAAGACCAGGGTTAAAGTTTTTTTGGAAAAGCGGTTTGGTTTCTAAATGTGCCCAAGAAAGAGATGTAGTTCAGAGAATTAATTCAATTTTAGGTTCTAGCGGAATTAAAAATCATAAAATTGAGATATATAATTTTTTGGTTGCTGATGATATTAAAAAAGCAGAAAAGATTGTTAGTCGTTTAGTTAAAAAGAATAAAGAGAAGCAAAGAAGAGTTTTAAAAATGATAGATAAGGTAGAAAAGTCAGCTAATCTAGACTCACCAATTATATTTTTTGGTAGTCCAGATTGGAAAATTAATTTATTAGGCTCGGCCGCATCAAAGATAGAAAACAAATATAAAAAACCTGTATTTCTTTATAAAAAAGGGATTAAGAGTAGTCGGGGAGCAGTTAGAGTTCCAGCTAAGCTCAATGCTGTTTTAGCAATGAGTAAAAGTTCAGACATTCTTTTAACTTATGGAGGACATCCTCCAGCTGCTGGTTTTAATTTGGCTAATAAAAATATTGATGAGTTTGAATCAAGATTGATTAAATATTTTAAAAAGAAATGAAAAAAGTAATAATATATACTGATGGGGCTTCTCGTGGTAATCCAGGAGTTGGTTCTATTGGGGTTGTCTTTTGTAACGAAAAAGAAGAAATTATTAAAAGGTATAGTGAATATTTGGGAGACAGTGTTACTAACAACGAAGCAGAATATTTAGCTGTCATATTTGCTCTTAAAAAGTTTAGTTCAGTTTTTGGTAAGAAGTTGGCTGCCAGTACTGAGATAGAATTAAGAAGCGATTCAGAGCTATTAGTAAAGCAGATGAAAGGGGAGTATAAAATTATGAATCCTAAAATACAAGAATTGTTTTTACAAGTCTGGAATTTAAAGATAGATTTTGCCAAAGTTGTATTTAAGGCAATTCCTAGAGAGAAAAACAAAGAAGCTGATCGGTTAGCTAATGAGGCTCTAGATGAGAGGAATAAGAAGAGCTGAATTCAATAAGTAATTGCAACACCTGTGTGTTCTCTTAATACCTCTAAGGGAGTTTTACCACCGTGACGTTTGCGTGGGCGTGAATTAAGTAGATACTCGACATGGCGTATATCTTCTTCAGATATTTTTGCAAAGTCAGTTTTTTTGGGAAAGAATCTTCGGATAAGTCCGTTAATGTTTTCATTGGATCCGCGATCTTGTGAACAATATGCTCTAGCAAAGTAACAAGAAATTTCCAGACGTTTCTCAAGTTCCTGCCATCCTAAATTTTCCGTGCCCCTGTCTCGTGTAAGTGTTTTACGAATATGTCCAGGGATGTTACTCAATCGTTCTTCAACCACCCTATTAGATTCACTGATGGTACCATCTTTCATTCTTCCAATCAAGACAACCCCTGAAAATCTTTCATTAATAGTTTTAAGTCTTTCATTGCTTTGTCTTGATACTATAGTATCATCTTCCCAATCTCCAATGCGTGCTCTTTTAGCCACGACAACCGGCCTATCTTCAATTGAAGGTAATATTGGTCTCTCCGCTTTCCATGATTGTCTAAATCCCTTTCTTTGTCTCCTGGTGTTGCGGCGAGCAAGATATGGTCGTAGATCTTCGCAGCCCCTTTTTACTTTCCCGTTTCCACCTCTTTGTATTTGAGTATAGATAAATTGATAGATGGCCTCGTGAGATATGTTGTTACCAGAATGGTCGATTGGTAAACGTAGAGAAATTTGCTCAGGGGACCAGCCAATTTTCAACTTTTCGGAAACGTATGACCGTATTAATTCATTTTTTAGTCGTTCTGATTTTTTGCCTAGTCGTTTTTTTAAGGCTTTCCCGTGAACTATATATGCTTGATATTTACCAACTCCTCGAGAAGGTCGCCCATCGATTTCTCGGCTGACTGATCCAGGATCTCGCCTGATTTTTTTGGCAATACCTCGGATACTTATCCCATTGCGGTAATTAATTTCAATCTCTATACGGTCTTGGAGAGTGAATTGTTTAAATGTGCGTAATTGTTTAATGTTTTTTTTCATACTTGTATTTTACCATAGGTGTTGCAATTGATTGTTGAACTTGGGAGAGTTTGTTTTGACTTTTCCATTATTTTTGTTATCATATTATTGTCCAAGAGGTTGGGGCAATCGCTCCTTTTATAAGGGGAGGAAAGTCCGAACACTCTCTCACATATAGTGAGAAACAGGGTAGCGGGTAATACCCGTCTTTTGCCGCAAGGCAAAAAGAGGTGCGAACAGAGACGTCTTTGATCGAAAGAGATAAGATATCCTTTACGGGATAAGTCCTTATATATCCAAATTAAGGTGTGAAACGGCTAAATCCTTACTCGGGTGCAAGAACAAACTTCACTTTGTGAAGAAAAAGTAGTTCGCTTGATTTTGCAGGGTAACTTGCAAAACAGATAAATGATTGCCACTCTTTTTTTTAAAAAGAGAACAGAATTCGGCTTATACATCCTCTTGGACTTTTTAAATATTCATGGTTGAAAAGATTTTTAATTCTAAAGCTAAGACAATAACATTCGCAGCGCTTTTAATCGGATGTTCTACTTTGATAAGTGGGTTATTAGGAATATTAAAGATGCGTCTATTAGCTGGCAAGTTTGATGTTGCTTTTACTCTGGATTGTTATTTCGCTGCTTTTAGAATACCTGATTTAATTTCTGCTATCATTATCACAGGAGGAATTATAGTGTCTTTTCTGCCTTTGTTTTCTGAAGAGTTTCAGAAAAACGAAAAGAGTGCTTGGCGGTTAGCAAATAATATGATTAATATATCGTTTGTTATCTTAGCCGGCATTTCTTTTTTAATATGGTTTTTTGCTCCATATTTAATAGATTTTATCGTTCCAGGATTTTCAATTGACCAAAAAGAATTGACAGTAGATCTTACTAGAATAATGTTCATTGCTCCTTTGATTTTTGCTCTTTCAGCTGTTTTTTCAGGTATTTTGCAACACTTTGATAGATTCTTTGCATATTCCTTGGCTCCAATATTGTATAATATTGGTATCATATTTGGCATTTTATTCTTTACTAGTTTTTTTCCAGAAGATAAAATGATTTTTGGTGTTGCTTATGGGGTTGTTTTTGGTTCACTGCTACACCTATTAATTCAAATACCCCCAGCAATTAAATGTGGTTTTAAATATCAGTTTTATTTTAATATTAGAGACAATCAGTTAATTAAGATATTTTACTTAATAATTCCAAGAATGATAAGTCAGGCATCTTCACAAATTAATTTGATAGTTATTACTGCTATCGGATCTCTTTTAACTGCTGGTAGTGTAGCTGTTTTCAACTTTGCTAACAATTTGTATCTTTTCCCAGTATCAATTATTGGTGTTTCTTTTGCAGTTGCTGCATTTCCTAGTTTTTCTAGATCTTTAGTAAATGGAAACCAAAATGAATTTGTTTCAGCTCTTTCTCTTTCTTTGCGTCAGGTGATATTGGCCATTGTTCCAATCGGTCTAATGTGCTTTATTCTAAGAGCTCAGATTGTGAGGGTTGTATTGGGAACTGGAGAGTTTGGCTGGACCGAAACCAGACTAACGGCAGCTTCTTTAGGTGTTTTTTCTCTAGGAATAATATTTGCTGGTATCACACCAATTTTAATTAGAGCATTTTTTGCTTTTAAAGACACTAAGACGCCTGCAATTTTGAGTGTTTTTTCAGTTGGTATTAACATATTACTCTCTTTTGCTTTTGTTTGGATAATAGATAAAAATCAATTAGTTAGTCTTTGGCTATCGTCTTTTTTAAAACTTGGTGGTATAGATGATATTAGAGTCATTGGTTTGGCTTTAGCGGTGACCGTAACATCAATTGTTCAGCTGGTTCTTCTTTTCGTCTTCTTAAAAAGAAAGGTTAAAGAGATTCCATTAAGAGAAATTAGAGTTTCTTTCGCTAAAGTTTGTATTGGATCTTTAGTTATGGTGGTTGTTACATACTTTTCGTTGAGAGTAGCTCTTTTCTTTGTTGATTTGACTACATTTGGCGCGGTGCTATTTCAGCTAATGTTTGCTTTTACTTTTGGTGCTCTAGCATATGTCGCTACTCTTTATTTACTCCATACTAAAGAATTATACTCACTAATTAAAAGATGAAAAATATAAGAAACTTTTCAATAATATCGCACATTGATCATGGTAAGTCTACTCTTGCTGATAGAATGATTGAAATTACTGGAACCGTATCTTCGGAGAAAATAGGGGAGCAGATGCTTGATTCTATGGATTTGGAACGTGAAAGGGGAATTACAATTAAAATGCAACCAGTAAGGATGAAGTATTCTTTAAATGGAGAAGAATATATTATTAATATGATAGATACTCCTGGTCATGTTGATTTTTCCTACGAGGTTTCTAGATCTTTAGCCGCCGTAGAAGGTGTAGTGTTGTTAGTTGATGCTACTAAAGGAATTCAAGCTCAAACACTAGCCAACCTAGATTTTGCTAAAAGACAAAATCTTGTAATTGTTCCAGCGGTGAATAAAATAGATTTACCCAATGCAATGACCGAAGATGTATCTAATAACTTAGCCGAGCTCTTGGGTATAGATTCATCTGAGGTAATTCGTATTTCAGCTAAAAAGAATATCAATGTAGATAAATTATTAGCTAGGGTAATAGAGAAAATCCCAGCTCCTAAAAAAGTAGAAGGCGAAGATTTTAAAGGTTTAATCTTTGATTCTGAATACGACTCTTTTAAGGGAGTTGTCGCATATGTTAGAGTGGTTAGCGGTTCTATTAAAAAAGGTGAGAAGATTTATCTTTTGTCAGTAAATGCAAAAGGAGAAGTAAAAGAAGTTGGTTATTTCATTCCTACATTTTCTCCTCAAAATATACTAAACTGTGGAGATATTGGATACATTGCAACAGGAATTAAAGAGGCGGGGATTATTAAAATTGGAGATACTATTAGTAATAATAAAGAGGCCAAACCGCTACCAGGTTACAAAGAGCTTAATCCTGTTGTTTTTGTAAGCTTTTACCCCGAAGACACTGACGACTACAATCTTTTAAGAGAAGCATTGGACAGAATAAGGTTGACGGATCCAGCTATTACATTTGAACCAGAGTTTAAAGAAGTATTGGGGCGTGGTTTTCGTTGTGGCTTTTTAGGTTCCTTGCACGCTGAAATAATATCCGAGAGACTTCATCGCGAATTTAATCTAGATTTAGTTATTACATCTCCATCTGTAGTTTATAAGATAATAGATGGTAAGGGTGACGAGATGACAATTATGTCTCCAGCTGATTGGCCTAATGGATCAAATATTAAGCAAATTTTAGAGCCGTGGGTTCGTCTAGAAGTTATGACACCATCGGTATATATCGGAGGAGTAATGGAGTTGCTAAGTTCTATGGGTGGCAAGGTGATTGAAAACAAATATTTTAAGGGAGATAAGATTTTAGTTGTCTATGAGGTTCCACTAAGAAAGATTATTACTGGTTTTCATGATAAGATTAAGGGAGTAACTCAGGGTTATGCTTCATTTAACTATAGCCTTATTGGTTTAAGAGAGGGAGATTTGGTCAAGCTAGAGGTTTTGGTTGGTGGTAATGTAGAAGAAGTTTTTTCACAAATAGTAGACAAAAAAGAAGCATATAACGAAGGGAAAAAGATAACTGAGAAGCTTAAAGAACTATTACCATCTCAACAATTTGCTTTAGCTATTCAAGCTGCAATATATGGTAAAATTATTGCTCGAGAAACTGTTAAAGCTCAAAGAAAAGATGTTACCGCTCCACTTTATGGAGGTGATGTTACTAGAAAAAGAAAGTTACTAGACAAACAAAAGAAAGGAAAAAAGAAACTTCAAGAAAGAATGGGCAAGATTAGAGTTCCACCTGAAGTATTTTTTAATGTTTTTAAGAAATAATGAAGACAAATAAAAAAATCATTCACAAAGAAAAAGATTACATTACTCTTATTGTTTTCTTTTGTATGTTTTTTATCTTAATTCTTTTAATTGTTTCAAATATTCGGATATATCAGAAAAGAGCTTCAATTGAAGAATATCTTGATGGAAAGAAAGAAGAATTAATGATATTAGAAAAAGAAGCGAAAGAGAATCTTAGCGTAGATCCAAGTGAAGAACTTTATAACATTGAAAAGATGGCTCGGGAGCAATTTCTTTTTAAAAAACCAGGAGAAGAAGTAGTCATAATTAAATACCCTGAAATAGAGGAAGAAGATATTAAAAAAGAGGAGGTAGATGTTCCTTGGTGGAAAAAGATATTTATGCGGGATTAGTATAGTGGTAGTACGCAACCTTCCCAAGGTTGAGGTGCCAGTTCGATTCTGGTATCCCGCTCACAGTGCCTCTTTAGCTCAGTGGCAGAGCAACGGTTTCGTAAACCGTAGACACCAGTTCGATTCTGGTAGGAGGCTCAGGTATTGAAACAAAATCAAATTTTGTGTATTATTCAAGCTATGGCAATTGAAGATATTAAAGAATTAGAAAAGAAAATCCTCTCGTTAGAGGAATGTCTTTGACCTTGAAAACAAAAGAAAGAGATTATTAGAGATTGATGAGATTCAAAAAGACCCTAGCTTTTGGGGTTCTAGCGATGCTATTATCATTGGTAGAGAATATTCTGATATAAAAGAAGAGTTGGGTGTTATTGATAGAATCAAGAGTAGTTTGGCTGATTTAGCGAATATGACAAGTATTGATTCCGACGGTAGTCTAGAAGGAGAGATTAAAGAAAAGTTATTTGAACTAGAAAGAGAAATATCTAAAGAAGAAATTAAAGTTTTTCTGTCTGGTAAGTATGATAAAAATAATGCATTATTGCAGATATTTGCTGGAGCAGGAGGAGTTGATGCACAAGATTGGGCAGGTATGATTTTAAGAATGTATGAGAGATATCTTAGCTCAAAAGGGTTTAGAGTGACAGTAATAGATCAGTCTTTGGGAGAAGTTGGTGGTATTAAGGAGGCAACACTTGAAGTTAAGGGTTCGTGGGCGTTTGGAACATTAAAACATGAAAAAGGAGTTCATCGATTGGTAAGAAATTCACCATTTTCTGGAAAAGGATTAAGACACACTTCTTTTGCGATGGTAGACATATTGCCTGAGATAAAGGATAAGAGTTTTGAAATTAAACCAGAAGATTTAAGAATAGAAACATCTAAATCTTCAGGTCCAGGAGGTCAAAATGTTAACAAGAGAGAAACAGCAATTAGAATTATTCATATTCCAACTGGCATTGCGGTATCTTCTCAAAATGAAAGATCTCAAGCGCAGAATAAAGAAAAAGCAATGGGTATACTTTTTTCTAAGTTACTAGCCATTCAAGAAGAGCAGAAATTAGAAGAAATAGGTGAAATTAAAGGAGAAAAGTTAGCAGTAGCTTGGGGAAACCAAATTAGATCTTATGTCTTGCACCCTTACAAAATGATAAAAGATTTAAGAACAGGAGTTGAAACTTCTAATGTAGAGAGTGTTTTAGACGGCGATCTAGATATGTTTATTGAGTCAGAATTAAGAATGCTTTATAAAAATAATAATTAACAATGATTTTTTTTGACAAAGTAAGTAAAATATATCCGGCACACTTGAATAAAAAAGAAAATATCGTGTTTAAAGATATTTTTCTTAGAATAGAAAAAGGGGAATTTGTTTTAATTACTGGAAAGTCTGGAGCTGGAAAAACAACATTGTTTCGCCTACTAATTGGAGAAGAAAAACCGACTAAAGGTAAGATATATTTTGAAGATAAAGATTTGTCTAAGATTGGTCATGGCAAGATTCATACTATAAGAAGGAAGATGGGTATTATATTCCAAGATTACAAACTGTTATCAACTAAAAATGTTTACGAAAATATATCATATATTATGGAGGCATTAGGCGTGCCCGACAAAGATATAGAAAGAAATGTCCCCGAGCTTTTAGAGCTGGTGGGATTAGAGAGTAGAGCTTATCATTATCCCGATGAGCTATCTGGTGGAGAGAAGCAAAGAGTTGCTATCGCTAGGGCATTAGTGTGCAATCCCGATGTGATTTTAGCTGATGAACCAACGGGTAACGTTGATCCATACTATACTATGGATATTATCAATTTATTATTAAAGATAAACGAAAAGGGGACTACTGTTCTTTTGGCAACCCATGATAAAGATATTGTTAATAGCCTAGACAAAAGGGTGGTTACTTTAAGTGATGGTGTTATTGTTAGAGATGAAATGGGAGGTAAATTTAGATTATAATATTATGTTTACTATATTAAAAAGAACATTAAAATTAGCTTGGAATAATTTAAAACATAATTCGGGTCTTTTTCTGGTAGCTGTTTTTGCAATTGCGATAGTTTTAATATTTACAACATTTGCTTTTGTGATTCAAGATTTTGCTCAATCAGTATCTTCTGAAATTAAGCAAAAGGTGTCGGTGAGTGTCTATTTTAAAGATGGAGTAGACGAAGACACAATTATGGATGTTAAATCGGGACTAGAAGAATTACCTGATGTAGTTGATGTTAGTTATACTTCAACAGAAGATGCCCTAGATTCCTTTATACAAAGGTATAAAAATGATCCTCTTTTAATGGCTGCTTTAGCCGAAGTGGGTAATCCGTTTCCTGCATCTATAAGTGTAAGCTCAGATAGCGTTGAGGGTTATGATGCTATTGTTTACTTTTTAGAAGATAGTCCTTCTCAGGTATTTTTTGAAAAGATTGATTATGGTCAGAGAAAACCAATCATTGAAGATCTTTTCTATATTACAGATACAGTTAAAAAGGCAGGTTTATTAATCGCCGTGATTATGAGCTTAATAGCTATTTTAGTGGTTTTTAATATCATTAAATCTTCAATCCGTGGAATGAGAGACGAAATTTCAATTATGCGTTTGGTTGGTGTCTCTAGAAATTTTTTGTTTGCCTCTTTTGCCTTTCAGGGATTGATTATCGGACTGTTTGGTATTGCCCTTAGTTTTTTAATAACAATTGCGCTTGTGTTTTTGTTTGGAGAAGATGTTAAAAGTATTGTATTTGGTCTAGATGTTGCTAACTACTTAGAAGAAAATTCAGTGTTTTTGTTACAGGTGCATGTTTTTGTTGCGTTTATGCTTGGAGTGATTTCTAGTATTCTTGCTGTAACAAGATATTTAAAGGTATAATTATTCGGAGGTCGTCTAATGGTAGGACACCAGGTTCTGGCCCTGGCAATTGGGGTTCGAATCCCTGCCTCCGAGCAGAGGAAAGCCATTTCCTAGATTGAAATGGTTTTGTTTTGTGGTATAATGATATTATGTTAAAGCTCTTTCTCACTGGTTCTAAGTATTAAAAATTAACACAAAAATAATATGTTTGATATTTTTGAAATAAAAAAGAAAAAAAGAGTTGTTGGAATGGGTATGTTAGAGTCTTCAGTTCCAGATATTCAAGTTGGAGAAAATACTATTCGTTCATCAGTTTCAATCTCCTATAGTATTAAGTAGTTTTTGAAATATAATTAGCACGACAATCATTGTGATCTAGGAAGTATAATCCTAGAGGTTGTCCGCATTAAGGGCACTTAAATGTGAAATATTCTGACATAGTATTTTTAATTATTTGACAAAAATATATTGTTATAATAATATTAAAATATAATAACATTAAAATTAGTTGATAATAAAAATATTATGAAAACAATAAAAAATATCAGTTTGTTTTGTGGAATAGTGTTTTCAATTTTCTTTGTTAGTTTTATGGTATTAGCCTGGAGTGCTCCAGGCTCAGCTCCTACGGGTGGCAATGTAGCCATACCAATTAACGAGAGTTCTACCAGCCAAGTTAAATCTGGTGCTTTAGGGGCTAGTTTGTTGCAAGCCGAAAATAATATTCTTGTTGGTACTACCGATGCTACTAAAGCCACGATATATTCCAAAACTCCGAGATCATCATCTAGTTTTCAAAACGCCAAAACCAATCCTCTTCGTATAGATGGTCATTGTTATGGATGTGAAAGCTATTATGTGCTTGATGGTTCTTCTTGGCGGCTAAGAGTGTCACGAAGTACTACGTATCCCGCTTTATTCATTGAAAAAACAACAAATAATGTTGGTATTGGCCATGTTTTTAATGGAAGCAATTTACCTCCTTTATCTGCCAAGCTTCATATTGCTCAAGCGAATATGGCTGTATCTCCTTTTCATGTTCAGCATAAGGAGTATGTTGGGCCGGGTTTTTCTTCGGATCAGGCTTGGCGTTGGGCTACTAGCTTGTTTATAGCCCCATATACTGCTAATGTTGGCATTGGAACGGCTGATCCTAAAGCTAAGTTACATGTAGCGGGTGATATGATAGTAGATGGTAATGTTGGAATAGGAACAGCAAGGCCTTCTGCAAAATTACATGTTAATGGTACAGGAATATTCACAGGTGCAGTTATTGTAGGAGATCCGACACTAGATTCTCATGCAACAACCAAGGAATATGTTGATAGTAAGACTGGTGGTTTTTCCACGTGTCAAACAGTGTCAGGAACGGGAACTGTAACCTGTCCTGCTGGAACAACAGTTGTTGGGGGGGGCGGAACATGTGAGGAAGCAACGACGGTGAATGGCTATCCATGCGACTGGAGGTACAATTTTCAAAGCCGGTTTATATCCCAACCCGAAGAGAACGGGTGGAGAGTATCATGCCAACAGTGGTGCATTTACTGGCCACCAAAAGGGATGGAAAACGGCTGGTCCGACCTTGCTCAAGGTAGCGTCTATGCTATATGTTGCCAATAATGAATTAATTATTTACACCTAATTCCTTGCCTAAGGGTCATTCCTTGGGCTTTTTCTTTGGCATTTCTTGTAATATTATTTGACAAAAATATATTGTTATAATAACATTAGAATATAATAACATTAGAATTAATTGATAATAAAAATATTATGAAAACAATAAAAAATATTAGTTTGTTTTGTGGAATAGTGTTTTCAATTTTCCTTGTTAGTTTTATGGCATTAGCCTGGAGTGCTCCAGGCTCAGCTCCTACGGGTGGCAATGTAGCCATACCAATTAACGAAAGTTCAATTGCTCAAATAAAAACAGGACCTTTAGAGGTGCAGGGTCTTTTTATAGCTCAAAGTAATGTTGGAATAGGAACCACTAGCCCACGAGCAAAACTTACAATTGCTGACAACGGATCTCCTATGGGTGCGAGATTTCTTGATATCGGTGATGATGTTTACTTAACAGATATCGACTTAGCGAATACTCTTGGTATTTATGGTATTCAAGATATTACTCGGTCACGTCTTAAACTTGGTTCAACAGGAGGTATAATATCTGGCTATAATAATAATATTGGTATTAATCGAGCACTTCCTGCTTACAGGTTAGATGTTAATGGCACAGGAAGATTCACAGGTGCAGTTATTGTAGGAGATCCGACACTAGATTCTCATGCAACAACCAAGGAATATGTTGATAGCCATTCAGGGGGACTACCAACAGGAGGCTCTGATGGAGCTGTCTTGAGATGGACAAGTAACGGTCCTGTATGGGACACACTATTAACATGGCAAGGGTCTACTCACACAACATATGATTGTGTTTATCTTGGTGGTACAGTGTTTGATACTGGAACGACTGGGACGATCTGCAGGCTTTCCTCGGCAACAGTACCATCTGGCTGGACACAAGCTGACAACTGGGCGAGATACTACCCTACTACGTGGGGAGGGGACGACTGCGGCGGACACAAGTCGTATACAACAACGGCAGATTTCGCAAACGTCACAACGATACGCAAAAGGCCAGGGACTTCAGAGTATTACATTAAAATTTATTGCGGTAGCAGACCAGGTTCTTGGATAGATTGTCCAGCAGAAGGATGTTATTATAGTGGAAATATGAACAGGCCTTACACCGTGATCACTGAAGAAAATGTAAAACATGATGAAACAAATCGCGTAGAAGTTGGTATATATTGATTTAGGTCTTGTGCTCAATTCCTTGCCCAAGGGTCGCCCCTTGGGCTTTCTCTTTGGTGAAGACAATTACTCTGTTAGAGGAGTTGTATTGTTGATGCATACGAAAATTATAGCAATAGCTAGCGCAAATAGCTTAGAGCATTTTGTTTGTATGTTGCAATGGGTGAGATTTTTGACAGATATTTAGTTCCTAGTATACTAGGAACTAGGAACAAAATATGAAGAAAACAAGTCAAAAATCTTTTGGATAGAGATGTGATTATCAAAATAGGCAAACCGCCTAAAGTTTTTATTTAATCAAAAACTCAGAAAAGTAAGAGAATTTTAAAATAGATAAAAAGAAAGAAGAGTTTATTAAAGAAAACTATTTGATAATAACAGCTGAAAAAACATTCTTAAATAATGTTTATTATCTAGATTTTTATAGCATTGAAAGATTTGGTAAAACCAAACTTGGTCAACTTTTGTTTTATGGTAAGCAAAGCGGAGATAAGAAAATAATTAAAGATATTGTAGAGATAATAAAGCCAGGAATAGAAGAAATAATTAAAATTCATAAAATTGACGCAATTGGCTCAGAGTGATACACTTAATCAAGCTAAAAAGAGAGAGGGGATTGCTGGTGTTGCGATAACGGGAAGCTTTAAAGGTTTTGATATAATTAGCGAGGTATAAATTATTAAGAATACTGGATTTTAATTTTTGTTTTTGCTAATATATTGTTGTCGAATTTAAAAATTAATATAATAAAAATATGAGATTAGAAAATAAAGTGGCAGTTGTTACCGGAGCTATGTCCGGGCTTGGTAAAAAAATAGGAGAAAGGTTTTTAGAAGAAGGCGCTAAAGTTATCTTTTCCGATATTAGTGCTAATGGTTCGGTAGCAGAATATGGTGAAAATGCAAAATATATTAAATGTGACGTATCTCACTCAGACGAAGTAGATAGCTTAATAAAAGAGGCGATAAAATTTTTTGGTAAGGTTGATATTGTAGTAAATAATGCTGGCATTGGCGATGGTCAAGGAATTGCCGATGTTACTAATGATAATTGGGACAAAGTAATAGGAGTTAATTTGTCGGGTGTAATGTACGGAATGAGAGCAGCTGCTAGAGAAATGAAAGAAGGTGGATCAATTATTAATATGAGCTCTATTTTAGGTAAAGTTGGTTTACCTGGTTCAGTGTCATATTGTGCTGCTAAAGGGGGAGTAGTTCAACTTACTCATGCTGGAGCACTAGATTTAGCTAAAAGAAAAATTAGAGTAAACGCAATTGCACCTGGCTTTATTCAAACTAAAATGACCGAACAAATGCTTGAAATGAAAGAATTTAAAAATATGATAGAATCTTCTACTCCTTTAGGTCATGTTGGAGAACCTTTAGATATTGCCAATGCCGCAGTTTATCTAGCTTCGGATGAGTCAAAATATGTAACTGGAGAAATTATATATGTAGATGGTGGTTGGACTGCAAGATAAAGTTATGAGAAAGATATTATTCGGACTTAGTCTTTGCTTATTTTTATTTATTCCTTTTCTTTATTCAAATGCTGAAGAAAAGGTAGTTATTGATTTTTTTGACGATAGACTTTGTTCAGTTTGCAAAGCAACTAAAGATTTTATTTATTCTATTGAAGATCAATATCCTCAAATAGAGCTTAATCTTTACCCAATAACTGATGTTAATAAATTAGCTGAGATTGCAAGTGAACATGGAATTAAAGATTATCAAGTTATGTCGCCAACAATATTTATTGGCGATAACTTTTTCCAATTTACCGATTTTACTTCTAGGCACCAAGATATGCTTATTAGTGCTATAGAGGGCAATATAGTTGACAAAGATTATTACATTAAAAGAATACCAATATTGAATATAGAAGTAAATCTAAAAGATTGGTCTTTGATATTTGTAGCAATATTTTTAGGTCTATTAGATGGTTTTAATGTCTGTTCTCTTGGTGCATTGATTTTAGTATTATCTTTAGCTTTAGTTTTTAATTCTAAAAAGAAAGTATTTTTGTTAGGCGGGCTTTTTATAATTACAACAGTTATAGTTTATGGAGTTTTAGTATTTACTTGGGGTAAATTGTTTGAGGCTTTGGTGGGTCAAATAGAGGCTCTTAGAATTGTTATTGGTCTTATGGCTTTTGCTGGCGGAGTGTATTTTTTAAAAGAATGTCATCGATTTTATAAACAGGGAGCTGTCTGCCAATCAAATGATTCTGGGTTGGCGAAGAGAGTTTCGGGTAAATTGCAGAGTACATTTAAAGATTCTTCTTCTAGTATTTATTTCTTAATGGGTAGTGTGATATTTTTTGCTTTTGCAATAACATTAATTGAGCTCCCTTGCTCTATTGGTATTCCAGTAGCATTTACTGGAGTTTTGGTTGAAAGTGGAGTTTCAATATACCTATATGTCGGTTATATTATAGTTTATCTCTTTTTCTATATGTTAGACGAGCTTTTAGTTTTTTTGGTAGCTGTGTTTACTAAGAAGATATGGGTGGCTAATTCTAAAGCAATGATTTTAGTGTCGTTAATTGGAGCTTTAGTATTATTTTATTTATCATTTCATTATATCTTTTCTTAATATATGGAGCCATTAGCTTCCAAAATTAGACCACAGAGTTTGAATGATTTTGTAGGTCAAGAGCATATATTAGGCAATAATAAACCTCTACGTTTAGCAATTGAAAACAAGATACCTTTTTCTTTCATACTTTGGGGTCCTCCTGGTTCGGGAAAAACTACAATTGCTCGCATTTATGCTAACTCTTTAAATATTGAAATGCACGAATTATCGGCAGTATCGTCAGGCAAGAAAGACATCCAAAAGATTATTGACGGTAAAACTAAGATACTTTTTTTAGATGAAATTCATCGTTTTAACAAAGCACAACAAGATTTTCTTTTGCCTTATGTTGAATCGGGAGAGATTATTTTAATTGGCGCTACAATTGAGAATCCTAGTTTTGAGATTATTTCAGCTCTTCTTTCTCGTTGTCATGTTTTTGTTTTTAATCAACTAAAAGAAGAAGATATTAAAAAGATTATTGAAAGAACTAAGATTAAAATAGACGACAAAACTAAGGATTGGTTAGCCAGTATCGCTAACGGAGATGCAAGGTATGTGATTAATTTAATTGAAGAGACTTATAATCTATATGGTAAAATTACAATTGATAATTTAAAGAGTGCTTCGCAAATATATTACGATAAATCTGGAGAAGAACACTACAATACCATATCTGCTTTTATCAAAACAATGAGAGACAGCGATATTAATGCAAGCTTGTATTATCTTGCTCGTATGATAAAAGCAGGCGAAGATCCAAAGTTTATTGCTAGAAGAATGATAATATTTGCATCAGAAGATATCGGAGTAGCTCAGCCAACTGCTTTAGTGGTAGCTAATGATGTTTTTCGTGCTGTGGAGACGATTGGAATACCAGAGTGTGCAATTAATTTAGCTCATGGAGTTGTTTTTCTTTGTCATGCCAGAAAAGATAGATCGGCTTATGATGCATTTAAAAGAGCGATGACTGATGTAGAAAAATATGGTAATTTGCCAATTCCGATTAGGCTCAGAAATACTAAAGATAATTTGCTAGATGATGGCTGTGATAGTAATTTACCCGACAAGATAAAAGATAAAATTTACTATAAGGGCTTGAATTCAATTTGATAGTATTATATAATAGCGGATTAATTAATATTAAATATTATGATATGGTAAAAGATATGGCAAAAACCAAAAAAGATTCTAATTTTTCTTCTGATGAGAAATCAACATCTACTACTAAAATTAAGGTTATCGGTATTGGTGGCGGTGGCTGTTCTATTGTATCTGAAATATCAACTAATTTAAAAAAAGTTGATTTTGTAGCTGCTAATACTGACAAGAGAGCTCTCAGAGAGCTTTCTAAAAAAACTAAAGTATTTAACTTTGGAGAAAAAATAACTGGTGGTTTTGGAACTGGTATGAATTTTGATTTGGGCAAGTCTTCGGCTCAAGACGATAAAGAGAGAATAAAGTCACTTTTTAAAGGTCAAGATATGTGTATACTAGTAGCCTCTTTGGGTGGTGGAACTGGTTCGGGCGCTGTACCGGTTTTTGCAAAAATAGCAAAAGATATGGGGCTTATCACTTATGGAATATTTACTCTTCCTTTTGAATTTGAGGGTTCTAGAAAAATGGATATTGCCAATGAGGCGCTAAAAGAAGTAAAATCGCATTTAAATGCGATTACTGTTTTACCTAATGAAAACATATTCAAAGTGATTGATAAAAAGACTCCACTTAAAGAGGCATTGAGCATTATTAACAAGAATTTTCAAGAAAGTTTAGAGGGGCTAATTGAGACGATATATAATCCTGGTTTGATTAATATTGATTTTGCCGACCTAAAAACAATATTAGGCGAGAGAGGAAAGTTAGCTTATCTCAATACGACTCTTTTTGATGCTAACAAAAGCATTGATGACATAATTAAAAAGGCAACTCTTAATCCTTTTTATTCCTATACTATTAATGGAGCCAGTTCCGTTCTCTTTAATATCACCGGAGGAGAAAATCTTGGATTAAAAGATGTTTCTTTAATTTCAGAAGGAATACTTAATCTTACTGGAAAGAATTCTAAAGTAATATTTGGAATATCTAAGGATACTAAATACAAAGACAAGGTGAGAATTATGATTTTAGCAGTTGGTTGTGAGTCTGAAAATGTATTGCCTGAAGTAAAAAAAGAAGTTGTTTCTAAAAATGTTGTAGAAGAGAGTAAGTCAGAACCAAAGCGCAAAAAAGAATCAAAAAAAGTAGAAGTAGAAGTTAGAAGAAATGCTCTTGAAACAAAAAAGGCTGTGGAAGAAATTGAGCGTGAAATTATTAATAAAGACGATCAGTGGGAAACTCCTGCTTTTCTTCGTCGTAATAAATAAAATAATTAAATTATGATTAAAAAAGCTGTATTACCAATAGCGGGTTTAGGAACAAGGTTTCTACCGCTGTCAAAAGAATTGCCAAAAGAATTTTGGCCCTTGGCCGATTTGCCAGTTATTCAATACATTGTTGAAGAGGCTCGAGATTCGGGAATTGAAGAAATTATATTCGTAATTTCTCCCGAGAAAAAAATGATAGTAGACTATTTTAATGGTTCTGCAAAAGCAGAAAAGATATTAAAGCAAAGAAATAAAAGTTCTGTTCTTTTAGATATGTTAGCTGAATTTAAAGATAGTTTTAAAAATATTTCTTTTTCTTATGTTGTTCAAAAAAATCCATTAGGAGATGGTCATGCAATTTTACAAGCGGCTGAAAAGATTGGAGATGATCCTTTTGGCGTTTTGTTTGGTGATGATGTTGTAGATTACAAAATACCCTGTTTAAGTCAATTGATTAATGTTTATAAAACCTGTCAAAAACCAGTAATTGCTATTAGGCGAGTTTCTGAAGAAATGATATCTTCTTATGGAATACTAGAAGTAGAAAAAATTGCTAATAGGTTTTACAAAATTAAAGGAATTGTTGAAAAACCAGAATTGAAGTTTGCTCCATCTGATTTTGCAATTACTGGCAAATATATTGCAACACCAACAGTTCTAGATTATTTGCGTAAAGAACCAAAACCAAAGAAAGGAAAAGAAATAATTTTAGCAAATATTTTTGAAAAGATGATTGAAGATGGTTACTCAGTTTATGGTTATGAGTTTGAGGGCGAGTGGTTAGAGTGTGGTAATAAATTAAATTGGTTAAAGTCTCATATATATTATTCTCTAAAACATCCAAAGCTTGGTCCGCAATTGAAGAAACATTTAAAAGAAATATTATGAATTACGATTTAGTGATTATTGGTGGAGGTCCTGCTGGGGTTACCGCCGGAATATATGCTGTTAGAAAAGATATTAAAACATTGATTATTACTAAAGATTTTTTAGGTCAAACTGGCAATGCCGCTACAGTAGAAAATTGGCCAGGGACTCAAAAAATAACTGGTTTAGAATTAATGCAGTCATTTAGAGACCATGTTAAGAGTTATTCTGTTGATATCTTAGAAGGTGAATCAGTGATGGTTCTAGACAAGAGAGACAATCTTTTTATTCTAAAAACAAGCAAAGCAAAGGAAATAGAGTCAAAATCTGTTATTATATCTTCGGGTAAAAACCCAAGACTTCTTAAAATTCCTGGCGAAAACGAGTTTTTAGGTAAGGGAGTAGTTTATTGTGCGATTTGTGATGCTCCATTGTTTGCTGGCAAAAATGTAGCTATTATTGGTGGTGGTAATGCTGGATTTGAGACAGCTTTAGAAATGAAAAGGAGAAATTGTCCCGAAGTATATATATTAGAAGCTTGTCCTAAGTTATTAGCTGACGAAATACTTCAAAAAGAAGCCAAAAAGGCTGGAATACGGGTATTATTGAGAGCAAGAATAAGGGAAATATGCGGGAATAATTTTGTAGAATCAATTAAGTATACCGATATGAATACTAAAGAAAACAAGATTTTAAACATTGAAGGTGTTTTTGTAGAAATTGGTTCAATTCCAGTAATTGATTTCGTGGGTGATTTGGCTGATTGTAATGAAAAAGGGGAGATTATTATAGACCACGTTAAATGCACCACCAAAACTCCAGGATTATTTGCTGCTGGAGATGTGACTGATATTCCTTATAAACAAATTGTAATAGCAGCGGGTGCGGGAGCTAAAGCAGCTCTGTCAGCTTATGAATATTTAAATGAGCAAAATAAAGTCAATTGAAGCACGAGAGATATTAGATTCTCGAGGTAATCCTACAGTTGAAGTTTGTTTAGAAACCAGCGATGGTTTTTTTGTTTCTTCAGTTCCATCTGGAGCCTCCGCCGGATCTTATGAGGCAGTAGAATTGCGTGATTTAGGTAAAAGATATCATGGTAAGGGTGTTTTGAAAGCCGTTAATAATATTAACGATATTATCTCTAAAAAATTAAAGGGTGGTGATTGTTTGAATCAAGAAGAGCTTGACAATATAATGATTGAATTAGATGGGACACAGAATAAAAAGAAGTTGGGGGGTAATGCAATACTGGGAGTTTCTATGGCAATATGTCGTGCAGGTGCTTTTAGTAAAAATCTTTCACTATATAACTATATTAATAGTCTTTGTTCTTTTAAGATGGCGATGCCAAAACCATCTCTAAATGTTATTAATGGAGGAAAACATGCTGCTAATGAATTAGAGTTTCAAGAATTTATGATAGCTCCTTTTGGAGTTGATTTTGAAGGAAAGCTTAGAAAGGGTGTTGAGAGTTATCATAACCTTAAAAAAATTATTGCCAAAAACCATTCGGTGAATATTGGTGATGAAGGTGGTTTTGCTCCCAATTTTAAAGATCCTGAAGAAGCACTTAAGCTGTTATCTAAGCTTGGTAATTTGGATATCATAATAGATGTAGCTGCGGGAGAGTTCTTTAACGGCAAGAAATATGATGCTGGTTTTAAGGTTTTTAATAGCAAAGAATTATGCGAATATTACTTAAAAATTATTAAAAAATATCCAATTAGGGGAATAGAAGATCCTTTTGCCGAAGATGATATTCAAGCTTGGCAGATGTTAACTAAATTGGTTAATAATAAAATTTTAATTATTGGAGATGATTTGTTGGCAACTAACCCTGAAAGAATTAAGATGGCTGGTAAAGAGGGCTTGTGCAATGCTATGATTGTTAAATTAAACCAAGTAGGAACATTAACCGAGACACTAGAATCTGTTAAAATAGCTAGAGGTTTTGGCTGGAAGATAATTGTTTCTCATCGTTCAGGAGAAACAACCGATGATTTCATTTCTGATTTTGCTGTTGGAATAGGTGCAGATTATATTAAATCTGGAGCTCCAGCTAGGGGAGAGAGAGTTTGTAAATATAATCGTTTGCTAAAAATAGAAGCAGAATGGGTAAGAAAATTAAAGAAAAACAAAAAGAGTGCCCCGATAATTTAAATTTTATTATTAACAATTTAATGGTTCGGATTATATGAAGAAAACAATATTTCTAGTATTTGATGGTCTAGGTGATGAACCAATACCTGAATTTGGTAACAAAACTCCACTAGAGTATGCCAATACACCAAACCTTGATTTGTTAGCTCAAAAAGGTGTTTGTGGGCTATTGAAACCAGACTTTTTGGGAGTTATGCCTACATCAGAAGAGGGTCATTATTCTCTTTTTGGTTATGATATTTCCAAATACAAAATTAAAAGAGGTTTTGTGACAGCAATATCTGCTAATATTGATCTACTTCCAGGAGATGTTGCTTTTAGAGGTAATTTTGCCATTGTTGATAATGATTTAAATATATTAGATAGAAGAGCAGGAAGAATCAAAGATACAAAAGAATTAATAGAGCTATTAAGAAGTATTAAAATAGAAGGAGTTGATTTGATTATAAAAAGTGCTGGAGAGTATCGCCTAGCAGTAGTTTTTAGGGGTGATAATTTATCAGCCGATGTTAGCGATGGAGATCCACATTACGGTGGTACTATGAAAATTAAAGCACTGAGTGGTCGTGGGGAATATACTGCTCTAAAAGTAAATGAATTTTTAGAGAAATCGCATGAAGTATTGAAAAACTCTAAAGCTAATTATATTCTATTGCGTGGAGCATCGGAGTTTGTAGAGTTGCCTAAATTTAAAGAAAAAAGTTGTTGTATTGCTGGTAAAGAATTATACAAAGGAATCGCTAGTTCTATTGGTATGGATGTTTTAAATGTCTTGGGGGCTGATGGAACTTTTGAAACAAATATTAAAGCAAAGATTGAAAAAGCAATTAATTCTCTAGATGATTATGATTTTATTTTTGTTCATCTAAAAGCCGCTGATAGTTTAGCCGAAGATGGTGATTATATCCGAAAAAAGGAATTTATTGAGCGAGCCGATATTGAAATTGGTAAATTAATAGACAAAGATATTTTAGTTGTAGTTACTGGAGATCACTCAACATGTTCAATTAAAAAAAGCCATTGTTCACTGCCGATACCTGTTTTGGTTTATAATTCTAAATTAGGAGTAGACGATGTTAGTTCTTTTTCTGAAAAAGAATGTATCAATGGTAAGATTGGAGAGATAAGACAAGTGGAGTTGATTGGCAAACTTTGATTAAAAATATTATTATAATAATATAAGAACTAAAGGTTTTGTTCAGATAGAGTTATTTTTTGACTTTATTTCAAAATATTGTTATAATGCAGGTGTAATTAAAAAATAATAAAAATATGAAAAAAGAAATTTTTATGTTAGTTGGTGGTGTGATGATTTTGATTTTAGCTTTTGTTTTCTTGGGCGGAGAGAATATGTTCTCTAAAGAAAAAGGATTATCAGCGATAAATGCTTCTGAGTTGGCTCTAAAGTATATCGAAGATAATTTTACTCAAGGAACGGTAGATATTGAAATAGCTGGCGCATCAGAAGAAAGCGGAGTTTATAAAATTGATTTGTCAGTAGAGGGTGATGTTTTTAGCTCATATATTTCAAAAGATGGTAAGTTGTTTTTTCCAGAAGGATTAATTGTCGCTGAAAGCATAGGTAACACTCAACAATATGAACAAACTATGGGTGGTTTTCGTAAAATTGGGAACGAAGCTTGTCTAGAAGATGGTAAGCCAGTTGTATACTCCTTTACTAGCTCTACTTGTCCTTATTGTGAGTTGCAACGCGCTGTCTTAGATGATATTGTTGCAAAGTTTGGCGATTCAATAATATTTAAAGATCGTGTTGATTCAGAAGAAGATATTGATATTTTATTTAAGTATGGCGATGGTAGTGTTCCAATGTTAGTTGTTGGTTGTAACTATTTTAGAATTGGGGCTAATACTGATGGAACAGAAGAAAAAAACAGTCAAGATGTTGATATTGTTTCAGCACATATTTGTAAGATTACTAACAATCAACCATCTGGAGTGTGTGACGGTTTAGAACATTTAACAAATGGAATAATATAAAACTATGGAGAAAAAAGTAAAAGTATATTCTACACCAACTTGTGTTTATTGTGTTACTCTTAAAGAGTTTTTTAAAGAAAAGGGAGTTGAGTTTGAAGATGTAGATGTTTCACTAAACGAAGAGGCTGCCAGAGAAATGATTATGAAGA
>Ga0255342_1001443_pt1 | contig 33917 bp, 26 predicted proteins | sample wastewater_treat_3_FD_192416 | JGI IMG/M metagenome (GOLD analysis project Ga0255342, IMG submission 192416) | Wastewater microbial communities from Lulu Island WWTP, Vancouver, Canada - plant14 | ecosystem: Engineered > WWTP > Wastewater > Unclassified | place: Canada: Vancouver, British...
GAATACCGGCGCTCATCCGGCCAAAAGCGCGATACGCTGGCGGAGCGGGTCAAGTTCATGGAGGAGACAGACATGGCGGTCGTGGTGTCGAGCGCTCAGAACGAAGTCGAGGACTTCGCAGCCAAGGGCCTGGACATCTTGACTCACCGTAAGCGCATGATCAACGAGCAACTAGACACTAAGTTCAAGAACCCTGACGATCCGCTGCGCATAGTGTTCGTGTGCGCCATGTGGATCACCGGCTTTGATGTGCCATGCCTGTCTACCATCTACCTCGACAAGCCGATGAAGAACCATACGCTGATGCAGACGATTGCCAGGGCCAACAGAGTGTTCAAAGACAAGACCAACGGCCTCATTGTGGATTACATAGGCATCTTCCGAGACCTCCAGCGAGCGCTCGCTATCTACGGCACCGCGCAGGGCGGCGCTGCCGGCGAAGGCGACATGCCTATCAAGGACAAGGACGAACTTGTGACGGCGCTTGGGACGGCTCTGGATGAGGCGGAGGAATACTGCCGGAGGTTCAACGTGGACCCGGCGGTTATCCTCGCTTCGCAGGGCGGCGAATGCGCGGCGTTGATTGCAGACGCGGCCGATTCTCTGCTCGAGACCGAGGAATCCAAGAAGGAATACACGTCGCTCGCGAGCGATGCTATCAAGCTGTACAAGGCCATACTGCCTGATCCCAGGGCATCCGGATTCCAGGCCAGAGTCACGCTTCTAGCGGTGCTCGTAGCCAGAATCCGCGCGCTCACCCCCCTAGCCGACATTTCGCAGGTCATGGAGGGAGTCAATGCGCTGCTCGACGACTCCATAGCCACCGATGGCTACAGGATCAGCGATCCTGTTTCGGTAGTCGACTTGAGCCAGGTCGATTTCGAGGCGCTCAGGAAGAAGTTCGATGCGGGGCGGAAACGGACGATCGCTGAACAACTCAAAGGTGCTATCAACACCAAACTGCAGAAGATGGTTCGGCTAAATAAGTCCCGTACAGATTTTGCGGACAAGTTCCAGAAGCTCATAGACGATTACAACGCCGCCTGCATCGCTGGCAATCCTGACATCGATGACTTCTTCGGCAAGCTTGTAAAGTTTACGAAAGAGCTGGACGCGGAGGAGAGACGCGGCATCGCCGAGCAGCTATCAGAAGAGGAGCTCGCGATGTTTGACATCTTGGCCAAACCTGACATAAACCTTGACGAGAAGGAGAAGAACCAGGTCAAGCAGGTAGCTAGGGATCTTCTCGAAACCCTTAAGACAGGCAAGCTAGTGCTGGATTGGCGCAAGCGTCAGCAATCCAGGGCCCAGGTCAGGCAGGCCATTGACATCAAGCTAGACGCAGGGCTTCCCAGATGCTACACCAAAGAGATCTACAAGCAGAAGTGTGATGACGTCTTCCGTCACGTGTACGACTCGTACTACGGAGCTGGGCAGAGCATATACAGCCAGGCTGGGTAGCGTGGGTTGCGCTGGAGATTCGAACGACTGGGCCCTCCTGGGGTTGGGACGCTGCTGAGCTACGGTACTTCTCGAAACTCATAGAGCTTCGATCTCGGAGCATCAATGGCGGCAAACTATGGTATATGGGAATCCCATTGCAGAATAGATAACGGACAAGAGTGCAGATGCTAGCGTGGCCACAGCGGGGGACTAATGACTTGTGACGGCAGACGCAAAGCATTGGGAACCAGGAGGGGTGATCTCTTTGTAGACCGGCCTTAAGAGGCGCCTTCCATTCTTGCTGTTACTACTCTCTCTGATCCAGGTGGGCAGTAAACCCACGCTTGCCGGTAGTGCTCCGGGGCATATCAAGGCCGTCTGTGTGATTGCCGACTTCCCCGACAATAAGCTTGAGGATTGCCGTACAGCCAAGATCAACTCTATCGCGAGACTAAAGCCGCTCCTGGAGAAGATGTCTGAACATTGGGCCTGGATGAGCTGCGGCCGGCAGACGATGGACTGGACGATTATTCGCGTTACCGCCTCAAGTGATCTTGCCGAGTGTAGCTATGAATCGTGGGAAGATTTTCGTTCAGACATAGTAGCGCTGGCTGGCGAGCAAATGGATTTTGCGTACTATGATGCTGATAAGGACGGCGTATTGGACGTAATGTGGATCTTGGCTGCCACGGGGAATCGGGAGAATATCGATTATTGCCGCGGCGGCACGGGGCAGATCATGGGTAGGACTTCAAATGGCGAGTCTGTTAAGGCCAACACTTTTCTCGATGGCCAGAACTGCGATAGCATAAGGTCCAGGGCCTATGGCAATTTCAATCATGAAATCGGGCATTGTCTTGGATTGCCGGATCTGTATGGTGAGTATGATCGCCTCAGATATCTTTCTTTGATGGCTGACTCTTGGTCTGTGCCCGCTTTTGGTTTCTGCGCTTACGATCGGGTCCGACTGGGTTGGGTTGAGCCGATGCTCGTTGAGTCGACGAGACGCGATCTCGAGCTCAGACCCGCCGAGACCAATCTGCAGTGCATTAAGATTCCTACATCTTCACCAGGGGAGTACTTTCTTGTGGAGTATAGGAAGAAACCCGCACGCGGGTTTGGTTCCCTACGAGATGATTCGCATCCGCCATATAATGGGTTGGCTATCTACCATGTTGATGAACGGCGTGTTCTGCTAGGTAATTCAACTGATCCACCTCTGGTTTCTCTGGAATCGCCCCAGGGGCTTCATACAGGGATGCCAACGACAGATGATTTCTGGTACCCCCAAAACCCCAAGATGAAAGGCCCATTTGTGGCCAGGTCCAATAATGGCGGACTTTGCGGGTTTCGTCTGGAGGTTACTTCCCTCGACAGAGAGAGCATCAAGTTTAATGTCATTTTCGATGCTAATGTAGAGGTAGCCGATACGCCGCCGGCTAATCTACTAGCGGATGGTTCTTTCGAAACCGGGGTGTTTGGCCGTGACTGGTTCGTCGACACCTTTCGCGGGAATGAGGCCGCAGCTTCTTTCGAGGATCGGTTCGCCCATGATGGCAAGACTTGCCTGCGGCTGGAAACATTGGACATAGAAGATGATTGCCGTGTCTTGCAGACCGTTGCTGTCAAACCGCACACGCTTCATCACTTGTCGGGCTGGGTCAAGACTGTAGGCATCAAGTCTCGGGAAGGGTTCTACGGCGCCAACCTTTCGATTGTCGGTGGATGGGAGAGGTCCACCTCTTTGTTGAGCGATCACGACTGGACGTATCTAGAAATGTACTTCGATTCAGGCGACCGCCAGGAAGTGGATATCTGTTGCCGGTCGGGTTTCTACTGCAGTACGGCTGTGGGAACAGCTTGGTTTGATGACATTCAGTTGGTGGAGATTGATTGAACGCCAATGCAGCGTTCCGGATGATCGGCAATGTGTCTATGATTCTGGCCTGCTCAAACAGCTTGTGTTGCCAGTAGCCCTGGGGGGCCGTCTATGTGAAGAAACTCGCAGTATACATGAAGCCTTACATCGTTTTCTTTCTCATTGCGCCTGTCTTCAAGGCCATTGAGGCGTCGGCGGAACTGCTTCAGCCCAAGATCATGACCACCACGGTGAATGCGGGCATCATAGCGGGCGATGTGAGTGTCATCTGGCGAAATGGGCTGCTCATGCTGGGTGTGGCGCTGGTGGGGATCGCGGGCGGTGTCGGCGCATGTTGGTTCGCCGCCAAGTCGTCGCAGGGGTTCGGCGCTGATCTACGTTGTGCGGTGTTTCGGAAGGTTCAGAGCTTCGCCTTCTCCGACCTCGACCGGTTCTCCACGGGCTCGCTAGTCACCCGTCTCACAGGCGATATCACCCAGTTGGAGAACACGTCCCTCATGATGCAGCGGATTATGGTCAGGGCGCCTCTGCTTTGCATAGGCGCGATAATCATGACCATCTCGATCCAACCTCGCCTTGCTGTGGTGCTTGTCGCAATGGCACTGGTGCTGCTCGGCGCTGTGCTTTTGATTATGGGCCGGGCGTTTCCTCTGTTTGGCCAGGTGCAGCAGCGTCTGGACGCTGTCAACACGACGATGCAGGAGAACCTTGCCGGGATGCGCACAGTCAAGTCGTTCGTCCGAGCCGACTTCGAAGTCGAACGCTTCGACCGTGTCAATGAGCGGCTCCATAGCACGAGTGTCGCTGCGGGCAGGGTGATGGCATTTAGCCAGCCTACGGTGTATTTCGGCATGAACATCGCGGCCCTGATAGTCCTGTGGCGGGGCGGTCGCATGGTTGCCGGCCGCGAGATGGAAGTCGGCCAGCTCATGGCGGTCATGCAGTACATCACTCAGATCCTCTTCTCCCTCTCGATGCTCGGATTCCTCCTTATCAACCTGGTGCGCGCCCGCGCGTCGGCCCTTCGCGTCATCGAGGTCCTCGAGGTCGAGCCCGAGATACGCAGCTACCCGGATGCCCGCCGCGATGCGCGCGTCACGGGGGGTGAGGTGGAGTTCCGCAACGTCACGTTCAAGTACCCGGGCGCCGGCGGAGATCCGGTTCTCGGCGGCATCTCGTTTCGTCTGCTCCCCGGCGAGACCCTGGGAGTGCTCGGAGGCACCGGCTCCGGCAAGTCCACGCTTGTCCACCTGATACCGCGCCTGTACGACGTGACGGGCGGCCAGGTGTTAGTGGACGGGGTGGATGTGCGCGATTACCCCCTGGAGAGTCTGCGGGCCGGCATAGGCATGGTACTGCAGGACACGGTTCTCTTCTCCGGGACGATAGAGGATAACCTGCGGTGGGGCGCGCCCGACGCGTCCGGTGAGAGCCTGCAGAAGGCCGCCTCACAGGCACAGGCAGCGCAGTTCATCGACAAGATGCCGCTGGGATACAAAAGCCTGATAGGGCAGCGGGGCGCCGGGCTCTCCGGGGGCCAGCGCCAACGTCTTTCTATCGCCCGGGCGCTGGTGAAGAACCCGCCCATACTGATACTCGATGATGCCACAAGCGCGGTCGACACCCGCACTGAAGTAGCATTGCGCCAGGCGCTCACGGGCGAGCGGCGGGGGGCGACGACGATCATCATAGCCCAGCGGGTGACCAGCGTGATGGGTGCAGACCGGATACTGGTGCTCGAAGACGGGCGCATCTCCGCCATGGGCCGCCACGAGGAGCTCGTTGAGTCCTGCCCCGCGTATCGCGAGCTTTGCCGGCTTCAGCTGGGAACGGAGGCGGTGTGAGATGGGCACGGGCACGCCCAAGGCTGGCTCTGATCGGCGCCCCGGCGAATTCGGCCCGCAGGTAGGGGCCCAGCTGGGGCCCAGGTTTGGCTCCCGAGCCAGTCGCTTTGGACCCGTATCGAAACCCCAGGACACCAGGGCTGTCCTGGCTCACCTGTGGATCTACCTGAGCCGGCAACGACGCACTCTGGCGCTGGTGTTCGCGGCTACATCAGTCAGCTCGCTAGTATCGGTATTCGCGCCGCGCCTCATTGGAACCGCCATCGACCCGTACGTCCTGCGCGGCGACGTTGTCGGGCTGAGTCGTATACTCATCCTGCTTTCCGCGATGTACGCGTCCAGCTCTCTGGCGTCGTGGATCCAACAGACCTATATGGTGCGGGTGTCGAATCGAGCGCTGCGCGAGATGCGGCATGACCTGTTCGCAAAGGTTCAGACACTCCCTCTTGCGTTTTTCGATAGCGCGGCACATGGCGACCTCATGAGCCGGCTCGCCAACGACGTCGATACCGTGGGCATGGCGATGGGGCAGCCGGTCATCCAGCTCTTCTCGTCGGTCGTGAGCATCACGGGGACGATGATCATCATGCTCTCGATGAGCGGGTGGATGACATTGACTGTGCTAGCAATGGTCCCGGTGACTTTGCTGGTCACCACCAAGGTAGCGCGCTGGTCAAGGAAGCTCTACAGGCGCCGTCAGGAGACGCTCGGCGAGATCAACGGATACGTCGAAGAGATGGTGACAGGCGCTCGGGTCGTCAAGGTATTCGGTCGTGAGGACGAGGTGTGCTCCGCATTCGACGAGAAAAGCCGGCGCCTTCGCGACATCGCCTACAAGACTGAGCTCGTGTCCGGGATGTTTATGCCCGCCATGCACTTGCTCGACAACTTGGGTTTCGCAGTGGTCGCTCTCGTGGGAGCACTGCTGGCCGCGAACGGCATCATTCATCTCGGGATCGTGGCATCGTTCATCATCTACTCGCGCCAGTTCTCGCAACCTATCAGGGACCTGTCGAACCAATGGAACACCTTTCAGTCGGGCCTGGCAGGCGCTGAACGCGTGTTCGAGATCATGGATAACGAATCCGAAGTCGACGCCCCGGGCGCAAACGACCTGCGCCTGCCGGTTTCGGGCAGCGTGGAGTTCGAACACGTATCGTTTAGTTACAAGCCCGGCGTGCCGGTGCTCGCCGACATATCACTGGAAGCTAAGCCGGGTCAGACCATCGCGCTGGTGGGAGCCACAGGCTCAGGAAAGACAACCATCATCAGCTTGCTGTCGCGTTTCTACGACATAGAAGAAGGACACATATTCGTGGACGTAGTGGATATCCGGGAAATCCGCAGGGATTCCCTGCGCCGCGCCCTCGGCATCGTTCTGCAGGACTCCCAGCTCTTTTCGGGGACAGTGCGGGAAAACATACGCTACGGACACCCGGACGCCTCCGATGCCGACGTCGAGAAAGCCGCGGAGCTGGCACTTGCTGATCCGTTCATTCGCCGAATGCCTGAAGGCTACGATTCTGTGCTCACCGCCGACGGGGGCAACCTCAGCCAAGGGCAGCGCCAGCTCATCTGCATCGCCCGCGCAGTGATGGCAGACCCTGCCATACTCATACTCGACGAGGCCACATCGAGCGTGGACACCCGGACCGAACTGCAGATACAGAAGGCCATCCTCCAGCTGATGCGCGGCCGCACCAGTTTCGTCATCGCGCACCGGCTGTCCACCATTCAAGGCGCCGACCAGATACTCGTCATCGATCACGGTCGGATAGTCGAGTGCGGCACCCATGGCGAGTTGCTCGCCAGGGACGGACCCTACGTCCGGCTACACGAAAGCCAGTTCCACCTCGCTGCGCAGCCCGCAATGGGCGGTGGTACACTGGAGTCAGTGTAGCGACACGCGCCGCGAAAGCGGGTGTTCAACATCACGGTGAACACGATAGCGCCGCATCGGCGCGAGGCCGAAACGGGCGAGCCCGGGGATTCTGGAAGCAACAGCCGCTACACGCACCGCATCTAGGCCTCATATTGACGCGAGTTGTCCGATTTGGCTAGAATGAGGTCACAGGGGGTGACGGCGGTGGGCGATATCGATACTGACGCCCTTTCGCGTGCGTGGCGCGAAAGGGCCGCCGAGCAGCGTCGAGAAGCCGACCTGCTTCGGCAGGACGCACTCCGAAAGGCGGGGCAGGCTGCATCGTTCATCAAGAGCAACTACGGAGCCGCTAAGGTGTATCTGTACGGTTCGCTCGCCTGGAGTAGATCGTTTGGCCCACATTCAGACATCGATCTTCTTGTGGAAGGGCTCGAGCGCCCGGATGCGTACTGGCGCATGTTGTCCGAGCTCTGGGCCATAACTGCGCCGTTCCCGCCCAGTGTGGTTCTTGCCGAGGATGCGCAGGTAAGCTTGCTGGCCAAGGTTCGAGAGAAGGGAGTGGAGTTGCCATGACTCAGGGAGACTACGAGGTACTTCAGGGCAGGATCCGTGAGGAGCTCGACAACGTCCGTCGCCTCGAAGACGAGCTTGTTCGGGGGGGGGTTCTCCTGGAAGATGCAAGACAGGCAGTACCGTCGCTGGCTGCAAGCGATTCCATGGCCCTGAGATCAATAGGATCCATACTGCACGACTTCTACAGCGCAGCCGAGAATGTCTTCAAGGTGATCGCGCGCGATATCGACGATTCACTGCCGTCTCATATGGACTGGCATCGGTCCCTATTGACTCAAATGTCGATGCCGCTCAACACGAGACGACCTCGAGTGCTGAGGGGGGAAACCGTCGATGCCCTGGATGAGTTTCGTTCCTTTCGGCATGTCTTCCGTAACGTCTACGGATTCGCCCTGGACCCCGACCGCCTACATCTGCTTCTCAGGCGGTTTCGTCGGGCCGTCGATATGCTGGAAAATGACCTTCACGAGTTCATGGGCGCGATAGAACACATCATCCCTGAAGACTGAGGGCGGCGTTGTCGGCATTGGCGTCGCTATCGGCATCGGCATCGGCGCCGGCGGGCCTGTTCGCCCCTGCCATGAGCAGCCCGAGTTCCTCCAGTGACACGGCGTCGGCCTCCACGACGGCGACTATCTTGCCTTCGTAGATCACAGCTATCCTATCAGACAAGTTGACGATCTCATCCAGTTCCTCCGAGATCAGGAGTATGCCCCCTCCCGAGTCGCGCACGTCGAGCAGGCGGCGGTGGACGTATTCGGTAGCAGCGATGTCCAGGCCGCGCGTGGGATAGCATGCCAGCAGCACCGCAGGCTTTCGGGTTATGTCGCGGGCCAGGATCACCTTCTGTATATTGCCCCCCGACAGGCTGCCGGCGCGCGTTTCCACACTGGGAGTCCTGACATCAAACGTCTCCACGGTCTTGCGCGACCAGCCTCGGATCACGTCGTTTTGCAGGAAGATCCAGTGGGCGAAGGGCGGCCGGTGGTGGTCTTTGAGAATCAGATTCTCCTCCACCGAAAACGACTGTATGATCCCGAAGTTGAGCCTATCTTCCGGCACGTAGCCGAGGCCGGCGTCGATCATCGCTGCCGGCGAAGCTCCGGTGAGGTCGCGTCCGCGCAGGCGCACCTTGCCGCGGCTCACGCGGCGAAGTCCGGTCATGACCTCAGCCAGTTCTCTCTGGCCGTTGCCCGATACTCCGGCAAGCCCCAGAATCTCGCCTTCCCGAACCGTAAGCGACAGACCTTTCAGTGCAGGGAGGCCATTGTCGGCATCGGCCCAGACTTGATCCAGTTCCAGCACGGGTTGCCCGTGGGAGGTCTCCCCCGCGCGCTTGGCCGCGTCAATTTTGCGTCCCACCATCATCGTGGCGAGAGACTCCGGGCTGGCTTCAGATGTCGGCACGGTTCCAACCTCAGCTCCCGCCCGGAGCACTGTCACTCGGTCGCTTACCGCCATGACTTCGTTCATCTTGTGGCTTATGAAAACCAGCGATTTGCCGGCCTGGGCCATCCCGCGGAGTATGGCTATGAGCTCGCGCGCCTCCTGTGGCGTGAGCACTGCAGTAGGTTCGTCCAGGATGAGTAGCTCAGCGCCTCGGTACAGCGCTTTGATGATCTCTACGCGCTGTTGCTCTCCAACTGACAGCTGCCACACGGGCGCGTCGGGCCTGATTCTGAAGCCATATTCCTCGCCTAGCGCCACTATGCGCTGCGACGCTGTGTCGAGATCGAGAAGGGGGCCTCTTGGTGATCGCAGGCCGAGCACGACGTTTTCCACCACTGTGAGGCTGGGGACGAGCATGAAGTGCTGGTGCACCATGCCGATGCCCAGGGCTATGGCATCGCGCGGAGAGTTGATTGTCACGGCCTCTCCGTTGACCAGTATCTGCCCGGAGTCGGGTCGATACAGCCCGTATAGCACCCTCATCAACGTGGTCTTGCCCGCGCCGTTTTCGCCTAGGAGCGCAAGCACTTCACCGGAGTTGATATCGAGGTCAACGCGATCGTTGGCCCGAACCCCGGGAAAGGTCTTCGTTATCTGGCGCATCCTTACGTGCTTGATGCGAGGCCCCGATGTCGATCCCATGAATATCGCACCCCTCAACTGCTTGCTAGGTTACTACTTGCCCCCAGGCTTGGGCAGTTCCACTCGGAGCTTGCCTGTGATGATGTCTTGCTTGGTCTTCTCCACTCGGTCAAGCACGGCCTTGGGTATCCTGTTCACCAGTTTCGGGTTGAAACGCAGCTCCAGGGTGCCGTCGGCAAAGGTCAGCGTAAGGTGCTTGCCGCCCAGGATTCCCTTTGCGCGATAGTCGATCATGGCCTTGACGACTTTCTCCCAGTGATACACCTGCGCTGCAAGAACATGATCGGGCGCGAGTGAAGCCTGGTCCATGTCGGTGGACATCCAGTATACGCCGGACCGCTCGGCCACTGCGCGAACGGCTCCCACTGCCTGCTGAGACGATCCCGTAAGCACGTCGGCCTTGGCATCCATGTGGACCTTAGCTAGCTCGCCGGCGCCGACTATGTCGCCGAAAGAGCCGGTGTAGGCTATTCGCACTTTCACGTTGGGATTCCCTGCAGCCACGCCTTGCTGGAAGCCGTAGTTGTACTTGATCGCATCACCCGACTCCACCGGGCCTACAATCCCGGCAACGCCTGTCTTTGACATCAAAGCGGCGACCACGCCAAGAAGATAGGCGCCCTCCTGTGCCTGGGGGTCGTATGCGAAGATGTTGGGCGCGGTGGTGAACCCGGTTCCATATGCGAAGGTGGTCTTCGGGAAGTCGGGTGCGAGTTCCATGAGCACGCTCTGATACTGGGCGCCATGGGCGATGATGATGTCGAATCCCTGGTCAGCGTATTGCCGGATTGCGGCGCCCGCGTCCACCGGGTTGCCCATGCGCTCGCTCGTCACGAACTCAAGCTTGTCGGCGCCCAACTCTTTCTGGACTGCCTTGAGTCCTTCGTACATCGACTGGCTCCATGCCATGTCGTCGATGGTGCTCGCCATGAGCATGGCTATGCGGATCTTCTTGGCTGGGGCGCCGTAGCCGTAGCCCGCCCCGAACACCATAAGTATCGCCAGTGCCAGAAATGCTGCGAGAACAATGCGGTTTTTCCTCACAGTAGATACCTCCTGACGTATTTGTGCGTCGACCGCCACCGCTGTCGACGACCGCGCCGCATGATTCGCCACGACCTCGACCGGCTAGCCGGCTTCCCTCCGGAACGGCTTGCCGAGTGCGGTCGGCGCCCATACTCGCCTCACAGCTACTGCCAGAGCCGCGATGGTCATGACGTATGGCAATATCACTGCGAACTCATACGGGAAACTGATGCCGAGCACCTGAATCCATAATTGGAGTGCATTCATCATGCTGAAGAGGAGCGAGCCAAGAAGGATACCCACAGGGCTCCACCTACCGAAGTACACCAGGGCCACAGCGATGAAACCGCGGCCTGCGGTGATGTTGTCGGCATACATGTTGGCCTGACCGACGGTGAGGAAGGCCCCGGCAAGCCCGGCCATGGCGCCTCCCAGCACCACACACTGGTAGCGGATGGCGTTGACGTCTACGCCCAGTGTGTCGGCAGCCTGCGGTGTGGTTCCAACTGCGCGCACTTTGAGCCCCCAGGTTGTGCGGTACAGCACAAACCAGGATACGGGAACGAGTAACAGCGAGAAGTAGACCATCCAGTTGTGCTGGAACAGTACGGGGCCTAGAAAAGGGATCTCGGATAATACCGGGATGTTCCATGGGCCGAAACCCTTACATGACGTGATGAACCCGAGATACACTCGGAAAAGCAGCCCTGACAGGCCCCAGCAGAACATGTGCAGGCCAATGCCGGATATGCCCTGTTCGGCCTGCATGGTGACGCTGATGAAGGCCATGAGCAACCCCAAGGAGGCCCCAACCGCGATGGCGGCCAGTACGCCCAGGAATGGACTGCCGGTGCCGAGCGATGTCATGAATCCCGTGAAGGCGCCCATCATCATGATCCCCTCGAGCCCGAGGTTGAAGACCCCGGATCGCTGAGCGAACATCTCGCCGAGCGACGCATAGAGGAATGGCGCGGCGAGCCTGATCCCTGTGGCGAGTATGCCGACTATTATCCCTTGGCCGGAGATAGTGCCCATCTCAGCCGTTCACCCCCTTGTCACTGCCGGGAACTACGCCTGCCGCCGCTTGGGCGGGCGGGCGTTTGGGCCGGCGGCGAAGCAATTCCGGCCGCCGGATAAGTAGGTCGCTTCCGACCACGAAAAGCACAACAAGCCCCTGTATGGCCATGACGATGGCGGCGGGGATCGACACGGCCCGCTGCATCATGTCGGCGCCCAACGTCAGCATTCCGAAGAGGATCGATGCAGGGATGCAGCCCAGGGGATGTAGGCGCCCGAATAGCGCGACTACGATTCCACTGAATCCGTAACCTCCGGAGAGCCCTTCGAGCACCCTGTGGTGCACACCAAGCACTTCTACGATTCCGGCCAGCCCAGCGAAGCCTCCCGCACACGCCATGGCGAGTATCTGGTAGTTCTCAACCCGGATGCCGGCAGCCTTTGCAGCGTGCGCGCCGGCGCCCGAGGCGCGCATTCGGTAGCCGATGGTGGTGCGCCAGAGGAAGACATAGACCAGTATCGCGAAGCCGATGGCGATCACGAGCCCCCAGTGAAACCTCGTGCCGCGGATGATCCGGGGAAGCCAGATCGATCTGGGCAGCAGCGCGGTCTGCGGGCACCCGGTTCCATAGGCCACTTCCTGTGGGTCGATCATTGGACCGCGGATCAGGTAGAGGTTGAGCTGGAAGGCGATCTGGTTGAGCATCACGGTGCTGAGTATCTCGTTCACCGAAAGCCGAGCTTTGAGCCAGCCGGCAATTCCGCCCCAAAGCGCCCCCGCAAGCGCGCCTGCTATCAGCGTCATCGGCAGCAGCACTATGGCGGGCCAGTTCGGAAGGGCCAGGGCGACCGCTGCCCCTGCGAGCGAGCCGGCGATCATCTGGCCTTCGCCCCCGATGTTGAGGATCCCGCTCCTGAACGAGATCACGATTCCGAGGCCCACTAGCAGAAGCGGTGTAGCTTTGACCAGGCTTTCGGTGATGCCATACCTGCCGCTGACCGGGCCGGTGAACATCGCCTTGTAGGCAGTGATTGGATTTGCGCGAGCTAGCAGGATCAGCCCCGCTCCAACCAGGAGCGCGAGAATCAGGGCGCCGATCAACACTCCAAGCTGCAAAAGGGAGTCGGACGTGCCCCTGCGTTTATTCATATCACTTGCTCCTTTGAATGACGCGCATCGATTCGACCGGCAGAAGTCATTTTGAGCGCGAATAGATAATTCTGCACAAGACAGACTTATCCTGCCTTAGCCAAAACAAGTAGATATTTAGGAAATCCGGTACTGGCCCCTTGGCAGGCCATCCTGCCTGGTTGCGGGGATATGCGCTTGCACAACAGAACATCGCCTGCATTGATACACATGCCCCAGGAAATAGCAGCTGAACTGTGATACTCTTATTGGCGGGGGCCGATATCGGCAGGGGCTGAGCGGCCTACAAGACAGGTGGGTCGCCGATGTGTTCTGTGGATCGTAGCATCAGCATACTCAAGGACGCGTTCCCAGATGCTTTCGCCGAGGGCAGGATCGATGTCGATGTTCTGCGCCAGTTGCTTGGCTACTTGGTGGATGACCGGCCGGAGCGTTACCGCCTCACGTGGAACGGCAAGGGCCGTGCCCGCGATGTTGTCCAGGCGCCTCCCGTCGGGGAGCTTAGGCCGTGCCCGGAGGAATCTGTCGATTGGGATACCACACAGAATCTTCTGATTGAAGGAGATAACCTGGAGGTTCTGAAGCTGCTGCTAGATGGGTATGGGGGGAGGGTGAAGATGATATACATCGATCCTCCATACAACACGGGCAACGCTTTCACATACCGTGACCATTTCCGCGACAGCGTCGCAGGCTACCTCCAACTGACCGGCCAGGCCAACGCGGATGGGCGGAGGCTACGGGCCGATGCGGAGATATCCGGGAGGTATCACACTGACTGGCTCAACATGATGTACCCGCGCCTCGATCTTGCGCGCAGCCTGCTCCGCGAAGACGGGGTCATCTTCATATCCATCGGCGACAATGAAGTCGCCAACCTGCGGATTATCTGTGACGAGTTGTTTGGCGAAGAGAACTGCCTGGGCTGTGTGGCGCGCGTGGCCAAGAAGACATCGAACAAGGGTGCCTACTTTGCGCCGTCCAAGGACTACGTGCTCGTCTATGCCCGCAGGGCCGAATGTGTCGCTCCTTTCATGGACGCAGTCGACCCTGCGTACGCCTCGCGCTTTACGGGGCGCGACGATCGAGGTCGGTATGCCACAGTAGGCCTGTATCAGGCCGCTCTCGACCCGCGGCCCAATCAGCGGTACTGGATCGCCTGCCCCGACGGGTCGTTAGCCATCCCTCCGGGCGAGGTCTTTCCGGATGAGGCTGTCGACGGTGCCCAGGTGAAGCCCCGAAGCCGCCGCGACCGGGTGTGGCGCTGGAGTCGCACGTCGTACCTTGCGAGAAAGCATCTGCTGGTCTTCAAGAAGTCGACTCGCAGCCCTCTCCTGACGCCTGATAAGTCGCCGTCGAAATGGAATGTCTACACCAAGTACTATCTTGAGGACAGACTGAATGACGGGATTCGCCCCCGCGACTACCTTGACGATATCACCAACGACCTGGGCACAGCCGCCCTGAAGAGCCTGGGGATGGACGATTTCTTCGAGTTTGCCAAACCTCCCGAGCTGGTGCGAAGGCTAATGCAGTGGCTTGGCGATCGAGATGGCATCTACCTCGACTTCTTCGCAGGCTCAGGGACGACGGCGCAGGCGGTCCTCGAGCAGAATGCTGAAGACGGAGGCAATCGTCGGTTCGTCCTGGTTCAGCTGCCCGAGCCATGCCCTCGCGACTCAGTGGCGGCACAGGGCGGCTGCCACACGATAGCCGATATCTGCAGAGAGCGCGTCCGGCGCGTCATCGTCCGCCTTCGCGACCAACACGTGCCCGACGCCACGCTCGACTTGGGATACCGCCTTTTCAAGCTGCGAGGATAGAGCTCGGCTCTCGGGGAAGGCTGGGACGATCCCAACGCGTTTCGGATATGCCGATCATCAGGCGTCGGGTTCGGATACATACTCAGGAGGGAGAGAGACGTGCAGGAATCGGATCCTAGCACCGGCCGAAGGCTCAGTCCGGAAAGATACAGCTTCACCTGGAACGGCAAGCGCGGCGCAGGCCTCGCTGCTCAGGCGCCGCCAGCCGGCACGCTTCGCCCTTGCCCTGAACAGTCAGTCAAGTGGGACACGACGCGCAACGTTTTCATCGAAGGCGACAACCTGGAAGTCCTTAAGTTGCTGCAGAAGTCTTATCACAAGAAAGTGAAGATGATCTACATCGACCCGCCCTACAATACGGGGAGAGACTTCGTGTACCGCGATGACTTCACTGACAGCGTCCACAGCTACTTGAGGCTGACGGGGCAAGTGGATGAGGCTGGGCGCCGCCTGACTGCCAATCCCGAAACGTCGGGCCGCTATCACACTGACTGGCTGAACATGATGTATCCCCGGCTGAAGCTGGCGAGGAACCTTCTGCGAGACGACGGAGTCATTGCCGTCTCCATCGACGACCGCGAATTCGCCAACCTGCGGAAGATGTGCGATGAGGTGTTTGGGGAGGAGAACTTCTGCGGTGTGTTCGTCTGGGAGAAGAAGAAGAAGCCTTCGTTTCTGGACGCCAATATGGGCAGTGTGACCGAGTACATAATCTGCTTCGCGAACAACCGTGCGCAGTCGCCGCCTTTCGGCGCCGGCGCTGCCCGCGATGGGAAGAAGTACCCTTTCAACAATGCGGGCAACGGCGCCAAGACCCTGACGTTTCCAGCGGGGAGTGTCAGATTCGGCTGCAGGGATCAGGCGGTGGCGGCCCAGGATATGTCGGAGGGCGCTATCCGGACTGAGCTGCTGGATGATGTGATGATCGTGAACGGGCGGAACGTCAATGCCTTTCGGCTGAGGGGCGAATGGCGATATTCCCAGCAGAAGCTGGACCAGTTCGTGGAGGAAGGCGCGGACATTACCATAAGCAAAGTCCCCTTCAGGCCCAACTACGTCAGCCGTTCAGGCGAGCTGAAGAAGACTTCGAACTTGCTATCGTACCGCACTAACGGTGTTCCGACGTATGAAGACGCGACGAAGGAGATCCGAGACCTCTTCGGCGCGGACGTCATGAGTTACCCTAAGCCCAGCGGGTTGATGAAGTATCTCGTCCGCGCCATGACCGGCGACGGCGATATCGTCATGGACTTCTTTGCAGGATCCGGCAGCACTGCACACGGAGTAATGCTCCAAAACAGCGAGGATGGAGGCAATCGCCGGTACATACTGGTGCAACTGCCGGAACGCCTGAGGCCCGACGATGCCGAGAGCGGGCCGGCCATCAAGTTCTGCCAGGCGCACGGCCTGAGCCCGACTATCGCGGAGATCGGAAAGGAGCGTATCCGGCGGGCGGCAGCGGCGATCGCGGCGGTGCAGGAGGCCCCAGGGCATGAGCTTGCGCTCGGCCTTGATCTGGGGTTTAGGGTGTTCAGACTTGACAGCAGCAATATCGGCTCGTGGGACGCAGACCCGGCCAATCTACGCGAGGCAGACGTCATATATGAATTGGCGCTCACGTGCGGGCTGGATCTCGCAGTGCCCGTTGAAAGGCGGGAGATCGACGGCGCGGCGGTACACATCGTGGGCGAGGGCGAACTGGTGGTCTGCCTTGCCGATCACGCTTGCCCCGAACTTGCTGAAGGCATGATGAGGCTCCGTGCGGAGCTTCCGGCTGCTCAGATGCGAGTGATACTGAGAGACACGGGCTTTGCAGGCGATGCAGACAGGGCCAGCGCCGTACGGGCTCTGCGTCGAGCGGGGGTTGAAAGCGTAAAGACGCTGTGATGCACTGGTTTCTGCCTCCGGGCATATCCTGCTATTGTCGACCAACTCCTGCCGAGGTGTCCACGATGTGTCGATGAGAGGTGGGTGAGAATGCAGGATTTCTCGGATTCCATAAAGTATCAATGCGGGCACCCCATGGCCAAAATCCTTGCCGATCACTGCGACCCTTGCGGCCGCCCCATTGCCGTGGAGTTCTCATGCGGCGACTGCTCCAAGAAGGCTTTCAACGCCAAAGTGAAGGATATCTGCGCCGGGTTGCTCATCCTGACGCCGTTTGACGCGGGGGGCATCGTCATCAAGGTATTCTGCGGAGGCTGTCTGGTAGAGACGGAAACGGCGCAGGTGGTTGTCATTCCGCTGGAACGTGTGTGCGCTGTGGAGGTAGGAGCCCGTGAGGTGGATGGATGTCCTCCATGTCCTCCTTGCCCGCCATGCCCTTCGAACGGGGGACCTCCGGCTACCGGGCCGGTGAGCACCGGGCCGTTCTTCGTACGGGCAGGGCAGAACAACGCCATCAACGTGAAGGTTCAGAACACGTCGAGCACGCCAATAGATGCTGATGTGAAACTGATCGGCCTCGACTGCCCTGTGACCAACCCTATACAGACCAGGACGCTGACAGGCATTGCCGGAGGATGCTGCGCTCGCGACGCCGTGCTCACGGCGAGTGCCGGCAACTTCGAGGTAGTTGTGTGCCCGGATCCGGCCAATGCCCCTATCAGGGTTTTCGTGAGCGTGCACAGCGGGAATGCAACGACGTCGGCGTTTGAGTACGTCTTTCGCGCCGCCGAGATGCTCGCTCCGGCGTGCAGTCGCTGTTAGCGAAGAGTCCGGCGCGAGTGCTCCGGGCCGCGCGGAACTCCCAATGGAGTTGGGGTTCCGGGCGGCCTCCTCAGTCTAGTCAGGCTATGAAAGTGTGCACATATTGTACAAGTTATACAAGGTTTTTGGTGAGAGATGTAGAAACTCATACAGTGTCTGCAGCGCTCTTGCCTGTGGGCAAATCGGGGGTATAGAGTGTGGGCACTCCAGACAGGGGTTTTTGGGCTTCACGTGTGTATGTGGGAATACTGATTTGGGCGTTGATCGTGCCATTGGGATGGATCGTTATCGGCAGTTCCACGCCGGCGCTGGCGTTTTCATTTGAGACAGCCTCCATCTTCTTCGCTGTGCTCGCCTTCTTTACGGCATGGCACACCTATGGATACTCCCGTTCGAGCTACTTGCTGTTCATAGGCGTGACACAGCTCACGGTGGCCTTGCTTGACTCCTTCAGCCTCATATCCAGTCCCGTGCTGCGGCTCAGCATTGAGCTGGGGATCCGGCACTGCGTGCAGTTCTGGGCTGTAGCCCGGGTGATCCATGCGTTTTCCATGTTTCTCGCCCCGAAATACGCCCGGCTCCGCCGCCCTAGCACCCGCATGCTGGCCGCCTCCGCGTTCTTTGCCGCTGCGCTGGTAGCTGCGGTCATGTGGCTGCCCGGGTTCCCTGAGCTCGCGACGGCGGATGGCGCGCTGACTTCGGACATGGTCGCAACCAACTATCTTGTCTTGGGCGTCCTCGCCGTTAGCGTGATCGGCCAGACGCTATCGGATGTTCGTGATCGACTCGTGCGCGAGCTGATGACAGCGTCGTTGGCAGTGGCTGTCGTCTCTCAGGCCGCGTTTACCATTGCCGGGCCAGGCGTCAACTACATGACTGCGGGCGTTGGGCTCCTTGGCCATATCACAAAGGCGGTGTCGTACTGGCTGGTGTACGAGGCGGTGGTTGTCGGGGGCTATGAACATCCACTGGCACGGCTGCGCGACGGCTTGAAGCATGTTCGAGCTACACGGCGGGTCACGCTGTGGAGCATTGGCGATGGCGCGATCACCACCAACAAGGATGGGAAGGTCACGCTGCTGAACCCGGAAGCGTCGAGGATCACGGGATGGACGGAGCATGATGCTCTTGGAGTCGACATCGACAGCGTGTTTCGTCTGTCGCCAATGGGGGCTGGCTCATCCGAAGAGCGGCGATCTCGGGGGACTTCTCTTGCCCAATCAGTCGTCTATGCGAAGAATGCCGACGCTGAATATGTGGAATACACGTCTTCTCCGATCTATGGGCCGGGCGGCGAGGAGCTGGGAGAAGTCATCGTCTTCAGGGAGATTTCCGAACGCGTGCAAAAGGACGAACTCATCAAGACGAGTATGGAGAAGTACCGTGCGCTGTTCGAGCACATGCCCAATGGAGTTGCCGTATATCGAGCGGTCGATGGAGGCGACGACTTCGTATTCGTGGAGTTCAACCGGGCAGGCGAACAGATCGAAGGCATCAAGGCGGATTGTGTCGTGGGGAGGTGCCTGAGCGAGGTGTTCCCCGGCCTGGCCGAAGTGGGCCTGGTAGAAGCGTTGCAGAGGGTATGGCTTACGGGCCGGTCGGAGAGGCTCTCGCCCGCATACTGCGAGAGCGGGCCATGCTCGGGCTGGAGGGAGAACTGGATATACCGCGTACCGTCAGGCGAGGTGGTCGCCGTGTTCCAGGACGTCACCGAGCGTATCCAGGCTGAGCAGAGGGTTGAATACCTTACGATTCACGACTCCCTGACCGGGCTGTACAACCGTCGTTATCTGGAACAGGTCATCAGCCAGATGGACGCGGAGGCTGTAGTGCCGGTAACCGTGGTGTTCGGAGACGCCAACGGGCTCAAGCTGGCCAACGACGCTTTCGGCCATGAGGCCGGCGATAGGTTGCTCGTCAATGTCGCGAGGGCGCTGCAAGCATGTAGTCGGGGCGATGACATCATCGTGAGGATGGGCGGCGACGAGTTTGTGGTCATAATGCCCGGGGTGCGCGAGGGCGACGCCGCTGAGGCTGTAGTGCGGATGAGGCATGCCTTCGATGAGGCTCCCGCGGATCCCGTGCGGGTAAGCTTGGCGCTTGGGGCTTCCACCCGCCTGGCCCCGTCGGTCTCCCTTCGCGAAGTGCTTGCCGACGCTGAGAAGCGCGCTTACCGGCAGAAACTGGCCGAAAGCAAGAGCGCTCGGGGGTCGCTCATGAAGTCGCTTCTTGGGACGCTGGCTGTGAAGACGCCTGAGACTGAGGATCATGTGTTGCGCATGCGCGAGCTTGCGCTGGAGCTAGGGCGCAGCCTGGGCCTGCCCGACAGCACTCTGGACGACCTTGCGGTGTTGACTCTGATTCACGACATCGGCATGGTGGGGATTCCGGATACCATCCTGACAAAGGTCGATGCTCCGCTTTCGCCCGATGAGCAAGAAGCGCTGAAGAAGCATCCGGAGATCGGCTACAGGGTAGCCCGGGCCTCCATAGAGTTGGCTCATGTGGCCGACGGAATACTCTCACACCACGAGAACTGGGACGGCTCAGGGTATCCACAAGGGCTCAAGGGCGAGGAGATCCCCCTGATAGCGCGCATTGTGGCCATTGTCGACGCGTACGATAGCATGACGGCGGGCCGCAGCTACAAGGCAGCGATATCCGAAAAGCAGGCCATCGATGAGATCAGGAAGCTTGCGGGAACACGCTTCGACCCTGATCTGGCTGAGGCATTCGCCAGGCTGATTGGCGGCGCTGAGGGCTTGCGCTTTGGCGCTGTTCAGCGGGAGCAGGCTTCTACCGTCGAGGGGTGTGGTGATAAGATAGGGTATCACACTAGTTGAAGGCGGTGCTGGTGGGTGATACCTGACAGGCGGCTCATGTGGCTTGCGCTACTGACCTTCGCGGTCAGCTTCAGTTCCGGGATGACAGGCCCGGTCTTTCCACTTCATGCCCAGGCCCTAGGGGCTACATATCAGCAGATAGGCATGGTATCGGCCGTAGGCTCTCTGATCCATGCGGGTTTCGCTTCCCGAGCTGGCCGTCTCGCCGACCAGCTCGGGCATGACCTCATGTTCCTCCTGTCATCGCTGGCAATAGTCCTTTCGACAACGGCATACTTCTTCTCCCGGACCTTGGTCCTTGCGGGGCTGGGCAAGGCCCTGGATTCATTGTTCATCGCGTCCTACTGGCCGGCCCTGGAGAGTGCATCGCACTCGTCGGGCAGCGCCGCCGGGCACTCGCTCGGCGTGGTGTACACGGTTTACCCTGTGGCTACCTTCGCAGCCAGCGCCGCCACCGGCTGGCTCGCCGGCCGCCTGGGATACCGGGCCTCCTTCGCTGCCGCGCTGGTGGGCGGGGCATTGGCTGTGGCTGGGGTATCGATCGGGCTGAGCAGGCGCCGCGATTGGCCTGTTCGGGCCGACCGACGGCTGCGCCTCCGCGGCGAGCGATCCCAACAGGGCACCCGCCTGTTGCCCAGTTCAGAGCTCCGGTTCGCGGCGGCGCTCATCGCTTGTTTTACGTATTGCGTGCTTGTGGGCGAGGCGTTCACTTTTGTTCCGTTGCTGGCAGAGGCCAGAGGCCTTCGGGTTGAGCTAGTCGGCCTGCTGGTGGGAGTCTTCTGGCTGGGCAGGACTGCGACGAGTCTGCCTGCTGGCATGCTGGCGGACCGGGTCGGCGTCGATGTAGTGCTTGTGCCCGCTTTCATAGTGGGCGGCATTGGGTCAGCTGTGGCGGCATGGCCCGCGACGCCGTATCTCATGTTCGTCGGCGTAGCGATGATGGGCTTGTGCGCCGGGGCTGTGGCACCAGTGGCCATGGTCCTCGGGGCACAGTGCGCCGATCCGGGATCGCAAGGGTGGGCTCTTGGCCTGTGTGAAACCTTCTGCGGCATTGGGTTCATCGCCAGTGGGCTTGCAGGAGGCGTGCTGGCCGGGAGGTACGGGCTGGGCATTCCTTTTGCAGTTGGGGCGGGAGTGTGTATTGCTGTGGCACTGGGGCTTGCCTTGGCGTCTAGATGTGGGCGGAGCGGTTGACATGCTGGCCCATCGGCCCAGTGCAATACGGCATTATGACGCGTATGCGCGAACCCTGTCCCCCGTTGCGTCATACGATGCTTCTAGGGACAGTGAGCTCCCATAATGCCATGAGAAGGTGGGCAGTACAGTGAACGGATGGATGTGTCCTAGCCCATACGGCGGATACGGAGCATACCCATACCGCCGCTGGCGCGATCCCGACGCCGAGAGCGAGTGGGAAGAGCGCCATATGCTGCGCGAGATCTACCGGGGCATGCACCATCTGCTGAGGGAAGAGGCCGAAGAGGCCCACAAGATCAACGAGATATACCATTTGTGCCACGATATCGCAAGGATGGTCGCGGGCCAGAGCCCCATGGGGATGCCGGAGACGGTCATGCCCCCGACGCCGATGGTTCCGCCGATGGGGCCGGCGCCCATAGTCACGCCCGCTCCGATGTATCCATGTCCTTCAAGGCCTCCGATGGGGGTCATCTAGAGGGTCGATGCGCACAGATGGAATGCAGCAACACAGGACGAGGCGGGGCGGTTCCCCGCCCCTTTTTTCACCGCGCAGAAGTCAGCGTGTCCTACATGACATGCGCGGCGAAAGCGCGATTTCGTAAACTTGGATTCGCTGGGTCTAGAAGGATTCCGGGAAGTAGTGTAGAATAGATACTGGAACACAGTGAGGCGCCGCGCGGTTCCAGCATACATAACAACAGGAGTAGACCATTGACGACTAATGGATGTCTGCAGAAGGGGGCTCGATTATGTTCTGATCATTACCATCTGACGGAATTCGCTGAATGGAGGGATTATGAAGTGATATCGAGTGTGGATGTCGTCAAGCCCCTCGTCAATCAAGCACTGGCATATGTCAGCAAAGACCCTGTTGCGAACTTGCCCAAGATACTGAAGATAGGTGAAAAGATAGCGGGCAAGGAGAGCCACAAGGCTCAAGTTCGCGATGTGACGAGAGTGCTCACGGAATCCGATGGCAACTGGCGCGAGCTGGCTATCAGGCTTCTCACCGAGACTCATCCAAACATACTGAAGTCCATAGGAGTCAACTTCTTCGTCAACGCCAGCCTGGTTGGCATCCCCAAGCAGTACCAAATCTCCGAGGAACTCGGTGTGCAAGTGCCCTACGCTATTCTCATGGACCCGACCGAGAAATGCAACCTCAGATGCACCGGCTGTTGGGCCGGCGATTACCAGCGTGTTCGCGAACTAGATTATGAAGTGATGGACAGGGTCTGCCGCGAAGCTGAAGAACTCGGCATTTATCTTATCGTTGTATCTGGCGGTGAACCCATGGTTGCAAAGGACAAGCTGCTTAGGCTGGCCGAGTCCCATCCGAATCAGTTGTTCCATCCATTCACCAACGGCACGCTGATAGACGAGGACTTCGTGTCGGAAATGGTCCGAGTGGGCAATATTGCGCCGGCGCTTTCCGTGGAGGGCTTGGAAGAGGAGACCGACAACAGACGGGGCAAGGGCGTGTACAAGAAGATCATGCACGCCATGGATTTGATGCGCGAGGCCGGGTGCATATTCGGGTTCTCGGCCTGTTACGCCCGCAACAATGTGGACGTGATAGCTAGCGACGAATTCATCGACACGATGGTCGACAAAGGCTGCGCGTTTGGCTGGTTCTTTACGTATGTGCCTGTAGGTTCAGAACCCAATCTGGACCTGATGGCGACGGCTGAACAGCGGGCCGAGATGTATGAGGCGGTACGCAGGTTCAGGAATACCAAGCCCATCTTCCTGGTGGACTTCTGGAACGATGGCGAGTTCTCTCTGGGATGCATAGCCGGCGGTCGCAGGTACCTGCACATCAATGCAGCCGGAGACGTCGAACCCTGCGCGTTTATCCACTACGCGACCGATAACATCAACGACGTCAGCCTCAGGGAGGCGCTGGCTTCGCCGCTCATGCGTGCCTACCAAAAGCGGCAACCTTTCAACGAGAACATGCTGAGGCCGTGTCCGCTCATCGACAATCCCGAGAAGCTCGTGGAGATAGTCAGAGAGTCGGGCGCCCGTTCGACCCAGCTGGGCGAGCACGCGGTCGAGCCCGAGGTTTTGGCGGAGAAGATCCAGGAGGAATACACACAGCACTGGGCCGCCAAAGCCGGCGAACTGTGGGAGTCCAACCCGCACCCCTTCTACGACAGGTCGCGAGTATTTGCGGAGAAGGAGCGAGCGGAGACGAAAGAGAGGCAGGCCGCCAAGGGCTAAAACAGTCGGAAATCCAAAACGGACGAAACAGACGAAACAGACGAGGCGAGAGCCCGCGCGGATGCGCGGGCTCTCTTTTTGAGCGGCAGTGTGCCGCATCATCTGGGACTTGCGATGACGCCGCCCCCAATAAGCATGTCCCCCGAGTAGAAGACTCCGGACTGGCCTGGGGTTATGGCGCGCTGGGGCGAGGCGAACTTCACGCGCACATTGCCGTCTGCAGTCGGTGTCAATAGGGCTTTTGCCGGCGCCGACTTGTACCTTATCTGCACCTGAGCTTCCATCTCGTCCTTGAGCCGGTCGAACGGGATGAAGTTCACCTGTTCAGCCAGGAACTCATCGCTGTAGAGACACTCACGAGGCCCGGCCACGATAGTGTTGGATTCCGGACGGATCTTGATAACGTACATGGGCCCATCATGTCTTCCTTGCAGTTGCCCCAGCCCTCGCCGCTGGCCCACGGTATACATGGCGGTTCCTGTATGCTCGCCGATGATTGTGCCGTCGGGCGATATGATGGGGCCCGGAGTGCCCAGCGAGGGGCGTTCGAGAATGAGGAAATCCCGGTATCTGCCCGGGGGCACGAAGCACACGTCCTGGCTGTCGGGGCTCTGGGCCGTCTCGAGCTCCATGGAACGGGCGAGCGCCCTCACCTCAGGCTTGGTCATCCCGCCCAGCGGGAACATGGTACGTGCCAGCTGGCTCTGGGTCAGTCTGTATAGGACGTATGTCTGGTCCTTGCTTTTGTCGCGGGAACGGAAGAGCAGGTTGCGGCCTGAAGTCCCGTCGACATCGATCCTGGCGTAATGCCCGGTCGCCACCTGACTTACGCCAAGCGCCAGAAGCCTGCGATGGAGTTCGCCGAACTTGATCCGGGCGTTGCATACTACGCATGGATTGGGCGTGAGCCCGCGGCCATACTGATCCACGAAATCCGACACGACAAGGCTGCGGAATTCCTGCGACATGTTGAGCACAATGTGGTCTATACCGAGTCGGCGAGCAACGCGTCGCGCCGCCTCCACAGACTCGACGGAGCAGCACCGGTTGTCGAGCGAACTGTCAATAGAGGAGTGCCAGAGCTTAATCGTCACTCCGATGACTGCGAAACCCTCGGACACCAGCAGGGCCGCCGCCACCGACGAATCCACGCCTCCGCTCATAGCCACGGCGATTGTCTCATTGCGCACACTGTCCATCTTTCGCCCCCCTTCGCAGAACCACGTGCCCATTCAACGAGGTGCTGCGGCAACCTTCCGATACTAGTATAGACAGGCAGTTGCGATAAGTCACTGGCAGGCGTCCGCTGCGCATCCGCCGCGCATCCAACGGGCATCCGGCTTTCTTGTTCCGGCGACTGATATCTGATACAATTGTGTGGAGAATTTAGGTTGGCATTTCGGAATATGGTTATACATTATGCACGATTTCTGCATAAACGCCGACCAAGAATGCCCGTTAAGGAGTGATCAGCCGGTGTACACAGCCGACATCGAGCTCTCGGGACATCTCATCGACACCATGTTGTTATCGCGCGTCATCGACGCGATAGCAGAAATGGATGCAGAGTTCAGCCTGCGCGAAACGAAGATAGGACGCACTGCGGACGACACGAGCTATGCCAGGATAGAGATTGGGGCGCCAACTTGTGAGCAGCTCGACGAGGTCATCGACAGAGTCAAGGAGCTAGGCGCCAATCCCATCGATGGCCAGCCCGTCACGCTGGCCACAGTCGTCAAAGATGGCGTATGCCCTGACGGATTCTACTCCAGCACTAACATTGAGACTTATGTGAATGTGGCCGGCAAGTGGGTTCCTGTTGACGACATCGAGATGGACTGCGCCGTAGTAGTTGATCCGGTGGGCTTTAGGGCCAGGTGCTGTCCTGTGGGAGCGCTTGCCAGTGGTGAGCAGGTGATCATTGGCCACAAAGGTGTACGAGTCGCTGCGATGGACAGGGTCGCTGAAGAACAGGGTTTCTCCTTTATGGGAAGTGATGTATCCAGTGAGCGCCAGAAATCGCTAATGGTCGAAGAGATCGCGCGCGAGATTCGGGCGGTGCGTGAACGTAACGGAAAGGTTTTGGTCGTGGCGGGACCCGCGGTGATTCACACGGGGGCCGGAAAGCACCTCGCCGCGCTTATCGATGCAGGCTATGTCAACGTCTTCTTTGCCGGAAATGCGGTGGCGGTTCACGATGTGGAGTCGGCACTGCACGGAACATCGCTTGGAGTGTACCTCAAGGACGGCACGTCTGCCCCGATGGGCCATATGCATCATCTGCTGGCCATCAACAAGATACGCGACCTTGGCGGCCTGCGACAGGCGGTTGATGCCGGTGTTCTCAAAGAGGGAGTAATGCACGCGCTGGTCAAGAACAACGTTCCCTTTGTGCTTGCGGGCTCGATCAGAGACGACGGCCCGCTGCCCGATGTCATTACTGATTCGGTTGCAGCGCAGGAGGCAATGAGGAGAGGCATAAAGGGTGTGGAGATCGCGCTGATGATGTCGACGATGCTCCACTCGATCGCGACCGGCAATCTACTTCCGGCGCGGGTCAAGACCATCTGTGTCGACATTAACCCTGCTACCGTGACGAAGCTCGCTGACCGCGGGTCGCATCAGGCAGTTGGGATCGTAAGTGACGTGGAGTGGTTCCTCAAGGAGCTCAGATCTTATCTCATAGGGTAGGCGCGCTGGTAGCTGTTTATGGACCCGGCGGGGACGTGCCGCGAGTGACCGCGGAGTGCCCGTCGGGTCCCTTGCTCGATTACTTGCGCCGCATCTGGGCCAAGGCCCGCGAGATCGCCAGAAAATCGCGCTCAGCATCGGCTCGTTCGGCCTCGCTGGCACGGGGGTCTGAGAGCCTTGCAGATGCCACGGCCAGTCTGTTCTGGAGGACCAGGGCGTCTACATAGTCTGCCGAAGCCGCTGCTCCGGCGTCGTCGCCTGGGCCCTCGCCTGGGCCCTCGGCGGGCTCGTGGGCGTGCTCGTCGGCGGGCTCGCATGTGGGCTTGGGCTTGGGCTCGGCCTCGGCCTCGGGTTCGGCCTCGGCCTCGGTCATCGATGCCGAAGGCGGCCCGTAGTAAGTGCGCAGAGCGCCGTCTTCGATAGATATGGTCGTAGTGCAGATCCGGTCGAGCAGATATCGGTCATGCGACACGATTACGACAGTGCCTGCCCACAACTCCAGGCACCTCTCGATTGCCTCACGGGATTCCACGTCCAGGTTGTTGGTGGGTTCGTCAAGGGCAAGGATGTCGTAGCCTCGGGCGATCATCCGCCCGAAGGCAACTCGCACCTTCTCGCCCAGGCTCAGCACACTCACGCGTCTGCCGGCTGCACTGCCCCTAAAGAGCAGAGCCCCAAGGATATCTCGTACTTCCTGCGGTGAGCGTGCGCCTGCGGCGCACGATACGCTCTCGAACACCGTGTGTGAAGGGTCAAGCTGCTCCAGGGTCTGGTCGAAGTAGAACCATGAGGCGGACGGGCTTCTCCACACTGTGCCCGATGTGGGCCGTTCCAAGTCGAGGAGCATTCGGAGCAGGGTGGTCTTGCCGGACCCGTTCGGCCCCACTATGGCTATCCTGTCGCCGCGCATGACGGCCACATCCGCCGAGCTGAACAGCGGCCTGTCAAAGCTCTTGGATATCCCTGTCGCATGTATCAGCCTCCGCCCAGCCTTCTGCGCTCGACCCATTCGGATCAGAATCGCATCTGCCTCTCGCGGTTTCTCGATACGCTGCTCCCGGAAGCGTTCAAGACGTGCGAATGACGCGCGTGCTCGGGCCGCGCCCTTGCTGGCTCGGGCCCTCAGGAAGTCATTCTGCCCGGCACGCTTGTGCGCCTGGCGAAACCACTCCATCTCCCTGGACGCCACTTGTCGGAGCCGGTCCTCCTCGCGCTCCTGTTTCTCATACAGCCTCCACTCTGCCTCGAGTTCACTGTCCTTTCGGGCGCGGAACGCGGTGTAGTTGCCATTGTAGGAGCGCGCGCCAAAAGGAGTCAAGTCGATGACCCGCTGGGCGGTGCGGTCGAGGAAGTAGCGGTCATGCGATACAAGCAGCACTGCGGCGCGGGACGAGCGGATCAAGCCGGCTAGAAGGTCCATTGCCGGCGCATCCAGATGATTGGTGGGTTCGTCAAGCATAATCAGGTCGGGCTGCGCTGCCCATACCTGGGCCAGGCCCACGCGCCTATGCTGGCCAGCGCTGAGGTTTGACATCGGCATGCCAGCTGTGGCCGGCTCGATGCCGAATCGGCCCAGCACCGCAGGGTCACCACACAGATCCGAAGGCGTCAGGTCGCCCTGGAACTGCAGAGCCTGCGGCAGGTAGCCCAGTATCACTCCGGGCCGAGTCCACACGGTTCCTGAGTCGGGCTCCGTACGACCGGATATGATGTTGAGTAACGTGGATTTGCCACATCCGTTCGGACCGAACAGGGCGACCTTCTCGCCCGCCTTGACCTCGAATGATACGCTGCGAAACAGGGTTCGCGCCCCGAACGATTTGGCGAGATCGCTTACTGACAAGGCCAACATCTTGCCGCCTCCCAATAGGTGATGCACAGGTGACGCCTGGGATGCGGCGACTTCCATCGTGGATGACCGGGGCTGCAAGGAGGGAACATCGTGCGGTGGTTACTCGACTTGCCGGGCATGATCGCCCAATGCAGACCGCACAATGCGGACCGCCCAATGCAGATCGCACAGCGCGGTGTCGAGCTTATCGCCCCTTATGTGCTACATTCGGAAGACGCCAACATCCCCGTGAATGCAGACACGCGACTGCAGGGCCCGACGCTGCGGGACCCGCGAGAACACGCCCTGCGGTTCATCTAGAATGTGGACTGCTTCCTCATGTCGCTAAGGCCCTTTCTGAGTAGTGGAGCAGCGTGCGGGTAGCGGGTGGTGAATAGCACGAAACGCTGGATCAGTGCTCCGCCCACAGGATACCATGCGCGGTCAGCGCGCGCAAGTTGGCGACCTTGTACGACCTCGCGCGACCTTGCGCGGGTGCGTGTAGGGACTCCAGGTAACGGCTCAGCAAGCCCATCGCCGGCTTTGGATCATCGGTTTGCAGGGCCCCAGTTGCAGCCTGTCGCGTGGCGGCTACGTCCTACCCACATCAATGGAAAGGCCGGGGCGCAAGGGCTTGCTCATCCTGTACTCTCGTCTGTTGCCGCTCGGGCGGAGGCCAGGTGGTCTATTGTGACCGCGTGATGCGTGGTCTCGGCGGGAGACTGGCATCGCACAGGGGCTTTCTGAGCCTGAGGCTGCCGGCTTTTGGAGTCTTCGGCGCCCGGGCACTTTGAGCTGGCCCTGCAGAGATTTGCAGTCTCCACGGCGCAAAGCGGAGATTTTTCGCCGCGTGGGTGAAGAAAATCTCCGCCGAACGCGTTCAAGGGGGAAATAAGCTTCCCGGATACCCTTGGAGGGTATACCCCGGCGCCGGCGACCCTGACGTCCGATCGGACTGACCCCCTGGGAGCACCTCGCAGACGGAGCTCGGGTAATCGAGTCTTCCGAGCAAGGTGCTCATTTTCGGCGCCTTCTCCTGGTGGGCGCCGCAGCCGTAGGGGTTTCGCAATGGTGCTTGGCGAAGCCGGGCTTTCGCGGCTTGCGCCTTGCGTGAGGTCTGGTTGCATTGGCGATCTCCCGGCTGGGCCCTCGGCTCCCCGCCACACAGAGTGCGGTCCGCCTCGGCCCACCCGTCGGTGCACTCGTTTCCTCGCCAGAAACGGATGGATCATTCTGATTACCTTGCTGCGTGAGGCGACGAATCAAATTCCAGGTTGACTTGGTGATGAGGCAACGAAACATGGTCTGTCTCGGACGGCCAACACATCGCTGGCGGGTCGCAGGGGCCGGGGGGCCTGTGCCCTGTGGGCCAGGGTTTCCGGGGTGGCTGTGTAGACCGACTCAGGATGGCCGAAAAAGGTGTCCCGTAGGGTACAGGATGTCTCCGACAGCCTTCGCGCGGACGGGGGGGCGGAGGGCAGCTGTTTCAGCCCAAGCTTTCTGGCTGGGGTTTTCTCACCCGCGGATTTCGCCGGGCGGGGCGTCGGACGAAGGCCGTCGGGGACCTGTGCCCTGTGGGCCAGGGTTTCCGGGGTTGCTGTGTAGACCGACTCAGGATGGCCAAAAAAGGTGTCCCGTAGGGTACAGGATGTCTCCGACAGCCTTCGCGCGGGCGGCGGGACTAGATGAACTGCGCAGTCCTGTACATGCAACGATCTATATACAGTCCTACATATTGTCCATGACTGACAGGATATTTGCATGTGATGTAGAAACGTGACGTTGTGGGGTGACCTCATGAACACACTGATTCTTGTAGATCTGCAGAACGACTTCATGCCAGGCGGGGCTCTGGCTGTGCCGGGTGGGCACGAGGTGGTTCCTGTCGCCAATGCCGTTCAGCGCTGCTTCGACATTGTCATTGCGACTGCCGACTGGCACCCCCCGGGGCATGGGAGCTTCGCGTCGGCGCATCCTTTGGGGCGAGTAGGCCACTGTGTTGAGCTGGCGGGCATGCCGCAGATGCTTTGGCCGGACCATTGTGTGCAGGGCACCAGTGGAGCTGAATTCGCGGCGGATCTTGATAGGTCACGCATATCCAAGATCATCCACAAGGGAATGGATCCGAGCATAGACAGCTACAGCGGATTTTTCGACAATGGGCATCGACGCTCGACTGGACTGGAGGACTACTTGCGCAGTCGGAGGGTTGATGCCATTTATGTCATGGGGCTGGCTACTGACTACTGTGTGAAGTTCACGGCGCTCGACGGTGTGGCGCTCGGCTTTCCGACATTCCTAATTGAAGACGGATGTCGAGGCGTGGAAGTTGCGCCGGGGGATGTCGCCCGCGCTGTGTCCGAGATGCGCGCAGCGGGCGTTAGGGTAATCAACAGCCGGCAGCTGGGTGTGTCCGGGGGAGCGCCGAGCGAATGACGCTTTCTCCGATGTCCATAAATACGTATGTAGCAGGGAGTGTCTGCACGTGAGATTCACAGGGCTAGTTATCGGGGTTCCCAGGGAGATCATGAAGGGCGAGCGCAGAGTGTCTGCCGTTCCCGACACTGTCCGGAAGATGGTAGCGGAAGGCGCGAAGGTTCTGGTAGAGAAGGGAGCCGGCGAAGGTTCCTACTTCCATGACGACCAATATGCAGCTGCCGGCGCCGAGATCGTTGCAAGCGCTGTGGACCTGTTCGCCAAGGCGAACATCATTCTCAAGGTCAAGGAGCCTATCTTCAACGAGGCCATCGGCAAGCACGAGGTCGATCTGATGCATGCAGGGCAGTGCATAATCACCTTCCTGCATCCTGCGTATCCAGGCAACCATCAGATGGTAAAGGACATGGCGGCCAAGGGGATCCTGGCGTTAACGCTTGACGGCATCCCACGAATATCGAGAGCCCAGGCCATGGACGCTCTCACTTCCATGAGTACGGTGGCCGGCTACAAGGCGGTGCTGATGGCCGCCAACAGGCTGCCGAAGTTCATGCCCATGGTGGGCACTGCAGTCGGGATGATCAAGCCGTCCAACGTTCTGGTCATAGGCACGGGCGTCGCGGGCCTGCAGGCTGTTGCAACGGCCAAGCGGCTGGGCGCGGTGGTCTACGCGGCCGATATCAGGCCGGCTGCGAGCGAGCAGGCGAAGAGCGTAGGCGCGAAGATTGTGGACCTGGGCGTGCCGGCGGAGCTGGCCATAGGCGATGGCGGATACGCGCTCAAGCTCCCCGAAGAGTGGCTGCTCAAGGAGCGAGAGGTGTTGGCGCCGATCGTGGCCGACGCTGATATCGTGGTCAGCGCGGCATTGATCCCGGGCAAGCTGGCTCCGGTCCTGATCACCGAGGAGATGGTCAAGTCGATGCGGCCTGGTTCGGCCATCGTCGATATCTCCATCGACCAGGGCGGGAACTGCGCGCTGAGCGAGTCGGGTGTGATACTTGAGAAGTACGGCGTGAGCATCGATGGTACCAAGAATATCCCCGGAATGGTCCCGACGGCCTCTACGTGGATGTTCGCGCAGAACATCTTCAACTACGTAGCCAACTTGGTCAAAGACGGAAAGATCGATGTCGACATGTCCGACGAGATCATTGCATCTTCCTTGGTGACTCGCGATGGTGTTCTGGTGCACGCTGGAGCGCTCGAGGCGATGAATGCCGTGGGTGGCGGCAAGAAGAACTGCGGCTGCAATTGCGGGAGCAAGTAGAAGGACGAACTAGTAGGGAGTTGTGAGCATAGTGTCTGCGCTTTCTCTCGTGATTCTGTTTGTTGTCGCGACGGTCGTGGGGTACAGGGTGATTAGCGCCGTCCCCAGTCTATTGCATACTCCGCTGATGTCGGGCACGAATGCTCTGTCGGGCGTCACCGTGCTCGGAGCCCTAGCCGTCACCGCTATGGCTCAAACGATGGGCAATTCTGCCATGGGCCAACTTCTCGGCGCGGTGGCCATCGTTCTGGCGATGATCAACGTTGTCGGAGGGTTCCTCGTCACTGACAGAATGCTCAGGATGTTCAAAAAGTAGCTAGGTAGGGAGGGTTCAGCGGAGCAACCCGCGCTGAGCGGCGCCCTCCGCTGTATGATGTAATGAGCTGGAAGGAAGCGATCTTTCTTGGGCTCGGCCTCGCAGACATACTGGGGTTAATCTGCGTTATCGGCACGGTATGGGGCATCAAGATGATGAGCTCGCCCGCCACGGCGGTGAGCGGCAATCTTCTGGGCGCGGCCAGCATGGCCGGAGCCATCATCGTGACCCTCGTATCCGAAGGCATAGTGGGAATTGGTGTCTTGTGGGTCGCCATGGCTGTGGGCACAGTGCTCGGATACATCATGGCGGTAAGGGTAGCTATGATAGAGATGCCCCAGATGGTGGCTTTGCTCAATGGGTTCGGGGGCGGAAGTTCGGCGATAGTCTCCTTGATGACCTTGGTTGCAACGGTGTGGGCAGCCAGCACGGTCACGTTCGGGGAGTTCGAGAAGGTCACGGCCGTGCTGGGCCTGATTGTGGGAGGCATCACCTTCTCTGGCAGCCTCATAGCCGCCAGCAAACTTGCCGGGAAGATCAACCAGAGGCCGATCATCTTCGAACGGCAATCGGCAATCAACAACCTAGCTCTCATTGTTACCATGGTCCTGGGCGTCTCGGCCATCGTGTCCGACGGGGCTGCTATGGTTGTCTATGCAGTACTGGTGTTGATCGGATCGCTGGCGTACGGCGTGCTATTTACGATCAAGGTCGGCGGCGCCGACATGCCGATAACGGTCTCCCTTCTGAACTCGTTCTCGGGCGTGGCGGCGTCTATATCGGGATTCGCTATCGGAAACCCCCTTCTGATAGCCATCGGCGCGGTGGTAGGCGCATCGGGGCTGATTCTGACCCAGATAATGTGTCGGGCGATGAACCGCACTCTGGGCCAGGTACTCGCCGGCAAGACGACGGTGCTCCACAAGGCTCATGGCCAAAAGGCCGCGGCGGGTTCCTCCGGGCCTTCCCGGCCCATCCAACCCCAACTCGGCGGCGCGCCCGCGCAAGCCTCACCTGCGACTGTGCAACCTGCACCTGCGGGGGAGCCGAACTACATCAGGCTCGCGCGTTCCGCAAAGAGCGTGATCGTGGTTCCCGGGTACGGTATGGCCTTGGCGCAGGCGCAGGGGGACGTGAAGGCTCTCATGGATCGGCTGGAGGCGGGTGGCGCTCAGGTGAAGGTGGCCATCCACCCTGTGGCAGGACGGATGCCGGGGCACATGAACGTGCTGCTGGCCGAGGTGGATGTGCCGTACGACAAGCTCTATGAGATGGACCAGGTCAATGACGAGTTCGCCCAGACCGACCTGGCGATAGTGGTGGGAGCGAACGACGTGATTAACCCTGCGGCCAACACGGCGGAGGGCACGCCCATCTACGGGATGCCCATCCTCAACGTGCATAAGGCCAAGCATGTGGTCATATTCAACTACGACACCAAGCCGGGGTATGCCGGGGTAGATAACCCGCTGTACCAGCCGAGCGACAAGGTCACCTTGCTGCTTGGGGATGCGGCTACGACAGTCCGGAAGTTCATGGGTGAAGTCGGGTTGTAGCGCTCAGCCATGCGGTTCAACGCGGCACGATGTGCCATGATATCATGAAATGAGCCCTTCGCTCGGGACCCCATTCGGTCTGGATGGTGTCGGGCGAAGGGCTTTTCGTTTGGGGCG
>Ga0255342_1001448_pt1 | contig 33832 bp, 37 predicted proteins | sample wastewater_treat_3_FD_192416 | JGI IMG/M metagenome (GOLD analysis project Ga0255342, IMG submission 192416) | Wastewater microbial communities from Lulu Island WWTP, Vancouver, Canada - plant14 | ecosystem: Engineered > WWTP > Wastewater > Unclassified | place: Canada: Vancouver, British...
AGGTATCGTAAAAGATGCAGGTCTTACTATTGAAGAGTTTAAGAAACTTTTATAACTATTGTCTTCACTAATAAATAACATTTTAAAGTGGCTGAGAATGGCGAAATACTTAGATTCCTCACTGCGTTAGAAATAGCGAAGAGGAGTTTAAAATGATGGTAAAATGCAGAGATTGCTACGCCTGTAAATTACACAGGCTCGCAATGACGGAAGAAAGGGCAGACACATGAGAGATGCCCCCTACAATAACAGAGGGGATGGATTCCCTAATAGTTGATTTCAGGAATGATAGAAGTATTGTCATTCCCGCGACCCCTTTTGTCATTCCCGCGAAAGCGGGAATCCAGGAAGTATTTATTCTTCAAATAAAAGGAAAATTAGTCTGGATCCCCAATCAAGTTGGGGATGACATATACTTTTAATTCCTAATAAAAGATTTCAAGGAATACAGATGCTGTGGATTCCCGATAAAAGATTTCGAGGATGACATAAGTATTGTCATTCCCTCGTCCTATTTGTCATTCCCGCAACCTATTTCTTTCATTCACACAACCTATCTCTGTTACTCCCGCGACCTATTTGTCATTCGAAGCGATTGCGGGAATCCAGGAAGTATTTTTTGTTATTCTGTGCTTGATGCGGAATCCAAGGTATATTACCTTCTTTTAGTATTAAAAAAGAAAAACAGTCTGGATCCCCAATCAAGTTGGGGATGACAAGTTACTATGGATTCCTATGTTCGCAGGAATAACAGCTAACCCCAATCATCCTGAAGGAGTGTGTCTGTATTTTGGTTTGTAATTATATCTTCTTTAATATTACTTGTAAAAAAATTGGTCTGGATCCCCGATAAAGGATTTCGGGGATGACAGTATGGTGGATTTCGAGGATGACAGTGGATCTGCTTTCGGGGATGACACACAACCCTCCCTGTCACCCTGAGGGAACGTATCTTTATTTTGCGACCGGATGATCTACTTAAGGTTATTCCAGCGACCTACTTATGTCATTCCCGCTTTCGCGGGAATCCAGGATTAAAAAAGTATGGATCCCCAATCAAGTTGGGGATGACAGTGGGGTGGTTTTCGGGGATGACAAGTTACTTTTAATTTCTGATAAAAGATTTCAAGGAATACAGATGCTGAGGATCCCCGATAAAAGATTTCGAGGATGACAGTTACCATGGATTCCCTAATAGTTGGTTTCAGGAATGAAAACTACTATGTATCTCTGATAGATATATTTACCTTCTTTATTCTGGAGGCGTACTCAAAAGGGAAAAAGTAATTATGCCATAAATTATCAGTTGATTGGTAAATATTATCATACATGAAATAATCACTTAATACTTCTCGTAGTCTGCACAATTCTCTTAATTTACCTTTATTTTTTGAATCCTGAATAGTTAAATCAAGAAGTTCTAAGGCTCTAAAAAAGGCTTGTAAGCTTTCTTTATTATCTCTTTTTTTTCTCCACAATATTGTTCTTTCAACTTCGCTTCCTATGTTAGCCATCTGATCAAAAAATGATAATGTGAACCATCTTCCTTCTGCTAATTCTTTATGAATAAAACTCATCTTTTTACTCTCTTTTCTACTATTTCTTTTATTTTATCTTTCAAAGAAGGATCATCTATTCCTCTTCCGCGATTATTCATCCATGGTCTTATATTTATTAACGAATCAAACTCAATCCAATCTTCTGAAATCTTATCCGGATATATGTTAATTCCCCATAAGTTTGACTGTTTGGAGCCGTTTTCTAATAAATAGCTTTCTTCATCAGAGTGAAGCTCACCATCGACTACTATTATCTCTCGCTCAACATCTACTACAGCTTTAACTAAAGAACCAAAAGTATTTTCTGCCATCGATTTTAATTCTTCAATACTAATTTTATTATATACGATCTTCATATTTAAAATTTTAGTTTTATTTTTAGCTGTATGCAACTCAGTATATTAATTAATCTTTCTTTTTGTTATTCCGCACACCCTCTCTCTCATTCCGCACTTGATGTGGAATCCATTTTTGTCATTCCCGCGACCTACTTATGTCACTCCCACCCCCTTTTTTTGTCATTCCCGCGAAAGCGGGAATCCAGAAAGTATTTATTCTTCAAATAAAAGGAAAAATTGTCTGGATCCCCAATCAAGTTGGGGATGATAGTGGTCGTGCCTTCGAGGATGACAGTTACTTTTAATTTCTGATAAAAGATTTCGAGGATGACAGAAGTATTGTCATTCCCGCGAAAGCGGGAATCCAGGAAGTATTTTTTGTTATTCTGTGCTTGATGCGGAATCCAAGGTATATTACCTTCTTTTAGTATTAAAGAAGAAAAAAAGCCTGGATCCCCAATCAAGTTGGGGATGACAAGTTACTTGATCCTTGATAGAATATTTCGAGGATGACAGTATGGTGGATTTCGGGGATGACAGTTACTATGGATCCTTGATAGAAGATTTCGGGAATGAAAAAAAAATACAAAAAAGAAAAACAGTCTGGATCCCCAATCAAGTTGGGGATGACAAGTTACTTAGATTCTCTAAAAGTTGGTTTCAGTAATAACAGCAACCCCCAATCATCCTGAAGGAGTTAGTCTGTATTTTGATTTGTAATGATATCTTCTTTATTATTACTTGTAAAAAAATTGGTCTGGATCCCCGATAAAGGATTTCGGGGATGACAGATACTATGGATCCTCGATAAAGGATTTCGGGGATGGCAGAAGTGTTGTTATTCAAGCGACATATTTCTGTCATTCAAGCGAACTATTTGTCATTCGAAGCGATTGCGGGAATATATGAAGTATTTCTTGTTATTCTGGACTTGATATAGAATCCAGGGTATATTCCTTTTCTTTTGGTTTTAAATAAAAGGAAAAAAACCTGGATCCCCAATCAAGTTGGGGATGACAATTACTTTTAATTCCTGATAAAGGATTTCGAGGATGACAGATACTATGGATCCCCGATAAAGGATTTCGAGGATGACAGTATGGTATTTTTCGGGGATGACATATACTGTGGATCCTCGATAAAGGATTTCGGGGATGACAGAAGTATTGTCATTCGAAGCGATTGCGGGAATCCAGGAAGTATTTGTTCTTCAAACAAATAAAAGAAAAAAGTCTGGATCCCCAATCAAGTTGGGGATGACAGTGGTCGTACCTTCGGGGATGACAGTGGTCGTGCTTTTGAGGATGACAGTGGGTGTGCTTTCAGGGATGACAGAAAAAATAAAAAATTTGGAGATTTTTCAGAAAATGTGAAAAAGACGCACTTTCATAATGAAAGATTACGAAAAATGAAGAAAGGTTTTAGAATATCTAAAGTTGATATTATTAAAAGACTCATTTAAACATAATAATATATAATTAAATTCCTCCGAAAATAATTTATCCAAAATTATATTTGGTAAAGAGATTAAATCTGAATTGTTCAGTTATACAAGATTATATATGAGGCACACAAAGGGGTTAAAGATATTATTTTAATGCCTTATTATGGCAGAAATACAAAGAAATGTTCCTCCGAAAATAATTTATCCAAAATTATAAAATTATATTTAATAAAGAGGTTGAATTTATATTGTTTAGTTATATAAGTGGCACAAGAAAAAAATTAAAGATATTATTTTCATGCCTTATTATGGCAGAAATACAAAGAAATGTTCCTCCGAAAATAATTTATCCAAAAATATATTTGGTAAAGAGGTTAAATCTGAATTGTTCATCCATACAAGATTATATATGAGGCACACAAAGCTAATTATAAGGGGCACACAAAGGGATTATAGACAATATTTTCATGCCTTATTGTGGTAAAAATGCCATGAAATCTTAAAGTATAAATTCCTCCGAAAATAATAACTCCAATATTAAAAGATTAAATTTAGTAAAAACATTGTTCATCCATACAAGATTATATATGAGGCACACAAAGCTAATTATAAGGAAGCGAGAAAGTATTTTTATATGGTTATACAAGATTATATATGAGGCACACAAAGGGATTAAAGATATTATTTTCATGCCTTATTGTGGCAGAAATACAAAGAGATGTTAAAGTATGAATTCCTCCGAAAATAATTTATCCAAAATTTATTTGGTAAAGAGATTGAATTGTTCAGTTATATATTATGCACACAAAGGGGTTATAGACGATATTTTCATGCATTATTGTGGCAGAAATACAAAGAGCTGTTAAAGTATAAATTAAAAATTTTCAAAAAAATCATAAAGCTATTTAGTAAAGCTATCTAAATTAGGTATAATTACCAAAAGAATTAATAGAAATAAAATAGGTGAAATAAATATGGAGATTATATCGTATAAAGGAATAGTACCAAAAGTAAAAGAGGCTATATTTATTGCAGAGGGTGCAAGAATTATAGGAAATGTTAAACTATCTCTTAATTCCAGCATATGGTTCAATGCAGTATTAAGGGCTGATATTGCTCCCATAATAATTGGCGAAGAGACAAATATTCAAGATAATGTCACAATTCATGTAGAGGCGGATATTCCTGCAATTATAGGTAATAGAGTTACCATAGGTCACAATGCAATAATCCATGCATGTAAAATAGAAGATAATGTTTTAATTGGAATGGGAGCTATAATTCTAAATAGTGCTCATATTTCTAAGAATTCTATAATAGCAGCTGGGGCTGTTGTAACTGAAAATAAATTCATTCCAGAAAATTCCTTAGCTATGGGTGTTCCTGCGCGGGTAGTTAGAGAACTTACAAAAGAAGAGGTTGAACAGATAAACCTTTCAGCTATTCACTATTTAGAAGTTGCCAAACATTATATAGAGGAGGTTAATATTAGTAATGATTAAACCAACATTTATTAATAATTATTTTAAGTTAAGAGAACGAGGTAGCTCAGTTAAAAATGAGTTATATGCAGGTCTTATACTTTTCCTGTCCTCATACATATTAATAAAATTTACCGCTGATATACTTAGAGATTCTTTTACCCCAGGAGAACTTAACCTTGTCTTACCAGTATTAATAATAGTAATTGGAGTGACTTCAGGGCTTCTTACTATTTTAAGCGGGTTTCTCACTAATCTACCATTTGCTATAGTACCAAATATAATTTTTTCCTTGATGATAGCTGTTACAGGGCATATTTATCTGGGGCATCAGCTTGAATATGTACTTGTATCTGCGTTTATTGGCTCACTTTTATTTGTAATTGTTACAATTTTCTTTAAAAAAAATAATCTTCTTAAACTAATACCTAAGTCATTAAGTAATTTTTTTCCGTTAATGCTTGGTTTACTTTTAATCTTTTTTGGTTTTATTAATTCAGGCTTAATTATAAAAACAGAAGTTCCTACTCCTGCAACTACCCTGGGGGGTGTTGCTCCATCTATAAGTTTTACTTTTCCATTAAGTCTTGGAAATATTTTATCACCAGTACCACTTCTAACACTTATTGGTATTTGCCTTTTTGTTTTTCTTTATATGAGTAAAAATAAATACTCCTACATTATCACTTTTATTATTATTGCTATACTGGGCTTTATTATCCCTATTAATTGGTCATCTGGACTTTCCAAAGGTGCAGTATCGAGTTTCATAAGATTTTCACCAATAGAGAATATTTTACGTCCTGAAGGCTTTGAAATACTCTTTACTAAGATCACATCATTTAAAACATTTTTAAATTTGCAAGCTTTCAGCAAATTCTGGGAAATAATAAGACTTTCTTCAACGGCACTGCTTAAATTGAGCTTTTCTTTCTTCATAATTTTATTTTTCTCAAACCTATTTTTTGCAAATTCATTATTAGAATATGGAAAAGATGAAGCAGATATTGACATTAATGACAAATTCTCAAAATTCAGTAGAGTAAATGGTCTCTCAGCTTTAATAGGCACATTAACAAATACAACATTTTATACATACTCTTCAGAATCAGCTATACCAATTATAAACAAAGGTAAAACCGGTTTAACAGCAGTGTTTTGCGGTCTCTTAATGCTACTTTTTTCACTGCTTTTCCCATATACAAACTTCTTTGTATCTCCTGCTGCTATTTCAGTTATTTTGATAGGATCGGGGGGATTAATTTTAAAGTTTGCACTCGAAAAAGTAAAATACGATACTATTTGTGATTTATTTCCAGCAATTATTATGGTTATTACTGGCTTTATATCTATGAATCCAGCTTTAGGAATACTTGTAGGTTTTGGGTGTTACTCAATAATTTATCTTTTGAGACTAACAAGTGGTAAAAAATCAGAATTAAATTGGTTTATGTTTGTATCATTGATTGTTATGATAATTTATTTTGCTTTAAATATTTAAATTAAGGAGTTTTAGAAAATGAATAATAAACTACAAATTCCTGTTGGAGTTTCTAATCGTCATATTCATGTCACAAGTGAACATTTAGAAATTTTGTTTGGGAAAGGTTATAATTTAACAAAATATAAAGATCTCACGCAGAAAGGTCAATTTGCAGCTAATGAATTTGTGACGCTCGTTACCTGTAAAAGTTCCATAGAAAATATAAGAATCCTCGGTCCTGTGAGAAAAGAAACACAGGTTGAGCTTTCTCTAACTGATTGTTTTAAGCTTGGCATTAAAGCTCCTATTAGGGAATCAGGGAATATAGATCAAACTCCAGGTATAGTAGTGGTGGGACCAAATGGAATCATAAACTTAGAGAAAGGTGTAATAATTGCTGCAAGACATATTCATATGTCACCAGATGATGCTAAAAGATTTAATGTTCAAAATAACCAAATTGTCTCAGTAAAAGGAGAAGGAATAAGAGAACTAACTTTTCATAACGTAATAATAAGAGTTAGGGAAGATTTTGTTTTAGACTTTCATATAGATACCGATGAAGCAAATGCGGCATTTCTTAAAACTGGCGATCATGTTTGCATTGTATAATTGTTACCATTTTTAAAAATTTTATTATAATTAATCGGAAATTTAATTTATCGAAAAGGAGGTGATAAATAAATGAAAGATAAAGGAAAAGGCAAAGGATCTACCGGACAGGGTAAAGGCACAAAAGGTGGCTCTTCCACAAAAAAGGGTACTCGTGGTAAATAGAAAATTTTTCTAAAATAATTTATAAAAACCATAAAGAAGAGTCTTAAGCTGCACTATTTAGGAAACTGAAGATTCAAAAAGGTATAATTGTTATGTTGAATTCGAAAAGGTATTTATATGCTATGGATATTCAATTGTAATTCTTTTTTCGTTTGGCTCCCAATTTACTCTTGCAGATAGATTTTCTGAAACAAACCTCAACGGGACAAATGCCCTACTATTTACTATTTTTGGAGGAGTATCAAGTTTAACTTTCTTTCCAGATACAAAAGCTTCAGGTTTACCAATCCAAAGCTCAATAAACTTGGTACCGAGAGCATATGTAACTTTTTTATCTTCTGCGAACCAGTTTACTGTTGCTCCGAGAGCTTCTCCTATAACTCTTATTGGTACAAGGGTTCGACCATTTTCTATAAATGGTGCAGCGTCAATACTTAGAAATTTACCATTTTTACGAGCATATTTTTTGCCAACCCATAATTCAAATTTAACGTTAGTTTCTGCTTTTGGGGCTTTAGGCACAAAAGCAAATAACTCTCCATAAACTGATAAAGAAAATATCTGGTTATTGCCAATTACTACATAATATGATGTGCTACCGGCAATGGATTCAAAAAGCTTTTTGCCAGTTAATCTATCTACGCAATAAATATTAAAATCATCTGCACCAATCCAAATATACTTCTCTGATACAGATGGCACTGATTCAATATAAAAACCAGCTTCAAATTGCCATTTAATCTTACCATTTTTGCTATCAAGACAATATAAATACTGATCAAAGGAAGCAAAAACATCATTTCCAAAGTAAGTTGGAGAATTCATAGCATTACCAGCAAAGAATTGCTTCCAATTTAATTTACCTGTCTTTGAGTGAATAGCATATAATTCTTTACCGCAGGAAACATAAACATTTTCGCTTGTTGCAGATAAGCATTGTGTAATTTTATAAGGAAATTGATACTCCCAGATTTTAGTATGTGTTTTATAGTTAAAGCCATAAAGCTTGTCTCCAGAAATTACAAAGAATTTGTCTGAAACTACTGAAACAGGAAATTCTATATTTGCCCCAAATCCTATTGACCATAATACTTTACCAGTTTCGTAATTCAAAGCATATAATCTATTATTGGAGGCAAATAATACAGAATTTGAAAATACTACAGGAGAAGAATTAACCGAATTAATTCCAGTATCAAACTTCCATTTTAATACTCCAGTTTTTGCATTGATGCAATATAAGTTATTTTGGTATCCACAATATACATAACCTGCATAATATGCGGGAGAAGAATGTAAAAAATCTTTTGATATGTACTGCCAGATTTTTGTTCCCCATTTAGCATTATAGCATACCAAAGCCCAAGTTGTCCCTATATAAAGCTTATCCCCTATTATGATAGGATATGATTTTGTTTCTCCGACTGTTTCTCTCCAAATAGTTTCAATGGGGGGAGAAATAATATCTGGAGTAGATCCAGATAAACTAAGGTCATATTTATAGCATACTACATCGACAGAAAATATATTTTGCATAGAGAAAAATAATAAAAAGATTATTAATAATGCACTACTTGCCTTCTTAAGCATTTAAGGAGCCTCCCTTAATAGAGATTTCTTTTAAATCCTTAATTAAAATATAGGTTCTAAGTCTATAAATGTAAAGTTTATATTGAAATTTTGACTTAAAAGATTTCCCAAGTTTTTAACACCAAATGTTTCAGTAGCATAATGTGTTGCAAAAATGACACTTAACTTTGCATCGCTTGCAAAAGTATAAAGAGTATGGTCAGTTTCACCAGTTAAAAATAAATCAAGATTAAGTTTAACTGCTTCCGATGAAGCAAATGACCCTCCTCCTGAAACAACTCCTATTGTTTTGATTTCTTGTTTACCAAAAGGAAATGTATAGACTCTATTTTTGGCAATTGCTTCAAGCCTTTTAGAAATATTTTCAATTGTAACTGGATTTTTAAATTCGCCACGAAAACCAATTGATATACCATGATATAAGCCAAAAGGAATAATGGAATCTTTTTCTACGCCCAAAAATTCAAGTAATGAAATGTTATTGCCATATGTCTTATTGAGATCAAGCGGAAGATGAGAAGCATAAAGAGATGAATTATTGCTAAGCAGAAAATTTATTTTTGAGTAATTACCATTAATTATTCTTGGATCATTATTTTTCCAAAAAATCCCGTGATGAACAATGTAAAGTGAATTGCGAGGAAAGTTTGCTTTATTAAAAAATTCCATTGTAGCGTCTACACCGCCATATATATTTTCGACATTACCAGTAGAATCTACTTGCAACCCATTGTAGGAATAATCTTCTATTTCAGAAGTTTTAAGTAAATCATCCAAAAAGGATGCAATTTCATAAGCTTTAGCCATCAATAATAACCTCCTCCTTACCTTTTAGAAATAAGTTAATAAAGTTATTAAAAATTGATTGAGATAATTCCTCGATATCAATATTTTTAATAATAGCTACTGTTTCATAAATATGTTTTACATTTACGGGGTGGTTCTCTTTTCCTCGTAGGATTTGTGGAGAAAGATATGGTGAATCTGTTTCAAGTAAAATTGAATCGAGTGGTACCCAGCTTACTACATCTTGCAATTGTTGGCTATTGGGGTATGTGATGTTTCCTGTAAATGAAATATAAAATCCTTTATCTAAAACTTTTTTTGCAAATTCCTTATTAGAACTGAAGCAATGAAAAACACCTCTTAAATTTTTATAATTATCTAAAATTGAAAGAATATCATTGTCAGCTGATCTGTTATGAATAATGACTGGTAAATTATAAGTTAGGACTAAATTTAGTTGATAATCTAATAATTCAAACTGTTTGCTTTTTGGTGTTGTGCTTTTTACATAATCTAATCCGATTTCTCCTATAGCAATGATTTTTCTGTTATAGATAATTCTTTTAAATATATTTTCGATTTCATTAATTTGTACAGAATCAACATAATGAGGGTGAATTCCTATTGAACCAAAAACAGGTTTGTGATTATTGGCGAGATTTATTGAAAATTCAGAAGAACTTAAGTCGTAGCCAACATTAACTATATAGTTAACACCCGCTTCTTTGCATTTTGATATAGTATCATCAATTTTTTCATTTATGAGGTTTAAATGTGCATGTGAATCTATATATAGTGGCATATCATTTAATCTTTGATCCAGGCTCAATATCTTTTTCTGGAATTATTATTGATAGTTTATCATTACCTTCTGCTGCGAGAATCATTCCTTCAGAAGTATATCCCATTAGGCTTGCAGGCTCAAGATTATTAACAAAAACTACATTTTTACCCACTAAAGATTCAGGTGGATAAGTATTTCCGATTCCAGCCACTACTTGCTTGATTTGATTAGATCCTGTATCAATTTTTAAAAGAATTAGCTTTTTACTTTTCTCGATTCTATTTGCTTCAATTACTTTTCCAACTCTCAAATCAACTTTTTTAAAATAGTCTAAACTGATAAGTTCATCATGTTTCTTAATTTCTTCTTCTTTAAATATTTTTACACGAGGGAATATTATTCCTGTATCACTAATTATAGTTCCACCATTTAACTTTCCAAAAATTAATGAATCAATACTTTTATCTTTTAAACCAAGAGACTGTAAGATATCTCTTGAAAATGAAGGCATAAAAGGTGAAAGCATAATTGATATTATCCTTATTCCATCGAGAAGAGAATACAAAAAACTGCTTAATTGGTCTATTTTATTATTTTTGAATAATTCCCATGGCTTAGTGTCTTCAATAAGCTTATTTGAGTAACTTATAAATGTCCATATGCTTTCGAGAGCATCCTTGAAAGCATATTCATTCATATGTTTTAAGTAATTTGCTGTGCTACTTTTAAGCATTTCTTCAAACTCACCTGAAAATAGAGCAGGTTTCGGTATAACTGCATCAAAGTATTTTTTTGTCATAGCATAAACTCTATTTACAAGATTGCCTAAATCGTTTGCAAGATCAAAATTGTATCTTGAGTAAAATCTTTCGTAAGTAAAAACTGCATCTTCTCCGAAATTTGATTCTCTGAACATAAATAATCTTAAAGCATCGACAGCCATTCTATTATCTATTCCAGCTTCTTTTGAAAGTTCATTTACAATATCTTTTGGGTTAATTATATTACCTTTGGATTTTGACATCTTTTCGCCGGATGTAAGCCACCAACCATGAACAAATATTTTTACTGGTAGTGCTAAATCCAATGCTAAAAGTAATGCTGGCCAGATTATACAATGGAATCTTATAATATCCTTAGACATAAGCTGTAAATCAGCAGGCCAGAACCTCGCAAATTTTTCTCTGTTTTGAATATAGCCTGGAACAGTTAAATAATTTAGTAACGCATCAATCCAAACATATGTTACTTGATTTTCAGAGAAAGGTATTCTAATTCCCCATTGAACAGAGCTTCTCGAAATAGATACATCTTTTAACTCAGCGTTTAACATACTCATAATTTCATTATAGCGAGAAACTGGCTCTATTGCATGAGGGTTTGCCTCATAAAAATCGGTTAATGGCTTTTTAAATGAACTAAGTTTAAAGAAATAATTATCTTCAGAAACCCAAATAGTTTCTCTACCACATTCAGGACAGATATTTTCTTTCTCAAATGTTTCTGGTAAAAATGACTCACATTCAGTGCAGTACCAGCCTTCATATTTTCCTTTGTAAATATAACCTTTATCATATAGTTTTTTAAGTACATACTGAACCACTTCTATATGGTCTGGATCAGTTGTTCTAATAAATCTATCAAATTCAATATGAAAATCCTCAAAAAAGGTTTTCCACTTTAATGATTCTATATTGACATATTCTTTTGGATTAATATTAAGCTTAGAGCTAGCTTTTATAATTTTTTGAGAATTTTCATCGCTACCAGTTGAAAATAATACATCATAGTTTGAATTCTTCTTAAACCTTGAAACTATATCAGCTGCTACTGTTGTGTAGAGATGACCAAGATGAGGTTCACCGCTAATGTAATAAATTGGTGTTGTAACATAGAATTTTTCTTTATATCTTTTACTCATTTTCATCTGCCTCCATAAACTTAAAAACTAATGTTATTTCTCCTTTTATCTCTTTTTTTTGCTTAAAGTATTTATAAACGAAATTTATATCTCCTCTCACAAACTCTTCATGTATCTTTGAAACTTCTCTGCAAACGCATAAATTTATATTTGAATCAAAATTATACATAATTTCAAGGGTTTTTAAAAGCCTGTATGGTGATTCAAAAGCACAGATTGTGAAACCTAAATCTTTAAGTTTTGTTAGGAGGTTCACAATTTGCCCTTTTTTTCTCGGTAAAAAATTTATAAATATAAAATTTTGCGCCTTTAGCCCAGAGCCAACGATAGCAGTTAAAATTGCTGAAGGGCCTGGCAAAGTCACTACTTTAATTCCTGAGTCTATACATAATTTTATTAATTCATAACCTGAATCTGCAATGCCAGGCATGCCAGCATCACAAGTCAGAGCAACATCATTACCAGATTGTAATAATGATATTAAAGTGCTGTTTTCCTTATTTTTTGTGTGCTCATTATACAAAATTAAAGGTTTTTTTATATCGTAAGTGTTTAAAAGTTTTAGGGCTCTTCTTTTGTCTTCGCAAGCAATATAGCTCACTTCTCTGAATACATCGAGTGTGCGTAAGGTAATATCTTTTAGATTTCCAATTGGAGTGGGACAAACATACAAAGTGCCTTTTTCTTGCATTATACAACTAATGCTTTAATAATTTCAAAAAAATTTAATGGCTCGAGAGAAGCTCTTCCGACTAAAAAACCATCTATATTCTTAACATTTAAAAGTTCATCTATATTTGATTTATCAACACTACCACCATAAATTAAAGTAACATCGTTATTAAATCTTTCTTTAACATAATTACCAACTTCTTCTATTTCTTGTTCTTTAGGAATAATACCTGTTCCAATTGACCAAACAGGCTCATAGGCAAGAATCAAGTTTTTATAATTATAATATTCCTTTAACTGATTATCTATCACTGAAATTGTCTTTCCATTTTTTCTTTCATTTAATTCTTCTCCAAAACAAATTACAGGAATTAAATCAAAATTTTTAGCTGCAATAAACTTTCTATAAACTACTTCAGGTGTTTCATAAAAAAGTTTCCTTCTTTCTGAGTGACCTATTAAAACATATTTACAGCCTGCTTCTTTAAGTACTTCTCCTGATACTTCACCTGTATAAGGACCATCCTTTTCGTAGAAAAGATTTTGTGCTGAAAGATAAAGGGATGATCCTTTAATAGCTTCATAAATTGGGTAAATCAACACATATGACGGAGAAATGACTGTTTCAATTTTTTCTAATGGGGGATTAAGGTTTAAAAAAGACTCTATAAATGATAATCCTTCTTTTATTGTTTTGTTCATTTTCCAATTAGCTATTATTATTTTTTTCACTATATTCCTCTCCAATGCTTTCTTTATTCTTTTCTACTCTAACTTTAATTATTCTTCTGTTCTTAATCTGCTCTATTCTAAAAACATAGTCTCCATATGTAAGCTTTTCATTAACAGTAGGTATATGGCCAAGAGATGAAAGTATAAAGCCTGAAATTGTATCATACTCTTCACTTGATAGGTCTATTTGAAGAAGTTCATTCAAATCATCTATGGGATAACTTCCTGCTATTTCATAAGAACCATCTTCATTTAATTTAAAGAATGGTTCTTCGGTGTCATACTCATCCTGAATTTCTCCAACGAGCTCTTCAATGATATCTTCAAGTGTAATAAGACCAGCAACTCCTCCATACTCATCAATAACTATAACCATGTGTAATTTTTTCTCACGCATCTCCCTAAAAAGCTCTTCAACTTTTTTGCTATCTGGTACAAATTCTGCTTTACGCATTATTTTTCTTATTTCTATCTTTTCAATATCCTCACCCTTTCCAATTTTAGACATAACATCTTTAGAATAAAGGATACCTATAATGTTGTCGATAGAGTCTTCATACACTGGAATCCTCGAATAGCCTGTTTCGCCAACAACTTCCATAAATTTAGATATGCCACCTTCAACATTAATAGTAACCATATCTACTCTCGGAACCATTACCTCATATACTCTAATATCCCGAAATTCGAATACGCTTTTCATTAGTTCTTTCTGTTCTTCTTCTATGAGCCCGTCTTCATGTGAAGCATTTATAACTGTTTCTAATTCTTCTTGTGTTGTAATAAGATCTCCAAAACTATTCTTTATACCTAACAATCTAAGAGTAAATTGACTAAGCTTGGTTAAAAGATAGACAATAGGATAGAATATATAAATAAAAAATGTAACAGGATAATATACTAACATACTTATTTTAAGAGAACCTGCAGCTCCGATGCTTTTAGGAAGCATTTCTCCGAATATTATAATTACTATTGATGTTATAATGGTGCTTAATATTACACCTTCGGTGGGTCCAATTTTTTCTATAAGTAATCTTGTAAAAAGAGAGGTAGCAAGAATGTTTACAATGTTGTTCCCAACTAAAATAGCACTTATAAATTTACTTGCATCACTTTTTAAGTGCAAAACTTTTTCAGCTATTTTAGATTTTTCATTTACAAGGTTCATAAGCTTTATTCTACTTACAGAGAGAAGAGCAGCTTCTGAAGCAGAGAAAAAAGCTGAAAGCAAAATCAATATAACAATCCAAAAGTAATAAATAAACGACGATTCCATTAATTTAACAACTCCTTATTTAAATCAATTGCTTTAACTTTTTCAATGAAAAGATCCATTAATCTATCTTCATGATATTTCATCTTTTTTTCTTCCTCGGGAGTTTTGTGGTCATAATCTATTAAATGAAGTAAGCTATGTATGATTAGCTTTAAAAGCTCAATGTTGCTTGTTAATCCGTATTTTTTTGCATTTTCTATTACCATTTCTTGCGAGATAATAATTTCACCTAAAATGTATTCATTGGGTAGCATCTCTTTAATAGGAAAAGATAAGACATCTGTGGGGTTATCAATATTTCTATAGGCTTTGTTAAGTTCTTTAATTATTTCATTGTCAACAATAGTTACACTAATGTATGAATTATTTGGTATGCAATCAAAAATTGGATCCATTAATATCTCTCTAATGAGCTGGATTAATGATTTTTTAAGATTCTTTTCTGTTTTTCGATCGCTAAATAAGAGATCTATTTTCATTATTTACTTTTAGCCATTTCTGGATAGGGAACTCTTAAATGATGTAAAGAATTAATCGTAGAGATAAGTGAGCGTCGAATTTCAGATAATTCTTTTAAAGTTAGTGGTGCATTATCAAATTGACCATCTGTTAGCCTGCTTTTCAATATCATATCGACAAGTTCTTCAATTTTTTCGGCGCTTTTATCTTTAAGAGATCTAACAGATGCCTCAATAGCATCTGCAAGCATAACTATAGCTGTCTCTTTTGTTTCAGGTTTAGGTCCGTCGTATCTGAATAGTGATTCATCAATTTCTGCTCCATGTATTTTTTTTGCTTTTTCATAAAGAAAACTTATCTTTGAAGTACCATGATGCTCAACAATAAATTGTTTTATTTCTGCAGGTAGTTTATATTTGTTTGCAATTTTTACACCATTATAGACATGTGCTTTAATTTTTTTAATTGCATCCTCTATATCCATTTTGTCAAGTAAATTGCCTCCGGAACTATTTTCTGTGTAAGAGAGAGGATCTTCTATTTTTCCAATATCATGGTAGTATGATCCTACTCTTGCTAAGAGAGAATTACAACCAATAGCAGAGGCAGCGTGTGAAGCAAGATTAGCGATAAATACACTATGTTGGTATGTACCAGGTGCTTCTTCAAATAATTTTCTTAAAAGAGGAGAGTTTGGGTCAGAAAGCTCAAATAACATCAAAGGTGTCACCAAACTTAATGTATGTTCTATAACAAAAATTGCCCCCATCGCGAGAAAACATGAAATCAATCCATTTAACAAAGAAACGCCTAAAATATTTAATTTATTGGTATAAATATAACTTAATTCTGATAAAGACGTGAAAATAAACATACATATGCTTAAACTAATAGCAGAATATAATCCTTTTATAGAAAATTCAGAAGGTGTGCTAAATTTATCGAAAATCATTATAGTGATAATTCCAGAAATAATGTAAGCAATGATTACTGGAATATCATATCCAAATACAGAAAGCAAAATTAATATAACAGAAGAATTAAAGAAAATTGCAAATTTACTCTTATAAAATACATCCAAAAGTATTGATAAGAAAAGTGCAGGGAAAATAACATAAGTAGTAAGTGTAAAAAGTCTAACCAAAGCAACGCATAATACTATTAGTGCATTTAACATAACAAAATATCTTGAATCAGAAATGATTTTCTCATCCCCAAATTTGTAAATATAAAAAAGGGTAAGAATCATAATTAAAAAGGGGTAAAGAATAGAAATAATCCAAAAATTCTTTTGGCTGCTTGTTGAGAGAATTCCAGTAACTTCAAGTTTTTTAAGTATATCTTTTGTTACTTTATCTCCTTTTGATGCTATTTTTTCATTGCGAAGAATTGTATCTATTACTGGTACAATTTTCTGACGTGCCTCTTCCTTTAACTTCTTTGTTTCTAATTCATCTACAACAAAATTAGGTCTAATTGTTGTTGTTATGATTGCTGAAACTGATTCAACAATCTCTACTCTGTCACTTTTTTTATAGACTAATTCTTTTATTCTATCAGGTATTTCCTTAATATCTTCTTCTTGAACACCTTTATTCAAAAGATCATTTGCTAATTCTAATGAAAGATTTTGAACCAAAAGAAGATTTTTATCATCTGTTGAAATCAAGAATTCAGCAATTTTACGAGGATTCTCTGCTTTTGTTAGTAATTTTTCTACAGTTGCACACTTTTCGTTAGTCGTCTTTATCTTGTTATTCCGTTCAGATTTTACAACGCTAAATAAATAGTTAATATCACTTATTACAGTTTCGTTTACAAAAGGGTTCTTTTTGTAGATCAGTGGAACCTGCTCCTCAGCACGTTTCCTGAGATTTTCAGTTTCCTCTTCATTTATATATCTTACAGTTGTGGGAGAATAAATATCATATGGAACAATTTCGCCTTCTTTAAGAAATGTTTTGTTAGATAGAAAATATGAGTAAAATATCAGGAAAATTAAAACAAGGGAAATTATTATGATTAATAATTTTTGTCCTGATAGCTTCCGAATAAATGAAACGAAACTTAGATTACTCGACGCAGGCGAGCTCTCCATTTTTTTGATATTACCTCTTTATTTTTTTAGAGAATCTCCTTCTTTTCTTGACGCTTGGTGGGAAATAATACTCATGCTTTTTAATTTCAGAAATTATGCCCTCACGTGCACATTCCTGTTTAAATCTTGCAAGCATTGTATCAAAGCTTTCATTACCTTTTTTCTCGATTTCTGCCATTCTTACTTTTTATCATTCCTTTCAAATAATATTTTATCCATAAAGAAACTTCTCATCAACGTACTTAATATTAGTATAAACAATGTTTCCTGTATTATTAGTTTCATTTTCATTATTTAAAATAACTCTTAAATAATTTCTACTAAATCCCGTTCCTTTTGTCTCTAATAATACCGAAACTTGTTTTCCAATATAAGAACTTCTTACATTATAGCTTACTTTATTAGAGAATTCAAGCAATTCCTTAACTCTCTGTTTTTTTGTAGTTTCAGCAAGTTTATCTCCCATATTAAAGGAAGCTGTTTCTGTTCTATCTGAGTAAGGGAATATATGAACTTTTGAAAATTTAGCTCTCTCTACAACTTTCAAAGTATCAATAAAATCAGAATTACTTTCAGAAGGAAAACCAACTATTATGTCTGTAGTAATATTTAGGTCTAAAATACTTTCTCGTAATTTTTCAATTAAATCAAGAAAATATTCTATATTATATTTTCTATTCATGAGTTTAAGGATTCTATTACTCCCTGATTGAAGTGAAATATGCAAATGATTGCATAAAGGAGATTCTTTAATGCTCATAAGATTAATCAGTTTTGAGTCTATAAGTGTTGGGTCAATAGAAGATATTCTTAATCTCTTTAAATTGGGAAAACTTTCTATAATATCTTCCACTAAATCTGATAGTTTTTCGCTACCGTAATTGTAAAGACCTATTTGAGTACCTGTTAAAACTATTTCTTTATAATTATTATTTAGAATTTCTTTGATTTCGTTCATAATTTCATCTTTATTGCGGCTTTTAGGAGTTCCTCTTACATACGGTACAATACAATAAGAACAGAATTGGTTGCAACCGCTTTGAACTTTAACAAAAGCTCTTGTTCTACCACTAAAATCTTTTAAAGTATTTTTAATTGTAACCTTTTCTCTATCAACTGAGAGAACTTTAGAAATAATTCCTCTCGATTCCTGAATAGCACTCTCAAAAAAATCTATTTCCATAGCTTTAAGTTTTTCTCTAAGGCTTGAACTTATGCAACCAGTTACAAAAATGTTTTTTGAAGATTTTTTGGACCTCCTTAATTCTTTTAAAACATCATTTTCTGCTTTTTCTGTGACTACACATGAATTAAATATGATTATGTCTGCTTTATCGCTTGCTTCAACTATAGTAGAGCCATTAATGAGTAAATTTTCACGTAATAGCTCTGAATTATATTTATTTACTTTGCAACCAAATGTTTTTATACAAACTTTCATTCTTCTCTTTCCCATAAGATATAAGAAATTAATCCAACTGCAAATGGACCAGCTGTTTCAGTTCTTAAAATCCACTTTCCAAGAGAACAAGGAGTAAAATTATGTTCAACTGCTTTTTTAACCTCATTTATTGAAAATCCTCCTTCAGGACCGATGAGGATAAAAATAGATGAATCGGGATAAACTTTTGTTTTATCTAACAATTTACTTAATGAATTGTTTTCTTCTAACTCCCAAAATATTATTTTCAAATCATTATTAGATCCTTCAGTTAGATTTAAAAGCTCGTCAAAATCAATTATTTCATTAATTTCAGGTATGGTTAGCCTCTTACACTGTTTAGATGCTTCTATGGCTTTCCTTTTCCACCTTTCAATTTTATTGATTTCTTTTTCTTTATCTAAGCTAAAATTAACTCTCTCTGAATAAAAAGGATAAATCTTTGATACACCTAATTCAACTGCTTTTTCAACTATTAAGTCCATTTTGCTCCCCTTAGGGATTGACTGTAATAGACAAATTTTATACTTTGGCTCAACTCGTGGTTCGATTAAATTAAGAAGTTTAATTTTTACAGAATCTACCGAAATATCAGTAATTTCTGCTTCATACTTTCCTGAAAGTGTAATTGCATATAATTTGGTTCCAACTTTTCCTCTCAAAACATTCTTTATATGGTGAAAATCAGATCCTTTTATAATTGCTAAATTGTCTTTTATATCTTCAGGGTTTATAAAAAAATTGCGTAATTCAGTCATATTTAAAAAGTATATTCATAATTATTCATTTTTTACATTTTATACTTTAATCATTGTTTTTGATAGTTCTATTATTTTAACAATCGATTCAATTGTTTCATCATTACTATTGGAAGAAAGATTCAATAAATGAAAATCTGATCTCTGCCTTAGCCAGCTCATTTGCCTCTTTGCATAATTTCTTGTGTTCTTTTTCATAAGTTCCGTTGCATCATTTAAACTCATTTCACCCTTTACATATTTTATCATTTCTCTATAACCATGAGGTTTGATTCTCTCTAAATCAGTTTCAAAATGGTTTTCGAATAAATTCTTTATCTCTTCAATTAGTCCATCTTCAATCATTTTGTCAACTCTTCTATCTATTCTTTCATACAATTCAGATGTGGGTCTAACGAGTCCGATTTTAATAAAGAAATAAGGCAGAGGGAAAGTATTTTCTTTTTTTAATGAACTTATAGTTCTTCCTGTTACCTTATAAACTTCCAAAGCTCTTATTATACGTTTAGAATCATTTCTTCCAATTTTTTTGGCGGTTTCTGGGTCAATTTTACAAAGTTCTTGGTATAAAGAATCTAATCCATCATAATTTATCCTTTCAGTTAAATCTTTCCTTATATCTGGATCAAAACTCTTATCAATTTCAAACAAACCATCTATTATGGAACTCAAATATAAATAGCTTCCTCCGGCAATTATTGGAACTCTTTTATTTGATTTTACTTTATTAATTGATTCATTTGCTAATTTTCTATATTCTGCAACTGAAAACTGTTTATTAAGACTCAAAATATCTACAAGATGATAAGGAACATTGCATTTAGAAAGATCTGGTTTTGCCGTTCCAATATCAAGATTTTTATAAATCTGCATAGAGTCACACGATATAATTTCGCCATTTATTTTTAGGGCAAGCTTATCTACTATTTCTGTTTTACCACACGCTGTCGGACCATATATAACGACTACTGGATTATTAGATGATTCTGATATTTGATTTTTTATAGATTCAGAAAATTCTTCTACAACATAATATGGTGTTGAAGTACCAGCAGTAATACCAATTGTATTTACATTTTTTAACTTTTCTCTAAAAGTTAATTGGCTTGAGAGTGGCTTATTGCTTTCTAAAAGAATTGATTCTGTATTTCTACAACTCATATCTAATAAACTTAGAGTATTAGAACTTCTTTTATCGCCAAGAACAAACATTATATCAACTTTTTCTGAGAGTTTTAGAGTATTAATTTCTCTGTTTACAACAGTTGGGCATATCGTATTATATATCTCAAGTTCAGCTATATCGAGAGTTTTTAAATAGTTTGCAATTTCAGTATATTTTTCATAATTTGCAGTTGTTTGAGACAAAAGAACAATACGATCTTTTAGTTTTAAATATTTTTCAAGTTTCTTAATATCTGCTGTGTTTTCAATAACTGCATAATTCTCATCTTTTATGTAACTTGTTACTCCAACTATTTCTGGATGCTCTTTCCTGCCCAGGAGTAAAACAAAATAATCCTTTTTATAAAAGTTTATTAAAGAATTCCTAAGTCTAATAACTACAGGGCATGTCATATCAATAAAGTTTGGAGTTTTTTCTTTAATCATTTTAAAAACTTCTTTTTTTACACCATGAGCAGGGATTATAACTTTTGCATTTATTGGAAGTTCATTAACTTCTTTTATAAACTTAACTTTACTTAAAGATAATTCCTCCAATACTCTCTCGTTGTGGATTAAATTACCTAATATGAATACATTTTCTGAAATACCAAAAGATTGAACTGATGACCAGATTGCATTTCTGACACCATGACAAAATCCTAAATCCTCACATATTTCAATTTTCTTCATTTCTGTGATAGAATAGCTTATTATTTGGTAAAATTCAATTAATGTTTTAATAAATTATGCATGAATTAAGCATAGCTGAGAATATTATAAAAATTGTAAGTAGTTCTTATAAGGGCGAAAAAGAAAACATTAAGTCAATAACTGTAAATGTGGGAGAACTTACAGGGATTCAGCCTGAGAGCCTTGTATATATTTTTAATCTAATAAAGAATGAATATAGACTTATTAATACAGAACTAAAAGTGAATTTAATAAGATGCAAACTAATCTGCGAAGATTGTGGTAGCGTTAATGAGAATTATAGATTAGATGTTAAAGAAAAATGCCCTTCTTGTGGTTCGGATAAATTTTCAGTAATTGGTGGTGATGAATTAGTGCTATTAAGTATAGAGACTTTTGATTAATCTTATTAGCATATTTGCAGAATTAAGCACTTCTTCACTAAAATCATTGCTTAACATTATATTTTTAGGCTGTATACCAACCAGATAAAAAGAAAAATCTAATTCCTCTCTTATGCGATCAATTATCATTTTCAAAGAGATTGAATGCGTTGAACTTGAAAAATTTAAAATCTCCCCTTCATTAAATAGTTTTATTTCTCCAGGATATGAGGAAAATTCCACTGCATCTATACCTATTAAAAGTTTTGGTTTTAGTTTAATTATCTTACTTACATAATTTTCAGGAACATTTTCCGTATTTATTAGCTTTATACCATTAAGATTACTCAAGTTATTAAAAATATAGCACCCTATACCATCATCAGACATAATAGGATTACCGATACAAAGAAAAGTTGTTTCACTTCTTTTATATGATTTTAAAATAGATGAAAGTTGATTTAAATTAGTGATAGTATATTTCGAGAGTTGTTTCACGCCTACAGTTAGGGCAGAGAATTCTAATTCTTGAATGTCTCTGTCTAAATGGTTCGCCTTCAGTTAAGGCTTTTTCATCAACTAAATTAAGGTCTTTTAAGTAAGAAAGCATTAGAGTTGGGTTGGAAAAAGCTGCAGAACCAATCTTTTCTGCTATCCACTTTATTTGGTCTTCTGGAGCGATTATACTTCCACAAATTTCGCATACAACAAGTTTTTTCTGTAGGTATCTAAGAAGTTCCACTCTATTAAAGGATGATAAATCAAATTCTTGCGTTAAATGTATACCATTTTGTGTAATACAGTTTAATTCACATTGACCGCAAAATATGCATTTTGAAAGATCAAGCTTCATTTCTCTAAAATATGTATTATTAATTTTTTTATCAGAAAAAGATAGAGCAGATGGAGGACAAACGAATGTACATGCTCCACAACCAATGCAGCTTTTTTCATTAAATTCTGGCTTTCCTCTAAAGTTTTTTGAAATATGAGGAGGCTTAAATGGATATTTGGTAGTATAAGGACCCTTAATTAATGCTCTGAATGCTTCTCCAAGTTCTCTAACCTTTGGCTTTGCCATATTAATTAATCCTTTCTTTGAAACTTTTCAGCGTACTTATCACAAACGCTTTTATGCCACAATTTTACATTTGCAGTATAAGCTCCTTTTGCAAGAGCATGTGCCCCTGTAGGAGAAGTAAGAACAATAAATACCATACAGATAAATGCTTTTCCTGACATAGCAGTAAGCCCAGAATTAACAATAACACCAATCATTATTGAACAAGCTCCTAAAGTAACGCATTTTGTTGCACCCTGAAGCCTATTATAAAGGTCCGGAAATCTTATAAATCCTAAACAACCGAGGAAAATAAAAGCAAGACCAATAAATATAAAAATTTGTGCAATAATATTAATCGTCATATTTCTTACCCTCTAAAAATTTAGCTAATGCAATGCTACCTATAAAACTTAAAAGTGCCCATGCAATAGCAAGGTCTAAAAAAAATTCTTTCCCAGTGTATAGTCCAAAAATAGCACAAAAACATACTATTACTATCCCAAGAATATCCATAGCTACACTTCTATCAGGGGCAGTAGGACCAACACCGATTCTATAAAGGCAAAGGAAGCAAGCCAAGATTAAAAGAAAGAAAATTATTCCATAGATTATCATTTCTTTCCCCCTCTTTTATTCAAAAATTTTTATAAGTATTCTTTCAAATTGAGATACAATTTTTTGTGTTGCAACTTCTATATCATCTGAAAAAACGTAAATCCAATGAATATAGAAATATCCATCATCAGTAATATCTATAGATAATGTTCCTGGAGTAAGGGTAATTGAATTAGCAAGAGCAACTCTTGCAATTGGGCTTTTTAGGTTTGTTTTAACTTTAACTATTCCAGGTTTTATAGGTAACTGTGGATGAAGCACTCTGTAAGCAACATCTAAATTTGCCTTTAAGCAAAGCCACATAAAAAGTAATATATAGCAGATAAACCATAATATACGATTAAAATTAAACTTACCAGTGTTAATAAATGGCGATACTAAATTACGTGAAGTTACAACTCCTACAAAAATTGATATTAATAAACCTATTATGAAGCTCTGCCAGTTCATTTCATTGTTTTCAAAATTATAGGGCCATGCAATTAAAAGCCATATGACAAACATTATAATAGTCATGCCGAAATATCTTTTATGGTGCACCTATTATACCTCCTTGTCCTTTTAGAACTGTATCAATATAAGTCTTTCCAGAGGTTAAAACATTTGTTGCTGGTTGTAAAACTGCTTCTCTAAGAGATGGTACAATAAAAACTAAACTCAGCAAAATGCACATTGTAGCTAAAAATATCATAGATGTCTTCATAAAGAATGGTGCTTCTTTTGTTTCAGAAAGATTAGGCGGAACATCTCCAGTAAAAGCATATTTTTGCACTTTAAGGAATGATGAAAGAGTAAGTATTGCAACTATGGCAACAATTACAGCATAACCCAAATAACCAGCCTGAATACAGGCAATAAATATTAATAGTTTTGACCAAAATCCATTTAAAGGAGGTATCCCAGCAATAGACATTGATGCAATTAAATTTGTTACTCCTGTGACAGGCATACGTTTGCTCAACCCACCCATCTTTTCAAGGTCTCTAACTCCTGTGCTATATTCAACAGAGCCAGAATTAAGGAATAGTAACGATTTAAATGTTGCATGGTTTAATAGATGGAACAATCCACCCATTATTCCTAATGGTGTACCTAATCCTATTCCTAATAAAATATAACCTGTTTGGCTAATACTATGGTATGCAAGAAGTCTCTTTATATCCATCTGGCCAATTGCTAATAAAACTCCTATAATAGCTGATAAAGCACCAACTATTAGAAGAACATTTAAAAATACTTGTGAAACACCAAAAATATTAAAACCAATTCTTACTATTAAATAGATTCCTATAGTCTTTATAAGAATTCCAGATAGAATTGCTGAAATTGGTGCAGGAGCTGAGGAATGTGCATCAGGAAGCCATGCATGGAAAGGAACAACAGCTGCTTTAAGCCCAAAACCAGCAAAAAGAAATATAAGAGCAAGTATGCTTAAACTATCAGAAGTATTTATATTTCTACCAATAACTGCCATGTTAAGAGCAGAAGTTTGAGAGTATATTAAAGCAATCCCTAAAAGAATTAGAGTTGAAGAGACCGTTCCCATTACAGCATATTTAAAAGAGGCTTCAAGTTCTTCTGCTTTCCCTCCATATCCAACAAGAGCATAAGATGCAATCGCAGCAATTTCCAAAAATACATACATATTAAATATATCTCCAGTTATTGATACACCATTCATACCTGCAAGCATAAGAAATAAAAGAGAATAATACCTCGACTTAAAGGTAAACTTTTCCATATAATTTATTGAAAACAGTATAGCGATAAAAGCAATCATATTTATAGTTACAAGCATATAAGAGCTTAAGCCATCTATAACTAATGTAATTCCAAATTGAGATGGCCAACCACCTACATAATAGTTACCCTTTACTCCAAACATTAAAATTGATAAAACAAATAAAGCTCCAGTTGCAATTGAAGCTATTAAGTCGGTAAGTAGTTTTACTTTCCTTTCAAAAATATTAAGGATAAACGCGCTCCCTAAGGGTATAATTACGAATAGTGGAAGAAATTTAATACTAATCATCCTTTTAACTTCCTTATCTTCGTTATATCAAATGTTCCATATTTTTCATAAAGCCTAATTGCTAATGAAACCATTAATGCAAGAATTCCCAAACTTATAACAATGGAAGTAAGAACAAGGGCTTGAGGAATTGGATCAACAGAATGTTGCATTATCATACTTTTCTCTGCATCATTGGTAATTATAGGGACAGTACCGTTTGTTCGATATCCCAAAAGAACAAAGAATAAATTTACTGCATTATCCATAATTACTAATCCTACAATTATTTTTATAAGATTCTTTTTGGTAAGAACGCAGTAAAGTCCAAGTATAAAAAGAACAAGACATAATGAATAAATCACTCTTCATCATCTCCTTTTAAAGGTGGCTCAAAATGTGCAAGAGCAGTAAATACAGAAAATAGTGAAGCACCGACCTTAATGCCTATAGCAATATTACAGACAAGTATTATACCTGAAGTTAAAATATTATAAGGACTACCAGGAGCAAATCTTTGAATGAAATTACTGAAGAATGCCTGTCCTGGTATAAGCCAACCTAACACTGCAACTGTCCAAAATAATAAGACGCCAAAATTATCAAGTAAATGACTTCCTCTTTCAGAAAGTTCTTTCATAGCTCGCTCTCTTCCAAATGCAAGAGTAACCAAAATATATGATGCAGCAATAATGACTCCACCAGCAAATCCACCCCCTGGACTTAAGTGGCCATTAAGAATTATGTAAATGCCAAATAGAATAATGAAATCTTTAACAAGTTCAGCAATAACTTTAACTATTTGAGACATTCCTTTCATTTATCTTCCTTTTCCTTTCTCTTTCTTGAAAAAAGCCTTAACACTGAGAGTGCTCCAATAATAGAAGTAAATAAAACTGTTGCTTCGCCTAAAGTATCATAAGCTCTAAAATCTAAGATTATTGCTGCTACTATATTTGAAGCACCAGTCTTACTTAAGCCATCCCTAAGATATATATTTGATGGTGCAAGAGGATTACCTGCAAATGATGGATTCCCGAAAGCTGGCAAATGCTGAAATACATTGTAGGTAAAGATAAAAAAGATAACAACAATGACTAATAGTGGGATCCTTGAAATCATAGATGTTGATTCTTCAGCCTTTTCTTTAATATCGCGATTAATTGTAGCTCGAATTAGAATTATCAAAGATATTACATCAACAACAATTTCAACGATTGCAAGATCTGGTGCACCAAGGAATAGGAATGCAACCGATAAACCAATGCCAATAGTTCCCATTACTACTGCCGTAGAAAGAAGATTGTCCATCTCTATGACAAATAATGCTCCTACAATCATAAAAATTAGAAGAAGCAAAAGAATAAATTCAATCATTTATCTTCCTCCAAACCAAATGTACAATAAAAGAACAATACCAAAGATATACCAACCAAGATATGTAGGGAGAACTCCAGAATGTAAACTCATTAGGCCGTGAGATAGAGAGAATGTAAAATTTTTTAATAATTCGTATAAATCAAAAAATTTCTTCTCAGCAGCATGATAGATATAATTCAAAGGTTTTATTTCTTTTATTGTATTATAAAAATCTGTTCCAGTAATATGTTCGTTATTCTTTAATTCATTTCCACCTATGTAGGTAGTATCATATCTGAACTTATTCTTGTTTAAAAGAATATAAACAATGAGCCCTGCCATAATACTACCAATTAGCACAATACCTGCAAGGTCTGAAGTAAAATTAGAAGCTAACTTTAATTCTGGAAGCATATTAGAAAAGAAGAGTGGAATAAAAAGTTTTGTTGAAAATAGCCCAAGAAATATACAAGTAAAAGCTATTACAATAGAGGGAACTACCATCCATCCACCAACATCTTTTACGTTTTCTAATTCTTCTGAAGGTTTCCCGAGATATGCAGAATGAAGGAGTTTTGCAAAACTTGCAAGAGTTAATACACTACCAAACATTGCAGCTGCAAGATAAAATATCCATAAATTTGGAGAAACAGTCTTTGAAGTTTCAATTATTCCCTGGTAAACCATCCATTTGCTGAAAAAGCCATTAAGGGGTGGAACTCCAGAAATTGATAGAGATGCAATCAAAGCAGCAAAAAATGTATAAGGCATGAATTTTGCTAATCCACCTAATTTATCTAAATCAGTGGTATTACACTTCTTTTCAACTGATCCGCTTGTAAGAAAGAGTAATGACTTGTAATTTGCATGATTTATCATATGGAAAAGTCCACCTGCTATGCCAATTGGAATTCCTGTCCCAATACCTAAGACCATATATCCTACTTGAGAAACAGCGTGATAACCAAGTAGCCTTTTCATATCGTGCTGTATTAAAGCCATCATTACTGCAAATATTATTGTTATGCTACCAAAAATCATTAAAAGATTCATAGAAAATTTGTTCAATTCAAATATAGTAAGTGCAGTTCTCGAGAGAAGGTAAATTCCTAAAATCTTATCAAGGGATGCAGGAAGATAAGCCGTAACAGGGGTGGGTGCATCCTCTGCCACATCAGGAATCCATGAGTGGAAAGGCATAGCTCCTGCTTTTGCAAATGCTCCAATTGCAATAAATATAAATGCTAATAACGCATAATTATTGGCTATCGGTATAGACATATTTAAAATAAATTTACTATCTGTTATAAAAAAGCACATAATTAGCCCTAAAATCATTAGCATATCAGAGCCACCAATAATTATGAATGCCTTTTTGGCTGAAACTTTACTCTTTTCTCCAGATAGGAGAACCATTAAATAAAGTGTAAGCCCTAAGAAGCCCCAAAAGACAATAAATAAGATGATATTATTACTCATTAATGCTCCCAGAGAAGCACCAAGTGTTATAAGAAAATATCCAAAGTAAGAAGGAATTATTTTAGAGTCTTTTATATATCCTATTGAATAGATTAGAATTAAGAAGCTAAAAAAACAGACCCAAAATGAAGTTAGCATCGATAAGTTATCAATATTAAAATTAGGAAATTGCTCAACATATCCGTAGAATAAAGGTAGAATAAATAAAATAAGAACAAAAAGAGTAACTATAAAAGAGATTACTTTTATTAGAGTTAAGAATCTTCTGAACAAAATAATATTAAGAAATCCAACAATTATGGGTAGAAGAATGATAATGTAAATCCAATTATCAATTAAAAATTTCACCTTTTTAGCTCCTTTTCTAATTTCTTTGTTTTCTCTCTCGATAGTGTAAGAAGATAATTGGCATCACCAATTTGTTTATTATTTTTGGCGTCAATTACAACCATTCTTTCTGTGCAACAATAGCAAGGATCAACTGCTGCAAGAATTATTGTTGCATCAGCAACAGTTTCTCCAATAACTGCTTTTTTATTTGTAGGAACATTCATATAGCTTGGAGCTCTAATTTTATGGCGTATTGGACTATTTGTGCCATCACTTATAATGAAGTGGAAACATTCTCCTCTCGGAGCTTCCACGTGGCCAATTCCATATCCTGGTTTTACTTCAGTTGGTTTTGAATCAATTTCACCTTCTGGTAATGATTCTAAGCATTGAGTAATAATATTTACTGATTCATACATTTCTAAAATTCTCACAACTGCTTTATCAAAGACATCACCATTTTTAGTTGTAATAATATTCCATGAGACTTTATCGTATGCTGCATAAGGCTCATCTTTCCTTACATCGATTGACACTCCACTTGCTCTTGCAGTGGGACCTAATGCATTATAATTCATGATATCTTCTTTTGTTAAAATGCCAACCCCTTTAAGTCTTGCATGTAGTACAGGATCATCAAGAGCAGCTCCTTTAAACATATCAAGAGCTGGTAATAGTTTCTTTAAGCTGTCTAATATAAAATCTCTTCCTTCGTCTGTTATATCTCTTCGAACGCCACCAACCTTCATCATAGCATAATTATTGCGATTACCTGTGATTTCTTCGAATATATCAAGTACAATTTCACGATATTTCCATGACCACATAAAAAGAGTGTTATACCCAAGAAAATGCCCTGCAAGACCAAGCCATAAAAGATGACTGTGAATTCTTTCAAGTTCAGCGATTATTGACCTTATATATAAAGCTCTCGGTGGAACTTCAATTTTACCTGCATCTTCTACTGCCTGAACAAAAGCTAAAGGATGACTTGTAGAACATATTCCGCATATTCTTTCAACAAGAAATGCGATTTGATCATAAGTCTTCCCCTCAGCGAGTTTTTCTATTCCTCTGTGGTTGTAGCCAATATCGATTTCAATATCTTTTACTCGTTCTCCATCAACAACTAATTTAAAAAACTCCGGTTCTTCCTGAAGTGGATGAAATGGTCCGATTGGAATTATTTTTTCAGGCATTTCTTTCCTCTCTTCGATAGGGATAGTTACCCTCTTCCCACTCTTCTGGTAGGAGTAAATGTGCAAGGTCTGGATGACCAATAAAATTTATTCCAAAAAATTCATGAATTTCTCTTTCAATCCATAAAGCAGCATCAAAAAGCGTAGATAAAGATTGTATTACAGGATTTTCGTATGGAATGACTACCTTTAAAGTCAATACATAATTCGAACTATCAAAACTAAAATGGTAAAAGATTTCAAATTCTTTTGAATTATCAAAACCAGTAGCGGTAATAAATCTTGCTGATAAGGAATTATATAATAGATCTACAACATTTATTAAATCTTTGAGGTCAATTTCAATATATCCACGATTTAGAGAAGGAGAATCATATGTTTTTATAAATTCATTTAATTTTGAGAGTATAATTTTTTTAAAGTCTTCATTCATATCTTAGCCTCTAATCTCTTTTTTTTAGGTGGTCTATTAAGTCTATTAATTAAATTAACTATACCTGCAATTATAGCTTCTGGTCTTGGTGGACACCCTGGAATGTAAAGATTTACAGGAAGTATCTCATCAAGTGGGGTAGGCATTGAATAACTACCTTTAAATATTCCTTGTGAACAAGCACATGTTCCACATGCAACCACTAAACACGGTTTTGGGGCTTGTTCGTAGATTTTCTTCATTCGTTCTGCTGATTTAATATTCATTGCTCCTGTTACTGCAATTACATCAGCATGCCTTATGCTGCCCACAAGAAGCATTCCAAATCTTTCAACATCGTATCTCGGAGTTAAACAATCAAGAAGCTCAATATCACAATTATTACAGGATCCAACAGAGCAATGAAACAACCACAACGATTTCGTTAGAATTTTAGTGTTCATTTTTACTTAAACCCCCAATAACGCAAGAACCACACCAATCAAAGCAAATACAGTTACATATGACCAGAAGAATTTAACAGTTTGATCTATCCTTAGTCTTGGATTAGTGAGTTTGATAAGTATGTAAATAAAAAATAAAATAAGATACTTTATCAGTGATGTAATAGTTGCCAATAAATTATCGAATCTAAAACCATTCAAGAATACTGTTATTAATAAAATAGGAGCAATAAAAGTGAGCATCATTTTACTTAATTTGAAAATTGCAAGCGGTAGCCCAGAATACTCAATATATGCACCAGCCATAATCTCTGTTTCTGCCTCTGATTGATCAAAAGGTACAGATCCAAGCTTAGCTTGTATACATATTATTGCTACTAAAAAAGCAATTATGCAAGAAGGATTTTTAAGCATTATTCCATTCGTCAATTGATATTTTAAAAGTCCATCAATGGTTATAATCCCAGAAGTTTTAATTACAGGAGTAAATATTGCTAAAACAAGAGGTAATTCGTATGAAATCATAAGTTTAATTTCACGCGATACACCTAAACTTGCTAATGGATTAGCGGAAGAAGCACCTCCAAGAATTGTAGAAATGCCAGGTATCATAAACAAATAGAGAATTACGATTAAATCTCCAGCAAAGCCAGATGAACTAATAAAGTTTGGTAGGAGTAGTAAAGTAGAAGCAAAAACAATAGCACCAAGTGAAAAAAAAGGAGCTATTAAAAAAAGAGTATCTTTTCCTTCTTTTGGTATTGTTATTTCTTTTCCGAATAGTTTCAAAACATCAAATAGAGGCTGATACCATGGTGGCCCAACTCTCCATTGAATTCTTGCGGTCAATTTACGATCAATCCAGTTTAACGCTAACCCAGCTATTGAAGTAAACAAAAATCCAGGAAATATAAGATAATTAAAAAGAGTATTCACAGCTTCTTTTCCAACCCTCCTTGCCAGTATGTTGCATAAACAATCAAATTGTCTCCAATTATAAAAGCATTACTATCATCATTTGTGGGCTCTCTGAATTGAATAGCATCTTTTATTGAACAAGTTTTAACACATAAAGGAACATCATTTTCATTAATACGATCAATGCAATAATCACAAGTTGAAACTATATAAGGAAGAATCTCAGGAATAATTGTTCCAAATGGGCAGGCAACCGAACAAGATTTACAACTAACACAACGTAAATTGAACCTTTTTAATATTCCAGCCTCATTTCTAAAAAGAGCTTCTACCGGGCAAGCTCTCACGCATGCTCCTTCTTCGCAATGTCTGCATATAGAAGAATATGTAGCTAATTCATAAAGATAATCTAATCCATTATTTTTAGAGTGAAAAGGGTAAGAGCATGAATAATTAATGTTTTCTTTCCTAAATAAATCTAAATTAATAATAATTTTTTTCTTTCTCTCAATCAATCCCATATCTCCTCTATATCTTTTATAGATTCATAAACAAACACAGGACCATCAATACAAACATAATGATTACCCAATCTACAATGACCACATTTGCCTATTCCACAACTCATATTCTTTTCCATAGATAGATAAATTTGATTAGGCTTAAAACCTAAATCTAAAAGCTTAAATGTTGTAAATTTCATCATTATTGGTGGTCCACAGACAATAGCTACACTATTTTCTTTTGAAACATCACCTCCTCTTACAATTTCAGTCACAACTCCAACATTTCCTTTCCAATTTTCGTCTCCTACATCTACGGTAATTTCATAGGAAAAATTCTTAATCTTATTCCACTCAGCAAACTCAGTTTTGTAAATAATATCAGATGGTGTTTTAGCACCGTATTTTAAAACAATTTTGGGATAATTAGTTGATGTAGAAAATAAAGAATAAAGAAGGGAACGTAGAGGGGCTAAACCAACACCCCCGCCAACTACTAAAATCTCTTTGCCTTTAAAATCATCTAATGGATAACCTAAACCGAAAGGACCTCTTATCCCTACAACTGTACCAGGAACAACATTATCGTGAATTTTCTCAGTCACATAGCCTGCTTTCATTATAGTAACTTCAATTTTTTCTTTAACTAATGGTGAAGAAGAAGGAGTAAAGGGAGCTTCCCCGAATACTGGTAAACAAAACTCGATAAATTGTCCTGTCTTAAAGCTAAACACATTTTCGGATTCGAGAACATAAGTTTTTATTGTAGGAGACTCAGAAATCACATCTTTAACAACAAACTCATCAGATTGATACGGATTTTTCACTTGAGACTTCCTCCAAAACTTTTCTTATATCAATTTTACCAAGACATGCGTCAATACATCTTCCACAACCTGTGCAGCCAATTCTATCCAAAACTTCTGGAAAAAAAACAAATTTCTTAACAAATCTATTTCTAAGCCTATCTCGCAATTTATACCTTGGATTTGCACCACCTGCTACTCGAGCAAATCCATAATAAAGACATGAATCCCAATTCCTATGTTTGCTAAAATAGCTTCTACCACTTGAAGATAGAAGGAAACAGTGACATGTTGGACAAACAAAAGTACATGCCCCACATTCAACGCATTTTTCACTTTCATTATCCCAAATAGGTGATTTCGAACTATTCTTTACAACATAATCAAGAGAAAGATAATTAAAATTAAAACCTTTTTCTTCTAAATTTCTTAATTGAGTATTTTTTACATCTTCTCTTCCTATTAATCTTTCTTCTATTTGATTAGGTGTAGCTTCAAATATATTATTCTTTATTAATAATTCTTCTCCTATTTCAGTTCCAGCTTCAAGTAAAAATCCATCATTAATTTGAGATATATTTATATCAAAACCTGATTCTGGGTAAGGCTTCTCACCGATTAAGGTGCAAAAGCAACTATCATTAAAATCAACACAATCTGTAGATATAATAAGAGTGTTGTTTCTTCTCATATAATAGAAAGGATTGAAGTTCCCCCCAAAAACTGGACAAAGTATTAAAGTGATTTTAAGATTGAAATTAACGAAAAAATGAAGAGAAAGGAAAAAGATGAAAAATAATAGAAAAATATATGACGGGAACTTTAAAGCAA
>Ga0255342_1001450_pt1 | contig 33816 bp, 26 predicted proteins | sample wastewater_treat_3_FD_192416 | JGI IMG/M metagenome (GOLD analysis project Ga0255342, IMG submission 192416) | Wastewater microbial communities from Lulu Island WWTP, Vancouver, Canada - plant14 | ecosystem: Engineered > WWTP > Wastewater > Unclassified | place: Canada: Vancouver, British...
ACCGCACCTTGCCAGGTTGGTGTCACGCCTCTTGAGTGATGATCCAAAAAGCCTTTCAATCGAATTTCGACCGGCTAGTGTACTTTGTCTCTCAAGATCCCATGAGGGCTGGAGCCTGGAGTGGATGGTCATTCCTGACATTCTTCAATAAACATTTGTCGTTTCAATCCACGCGCCCCTGCGGGGCACAACTGTTGTATCTCCGGCTCGATGGTTTCATGAATTATTTGGATCAATTTTTCAAGAAAGGCATAAATTTCAGCATAATATCAAAATGAGGCTTAATATCAATTTTCATGGCACTACTGTCCGGTTAAAATAAAGCCCCTTGAAGTGATTCATTCCTCATGTTAGAAAGATGTTCCGGGTGTAGAGTAAGAATATCAATAAAGCTCTTGCGATAAGCGATGCCAACGACCCTTTGGGAAAAACCGTGAGCTACGAGCTTAGAGCTATGAGCTCTCTCCCGGAACCTTATTCTTCCGCGCTTATTGCTTCTACGGGTTTTGCTATGAGCTTTCAGCTATTACCTCTCTCCCGAGCATTAGCGATGCCAATGGCCTGATACATGATTCCTTTCGTAAATACCAAAGTTGATGTACACTACAACAACGGAGGTATCACAATGGCAAGAATCCCCAAAGCAGTATACACAAAAGAGTTCCGGGAGGAAGAAGTGAGGATGGTATTGGAGCATAACCTCAGTGCATACGAGGTGGCACAGAATTTATCGATTCCCGAATCTATAATAACCTGCTGGGTCAGAGAAGCGAAAAAGGGAAGACTTTCTCTGACAGGCCATACAAAGAAAACCTTATCGGAAACGGAAATAGAAAAATCGCCATGTAATGGTTCTGTGTTACCTGATACCCAATAGTGAGGTTGCGTTGACTACCATCCTTTATTACCTGTTTGCCTTTATTACTATGCTCGTTTCAGAAAACTCATTAATGGCATTGGTTCGGCTGTAGTTTGTTTTCGGGTGCAGATTTTGCGCAGACATAGCAGGACGTAATTCTGCTCCATGTTGTGTGCCCCTAAACCTCGGGTTATTCCACAGGGTTGTGCCTAGCCTATTCCTCATGTCCTTTCCGCAATCTTTGCAAAGGCAAGATATACCTCGTACACAGTATCTGTTTCACGTCTATCACACCCAATGACTGTGTGCTCCCATTCATATCGATCTTCACGCAAGAAATATGTAGCGTTGAGTTCCCAATGAAAAAACCAAAAAGCCTGTTGTTTTCTTGATCATCTGCATAAAACCCATCCCTATGCGCGTCGTTATACTTATGACCGACAGAACAGGGAGGCTAAAAATGACACTCAAAACAATAATTAGGAAAATTATTGGATTGTTTGTTAGCGGAAAACAATCGGAAAGCGCCGCTTTGCAGCCAAGGGATATTCTCAACAATCTGCTAGCTGAGGTTGAGAGGAGGAAGAAACTGGGGATTGAGGAAGATGCCTTTGTACCCAATACCTACGCGGTCTATCTCAGCAAATGGGACTATGAGGAGTTCTCGCCTCTTCTCGCAGGCATAAAAGATCAACTTAGGAACAGGCTTCTGGAAAAGATCAAGACCAAAGGCTACCGTATTCTTTCCACGACAATAGCCCTCGACATCAGGGAGGACGCAGCACTTGAAAAGGGATGTGTCGTAATAGAGTCGTCCTTCATCAAGGAAAAGGGTGCTTTTGTGCAGGTGGAAATGAACCGGCCAGATGGCAGGTATACCCAGTCTGTGCGAATGGAGCCAAACAGGTCGGGAAAGGCAGGCATTACAACACCCCCGACGGAAACCAGGCTTGTGCACCCAACAAGGGAGGCCAGTCCAGCAACCCCATCCGTCATCCCCCTTCCTGCTGCGTTTAAAACATCATCAGGAACCCGCATCATAGAGGATAAGAAAACAAAGCTTATCGATGGTACCAAGGTCAGGTTTCAAATCCTTGAAGGAGAATCGAAGGGGGAAATTATTTCGCTGAAGGATGGTGAGTACACCTTTGGAAGAGGTAGAGATGCCCAGATCCTTATTAAAGACAAAGATGAGGTTGTGTCTCGTGTTCATTTCAAGATCTGTGTGCGTGAAGATCGGGTGAGCATCCGTGATCTTAACAGTATGAATGGAACCCGGGTGAACGATATGGAGATTGAAGAGGCGGAGCTCCATAAAGGTGACATAGTCAGTACAGGAAAAGTCCTCCTCAAGGTGGTGTGAGTTATGATTCCCCCCATATTGTCTCACTACAGTATCAAGCTCCTTCATATTATCTTTGCCTGTTCTCTGGGGGGTATGGCACTGTGGTTATTCTTCCGATGTGTTACATTCGACAGGGTAAGAAGGTCTTCGCCAGCTCAGAGGGCAGAGCTTTTCTTGGCGATTCGGAGAGAGGGTACCCCCTTCTCCTCGCTACAACTCAAGGAAGGCCATTACTTGATCGGAAGAGGCCCTGAGTGCAACATCCCCCTCAAAGGGGCAGGCATTCCATTTCGTGCTGGAGAGATAAAGCGCATGGATAATGGATGGATATTCAGATATTCAAATCCTGGAACGATCACCATCAACGGCACCAACCCAACGGACCCTGAAAGGGAGCTACAACCTGGTGACGAGATACAGATCTGCAACTACTGCATTAACGTTGAAGAGAGGAGATCGAATGCTGAAAGCTGTTGGGATAACCCACGAAGGCCTCAAGCGAGACCATAACGAAGACAGTATACTGGTCAATACGAGAGTTGGCTTTTTTGCTGTGGCCGATGGAATGGGAGGACACTCCTTTGGCGAGACAGCAAGCAGGATGGCTGTGCAGGTTCTGAATGCCCACATAGAATCCGCACTTAATATTGTGCGCAAGAGGACGGTGTTTGACAGGGACATGCCTGAAAACCTTCTGTACGAGGCAGTAGACGCAGCAAATTCTTATATATATGAATTTTCCCGGTGCCTCTGCAGTGAAAATACTGGAAACAATGTAATGGGTACAACCCTCTCGGCTACCCTCATAGTAAAGGAAAAGCTTTTTACAGCACATGTCGGAGACAGCAGGATCTATCGGTTCAGGAAGAGCACGCTTGAAAGGCTAACAAGGGACCACTCTGAAACTCAGGAATTGATAGATGCAGGGATTCTGGACGAAAAAGAGGCGGAACAGCATCCCTCAAGTCACGTGTTGACGCAGGCAGTCGGGGCAAACGCTTCTGTGACCCCGGACCTCCTGGTCTGCCAGGTCGCCAAAGGCGACCAATTTCTCATTGCTTCGGACGGACTTTTCAGGGTCCTTGAAGAAAAGTTGGTGTTGGATACCTTGTGCCTGCGTGGCACTCTCCGCGAGAAGAGTCGTCGGCTTGTCACCAGGGCTCTTGATGGCGGTGTTCCGGACAATATATCAGTCATTATTGTGGAGCCTTCAGGAAACGGTTTTTTCGGGCGCATATTTTTGCCCCGTTAACTCGTCTATAATAGCATGACCTCACCTGTCAAGCGTAGCGGCGAACTTAGATATCTGCTCCTGGTGCTCCTCATCATGAGCGTAGGATTTTTGATTCTCCAGGCCGGGTTTGTTGACAGGGGTGTACCCGAGACCTTGTTTACACGAAACGGTAGCCTCGATATTTCTCCTTTCTTTCTCAATTTCTTCCCTAATGCCCTTTATGCAACCTTCTTCGTGGCTATCTTTCTTCTCTTGCATGTCTATATTCGAGCAAAGATTCCCTCGGCCGATCCCTTTATTTTGCCTGCGGTTGCTCTACTCACCGGAGTCGGCATTATACTGCTTTTTCGGCTTTCGCCTGACCTTTCAAGGTCACGCAACGAGGCGTTGCTGGCGCTATTCCAAAGTGGCACCCTGGAGAGAGGGGGCGACAACGTACTTTCTCTTGCACAACTTGGCATGCGGCAGTTTATCTTCTTTGTCATCGGTATCATCGGAATGATTGTGGCCATTAATTTCTTTGGCAAAGTTGGTATTTCATGGTTTTCATCGAAGAAGTACTTTTGGGTTCTGCTATCAATAGTGTTGATCTGCATTACCTTGAAATTCGGAACAACGATCAATGGTAGGACGCTCTGGCTGTTTGGTTTTCAGACTGTCGAAGTAGTAAAACTCTGTATGCTCCTCTTTATAGCCGGGTATGTTTATGAGAAAGGGAAGGGCATATCAGTCCATGGAGGCCAGGATTACTCAGGGTGGTTTCGCCATGCGGGACCATTTTTCGTCATGTGGTTTTTTGCTCTTGCCCCGCTTTTTATACAGAGAGATCTTGGGCCGGTGATGCTCGTTTTTGTGGTTTTTCTTATCATGTTCTATTACGCGGGCAACCGTATAAGCGTTGTTGCGTACCTGGTGCTTGTGATAGGGGCGGCCCTATATGGCGCATATTCAATGGGGTATCCGTCCATATTGAGGCAGCGCGTCGACATGATGCTTGACCCCTTCGGAAGAAACGAGACAACGGCGAGGGCCCTCTGGTCAATGGCATCAGGCGGTTTCTACGGGACGGGTATCGGGTACGGGAAGCCTTACCGTATCCCTGAGGTGCAGTCTGACTATAACTTCGTAGCCATCTGTGAGGAGATGGGTCTTGCAGGAGCCTTTGCGGTGATGTTTGCATACGCTGTCCTCGTGTTCAGGTGTTTTGTTGTAGCCGGACGAACGAGCCACGTATATCGCAAAACGCTTTCCACAGGGATTGGTACCCTTATCGGCATACAGTCCTTTATCATCATCGCAGGTAACCTGGGCATTATTCCCCTGACAGGAATAACTCTACCATTTGTCAGTTATGGGGGAAGTTCAATGATAATGAATTTTGTTATGGTAGGGATCGTGCTCAGGTTGTCAGAGGAAGATAATGGATAGAAAAAGACATTGCGCATTGGTTCTTCTCTTTGCAGTGCTTGGATGCGTTGTCGGTTACTTCATTTATGACCGGATGGGCCTGCGGAGGGACGAGATACTGCAGGCGCGGTATACGGATACACAGTTTGTCTCACTCATGGAGAGCCTCATCGCAGAGGAAGTGCTAAAGGCCGAAGGTGGCCGGACTGTAGTTGATGAGCAAGCCCTTGCCCAACGCCGTCTTGGAAAAAAAATAGAAGAGAGGGTCAGGGCGAGTGTGCCTCTCCTTACCATCAAAGATGGCGGTATCCTTTATGACAGCCGCCTGGCGTCCATTGTAAATAATCAGCCCATGATGTCTCGAACCGTAATCCGGGGTTCTCTTGTGGATAGAAATGGAGTAATCCTCGCAAAGACGTTCTTCAACCATAAGACGAATGATCAGCGACGCGAATACCCGTTAGGCCCTATCATTTATCCTCTTGTCGGGCATGCCCATCCTGTCTATGGAAAGAGAGGCATGGAAAAGGTACTTGATGGATATCTAACAGGGCAAACCCACAAGCCTGTGTTTACAGATAGCCCTGAACCGTTAAGGAGCATTGAATTGGGTGATAATGTAACGCTCACCATTGAAGGCAGATTGCAGAAGTATGCTTATGAAGTGATGGGAGAAAAGAAGGGGGCAATCGTGGTGCTTGATGTGCGCACCGGGGAAATCCTGGCGGCAGTGAGCACCCCTTCTTTTGACCCGGCTACGCGGGACAGAGCTACATGGCGGCAGGTGGAAGGAGATAGAAAAAACAGACCATGGGGAAACCGAGCCTTTGATACGCTCTATCCACCTGGTTCCACGTTCAAGACTGTTGTAGCTTCGGCCTGGTTCGATGGTGGCCATGGCGAAAACAGTTACAAAAGTTTCTGCGCAGGCGGTAAAAACAAATACGCAATTTCTGATATGCACCGCCACGGAGAGGTGATGCTGGGTGGCGCTTTTGTGAAATCGTGCAATGTCTTTTTTAGCGAGATTGGTGTTCAGTTGGGAGAGGAGACCAAGGTCAAGGCAGAGCAGTTTGGGTTCAACAGGCCGATCAACCTTTTTCCACAGAACCATAGTGTGAACCTTACCGCGGAAACGAGCCAGGCCTTTTTATGGAGCGAGATGGAAGGAGAAAGGAATAACCGTAGGCCCAAAAATTTTAGGGCCATTGACTTTAAGAGAAACCCTAGAATCGTTGCCCAGTGCTCAATTGGTCAAAATCTTGTTGTTGCAACCCCCCTGCAGATGGCAGTTGTCGCATCAACAATCGCGAATGAAGGCAGGGCCATGAATCCTTTCATAGTGAAAGAAATACAGACAGGAGATGGGAAAAAGATCGTTTTTCAGGGAAAACCAGTCTCGACAGGGCGTTCGGTGACACCAGGAACCGCTCAACGGTTGGCAAAGCTCATGGGGGACGTGATGGAGGCTGGGACAGGAAGGAATGTGCAAGTTGTTTGTTTTGAGAATGGAAGATACGTTACACAAGCACGCAACGGGTGCAAATCACCTATCAAAATTGCAGGCAAGACTGGCACCGCGGAAGTGGGAGACAGGAACAATAATGGCATCGTAGATGACAATGAGAAACCCCATTCGTGGTTTATCGGATTTGCGCCGTCAGATCAGCCGAAGTTTGCAATCGCTGTCATCGCGGAGAACCAGGGTCTGGGAGCCCTCACAGCGGCACCGATTGCTGTGCAGGTGCTCGCGGAATCTATGAACCTCCTGCCTCGTTAAAACCCTTATGGAAATCTGTAAAATTTGGATATACTATCCGCACAGCTTTCGACAAGATATTGGTCTAACCCTGACAGGGGGTGGGGTAGAATATGGCCTTTTGTGCTCAGTGTGGCATCCAGAATATTGAAGACGCTCGTTACTGCACAAAGTGTGGGAGTGATCTAATCCTCCAAACCCCTGAACCGCAATCTTAATCCTCGCACCCCAGCGCGCCTCATGTTTCAAACCCTCTCGACCTCGATGGCCAGACCCACGTAAGGGATAGCGTTGACCCCCTCGACGTCTCCAGTACCACCGTGATACCCCACCAGAAAGAAGAAATGTTCTCTATTGGTTCCCTCTTTGCCTCCCGCTACGAGATTCTCTCAGAAGGGAAGAGGGGAGGCATGGGGGCAGTCTATAAGGTTAAGGATACCCGACTCCGTATGACCCGAGCCCTCAAGGTTATCCACCCTCAACTCCTACGTTCAGAACAGGCTCAATACCGTTTTAGAAATGAAGTCTCCATCTCCCTTAAGCTCACGCACCGAAATATTGTTCGGGTCTATGACTTGAGCGAACATAAAGAGATTGAGTACTTCACCATGGAGCATATAGAAGGGAAATCTCTGAGGGAGATCATCAATGAGCGGAAGAAAGTGAACAAACCCTTTACCTTAGAAGTAGTCTTCCCCATTATCTCCCAACTCTGCGAGGCCCTTTCCTATGCCCATCAATATACCATCCACAGGGACATAAAACCGGAAAATATCCTGATCGAAATGAAAGACCGGGGGGCGGTGGGTTTAGAACGTGAGACGGTCAAGCTGACCGACTTCGGCATCGCCAAGATGCTCACGCCCTCCCAGTTCATGACCACCTCCCTTTCTATGGGTACTCCTTACTACATGGCCCCGGAGCAGATGGAGGATGCTGCCCACGTTGACCAGAGGGCTGACATTTATGCAATAGGAGTCATTCTCTTTGAGCTTCTCACCCTGGAGAATACCATTGGTCCTGAATTACCCACAGACTTCAATCCTTCTCTCTCTCCTGAAATCAATGATACCTACAGAAAGGCAGTTGCGTCTAAGAGAGAGAACCGGTTCAAACAGGCGCAAGATCTTGCCGCCAATTTTAGTGCAGTTGCTCGACAAAAGAAGGAGTCTACAAAGGAAGTTATGAGAACAAGGTCGCCAGAACCAAAAATAGATACACCTGAGTTATCTAAAAACAAGAAAGAAGGAATGTATACTGTAAGAGGAGACGGTATTGAAGACAAAGAAGAATCCTTTATTGACCGTGCACTAGCAAGCCTGTATCAACGAAAAGATTACAGAGGCATACGAATAACTGGAGATAATGTTGCGGCAAGGTTCAAGGAATGGTTGGGCAAGCATCCACATGGGAACAGCTATACAAACAACAAAGGTATTCCCGCCTCTTTTTTTGAGGAGATTAAAGGACAATTTGTATTGCAAAGGGAAAGGGATGTTTTCTTTCTTTCGAGTGTTCCTGAATATAGCCTTACACAAGGCCTGGAAAGGAAGAATTACATCTGCCCCGTAACGGGCATGGAGTTTGTCTTTGTGAAAGGTGGCACATTTGAGATGGGTGATACCTTTGAGGATGGTTACGACTATGAAAAGCCCGTCCATCCCGTTAGGGTCAGTGACTTTTACCTAGCCAAGTATCCCATCAACCAGGGGCAATGGATGAAGATGATGGGAAGCAATTCCTCTGATTTCAAAAAAGGCGACAACTACCCGGTAGAAACGGTCTCCTGGGTCGATGTCCAGGAGTTCATCAAAAAGCTCAATGAAAAAACCGGACAATACTACCGCCTCCCTACTGAGGCAGAATGGGAATACGCAGCACGGGAAGGAGGCAAGAAGGTCCGCTTCGGCACAGGAAAAGACATAATCACGACTGATGATGCCAATTTTAACGGCAGTGAACAATATGTTAAGCCCTATTCCCGACCTGGGGTTTACCGAAAAGAAACCACCCCCGTGGGCAGCTTTGATCCCAATGCTCTGGGCCTCCATGACATGTCAGGCAACGTCTGGGAATGGGTCCATGACTGGTATGACCCCTAGCAACCATCCTCTCAGAACAACCCCGATGGCCCCTCATCTGGCACTTACCGGGTGATCCGCGGCGGCGGCTGGGGCAACGAATCGAGGAACGTTCGGTGCGCATTTCGGTTCTATAACCACCCGTCGAGTCGGGACAACTACCTTGGCTTTCGTCTCTTGAGGACAGAGTAGTTTTATCTTTTGGTTTTTTTACTTTCTTACCTTTTGAAGAAAATTGCGCTTTCCTGCCAGGTCATTCCATACATGAAATACATGTCGGCGATTTGATGCCACCATATGTAGGTGAAAGTGTATTGATTGGGATGCGGTGAGGAATTATGCGTTACGATTATTTTTCAATTGAATTCAAACCAAAGAAACTTCAAATCAACCTGGATTAGCAATCGTTGTTTGATTTTCCAGTTTCTTCCTTATCATGCAGATATTGATCTTTCTGGCCAAGCCATTATCCTCTTTGCATTCACCATTGATAAGACTTTTGTAAATCGGAATCACTTTTTACATAAAATTCGCATAAAAAAGTTTTTGTAAGCGTCTTCTAACCATAAAAGATGAACTTGAAACTAGATGTAAATCAGTATGTAACAGTATGCAAAAAAGATTTTCAGGAGGATTTATGACATCAAGGTGTTGGGAAGCCATATCAATTGTTTTTCTCCCTTGCTTGTTTCTCCTGAACGCCTGTGTTTCATATTCCGTGTCCGATATAAACAGACAGGGTAAAGTTGAACCGCCCGTTTTGACACAGTTAGTATCCAATAACAACAAGCCCAAAGAGGTTGTCCAGGTTATCCGAAATGAAAATGGAAGAATCACTATTGAAGACATCCGTGAAGAAAAAACAGAAAAGATACCATCAAATGCTAAGGCGAAGAAGGCATCCATCGAAGAAAATGACGCTGAAACCTTCACTTTGAGTGACCTACCACCGATAAAACTTGACCGGGCTGCCCTTGAGAAAGCACAGCACACTGATAAAGATGAATTGATTGTCTCGGAACTGAGTCGTATCATGGCTGAATTCGGTGAAATGCCGGAAGAGGTACCATCCTTATTTCTCAGTGAAGTAAAAGCCTATATTAATATCTTCCAAACCGAACCAAAATACAGGAAATTCTTCGTGTCCTCTCTCAAGCGTTCCAGATCATACCTCCCGGCGGCAAAGAGTGTTTTTACTGAGCGTGGTATTCCCATGGATATGGCATATATCGCCCTTGTCGAGTCAGGGTTCAATAGAGTTGCCAAGAGTCGTGCAGGCGCACTAGGCGTTTGGCAGTTTATGCCGGCTACAGCACGCGATTATTCGCTGACAGTGAATGCTCGGACAGATGACCGTATTGATTTCGTTAAATCAACATATGCCGCTGTAGATTATTTCCATGACCTTCTCGCAATCTTCGGGCCTCGTTCGTTTCTTCTCGCTATTGCTGCGTATAACTGCGGAGAGAATAGGATCATAGCCTGCTTAAAAAAGATTGAAGATCCATTCGAGCATAGGGATTTCTGGCATATCAGGTCGTGCCTTCCGCGAGAGACCCAGGAGTATCCTCCAAAAGTCATTGCCGCAGCAATCATCGGCAATAACCCAATGGAATTCGGTTTTCCGGAACCGGAAGAGGACGGCGAGGAGGTTGAATTCCCGCCCCCTGTACGACTCATTCAGATAAAGAAAGCTACTGCGACGTTGCAGGGTAAGAAGAAAAATAACATTGAGCGCAAGGACACGGCCAGGTATGAACAAATCACTGTCGTAAGAAAAGAACCAATTGAGTCAAACAGGCGCTTGACCATCTACACAACGAAGAAAGGCAACACCATACCGATGGTGGCAAAGGCATTCGATGTAAAAAAGGAAAACATACAACGGTGGAATGGTATAAAAGGAGATGCTGTCAAACCTGGAACAAAATTAAAAATCTATACCACAGTCCAAGTTGATGCAATCCATTATCATGTGAAGAAGGGTGACTCAATAACAGAAATAAGTCAGGCTTTTGGGGTGAGGCCCATCAATATCATTGTCTGCAACGGACTCAAAAACGGGCTCGATCTGAAGGCAGGCCTAGCCCTGGTCTTCTATAGAAGGACCAGTTCAAAGACTCTCGTGCATACCGTTGCCGTGGGTAGCAACCTCACTCAAATTGCAACCAGATACAAAGTGAAAACCAGAGATGTGATGATGTGGAATAACCTCGACTCATCGATAATTCAGCCTGAGCAAAAGCTTAAAATCTATACTGACAGGACTCGAGAAATGTGATCTGCATAAAGATCATTTCATAGTTCGTCAAGTATATATGGGCATCATCTCACGGATAGAGAGAAAACTTGAACACGTTGTTGAGTATCCTTTCTCAACAAAACAGCAGCTAGATTTAGCTGCACTGGAGATTGCCCTAAATCGCCTGGTAGAGAAAGAAAAAGTCAACGTTCTCGGGGTATATATGGTCCCGGCCTTTTACTCTGTGGTCTTTGATCACAAATCTTTCAGGGACTATGAGCCATTTTTCGATCGTCTCAGCCTGCGGATTGAGGATGCAATGATAGGCTCATTCAAAGAAAAAGGTTATAAAACTGCGGGCGATCTTTGTGTTAGTTTTCTGGACGGGTCTGCACGTGGAGGGATATTTTTCGTCTCGTGCCAGTGGAAAAATCCGAACGGCAATGACCACGAGAATGCGAGTGTAAACATAGATGGGCGGGGAGATGGCTCATATAGGTCGCGCGTTGCCTCATTCGATGAGAAAGGGAGTAACCAAAACAGCAACAAAGAAGGACGGAAAGAGGCCGATCAACGGGAGACAGAACCGCCAAGACTTATCAACAAGTCCAGCGGAGATTCGTTTATCATTGACCCGACACCTTTTATCATTGGCAGAGGGACGGAATGTCATATGATCCTGAACGATGAGGCCATCTCAGGCAGGCATGCACAGATCAGCAAATCCTACAGTAAGCTTATCCTTGAAGACCTCCGGAGCACCAACGGTACACGCGTCAATCGCCGCTATGTCAAGAAGGTTGCACTTCAGGATGGGGATGAGGTAATCATAGGGAACGATGTACTGATTGTAAAGACGGCAGATCGGGCTTGACTACCGTGAAGCTCCCTTTTTTGAGATATCGTCCGAGCGATGAGCCCGCTATCTCGCTAAAACTCTTGTGAAAATCCGTGAAATTTGGATATACTATCCTTACAACTTCCTACAAGCTATTATTCATTCCTTAAAGGGGGATAAAGTATGGATTTTTGCGCACAGTGTGGCATCCAGAACATTGAAGACGCTCGTTACTGCACAAAGTGTGGGAGTGATTTAACTCTCCAGACCCCTGAACCGCAATCTCAATCCTCACACCCAGCGCACCTCATGTTTCAAATCCTCTTGATCTCGATGGGGAGACCCACGTAAGGAATAGCGCTGACTCTCTCGACTTCTGTGGCACCACCCTGAGATCATCACAAAAAGAAAACATGTTCTCCTTAGCCTATCTTTTCGCCAATCGATACGAGATCCTCTCCGAAGGGAAGAGGGGTGGCATGGGGATAGTCTACAAGATAAAGGACAAAAAGCTCAATGACCGCATCAAGGCTTTGAAAGTCATACACCCAGGACTAACTTCCTCTGAACTTGCCTTACAACGCTGCCGCCAGGAAGTAGATATCTCCCAGGACCTCTACCATCCAAATATCGTACGGGTCTGTGACCTCTCCGACCATAACGGCATGGAGTACTTTACCATGGAGTGGGTTGAAGGACCTTCCCTTCGGGATATCCTCACAGAGAGAAAGAAGGAAAATAAACCCCTTACCTTAGAAGAAGCCTTCCCCATCATCTCCCAACTCTGCGAGGCATTGGCCTATGCCCATCAAAATACCGTACACCGGGATATCAAACCAGAGAACATCCTCATTAGCTCTCACAATGCTCTCAAACTCACCGATTTCGGTATCGCTAAGATGCTCACTCCCTCCCAGTTCATGACCACCTCGGTTGCCATGGGCACCCCTTACTACATGGCCCCGGAGCAGAAGGGAGATGATGCCCACGTGGACCACCGTGCAGACATCTATGCTGTAGGGGTGATCCTCTTTGAACTCCTAACTTTGGAGAATACGATAAGACCATACAGTCCTTCAGAGATCAATAGCAGTCTACCCGAAGAGGTAGATTTGATCTTCAAAAAGGCGATGGCCATAAAACCTGACCAGCGATATCAGAGTGCGAAAGAGTTTTTTGAAGCCATGAAACAAAGCGTAACCGGAAAAAAGCTGGAAATCCCAATTCAAAACGAGTTCGTTGAGCCGAGAAGGGCAAGTCTCGGTAGGGTCTTCGAAGAGGCCAGTTACTCGGGAACTGGAGAAGTAAAGGGAAAATATTTGAGTCAGTTACTTATCAAAAGACCTGATCTAAGGCCTATTGCCCGGTATATCGGAGAAAACTTGGCTGATAACTATGTCAAGGGTTTAAATGGTCAGTATGCTTACCGTCTCGGGAGGGGAGTAGAGGTTGCAACCCTCTCTAAGAAAGAAGATTTTCTGAGGATTATCAATGAACTTGTGACGGATCGGGTGAAAAATGGTGACGCCACGCGGTATACCATTCCTGGTTTGGAGGGCGCTCAACGAGCGCTCATTCTTGGCCTTTGGTCAAGCCGGGAACTCAATGTGAAGTCTAACGGGATAACTGACATTGGTGGAAGGAAAGCCAGAGTCTATGGAAATCAAAGCTACATGCCTCCGGTAAGTCTAAATCGATGAGCAATTGATCTGTATTAATTTACAGAATTTTATTCATAATAAACTGAATAAAATTATGAGTTTCAACTATCACTTCTAGGCCTCTGAATAAAACTTTGCTTGCATAAGATTTGGTCTAAAATCGTCTTTAAGTTAATGATAAAGTACGTGAGGGGGTTAACGATGAACATATCGATGAGAACAAAAAAATATCTGACCTTTGGCATGCTGATTATTATTTGCCTATTCTTTATTTCCATGAATATTCATGCCCAAGGCGCCAACATCGTCAGCCAATCAAAGGAACCTGACAAAAAAGGAAATGGCGGCATATTGTATCAGGGCGCAGCCTCTCAGGCTTGGGAAGTTACCGGTGAGGCGAAGGTTCCTATCGCAACGGACACAGATATTGAGGAGGCAAAGGCCAACGCCATTGGGAAGGCAAAGGACGATGTACTCATCAAAATAGCAGGATTCTTTATCAATCCAGACATACTCATCAAGGAAAAAGATTACATTCTGCGAGTTCTACAACCGAAAGTTGCTGAGATTATCGAGGAAACGAGTGTAACGTCAGAACAAAAGAGTAATGATGGCTTTTATAAAGTAAAGATTGAAGCCAAAGTTAAGAAAGGTGTTGTCGAAAGTTTCCTAGCGAAAAACCTTTTTGATGACAGGGTGATTGTGGTGACCTCGGAGAAGAACAGCAAGAAAATATTGAAAAAGAACATTCTCAATCCTGAACTCACCAAAAAGATAAAGACAAAAGGTTATACGATCATTGATTACCAATCAGTCAAAAATAGCACAGTCACCAAGCTTATGCCTGCTGTCCAGCAAGGCAATAAGGAAGCTATCAAGAAGATCGGTATGTATTATCTGGCCGATGTGGTGATCGTAGGGGTTATCGAAGCTTCCTTTAGCGAAAGAGTTCAGGAAATTTACTCTGCCCATGCGAAAGGACAAATTAAGATTCATAGCGTAGGACGTCAACGGGAGCTTGCATATGTTTCAAAACATGACATCAAGGGGTTTGGTGCCAACGAGGAAAAGGCAGGCATAAATGCAGTCGAGAAGGGCTCCAGCCTTCTTGTTGATGAAGCAATGAAAGGACTACCATCGAGGCAAGCAAAGAATGTGAAAGTCATCATAAAGGAAGTTGCCGATTATCCATCACTTCAGAAGGCAAAGAAGCTCCTTGCAGGGATGCCATACGTGAAGGACATCAAAGAAGGTGTGAAGAATTTGAAATCGGAGGAGGCAACCTTCTATGTTCGGACGACAAAGAATGTGGATTATCTTGCTAAACAGATTTTGGAACTCAAGAGGTTCGTGGTTGTTGATGTGGGAAAGTCAGAGATACTCACGGAGGCACGAAAACTTAATTAGATGGTTGATTTTTCAAAGCAATTTGTATATCATGTGGCTAAAGTAGAAATGTCCTGCGGCCACAAAACTCATCCCGGGGGGAATACAATGAGACGAATCAGGCTCGCTTCTTTTTTGTTGTGCGTTTTTCTTTTCCTTTTAGTCTCAACGCCTGCAACGGCAAATGATCTGAAATCAGATGCAATTAAGGTTCTTCAGAGGGCTGTAGTGAAAGCTCTTCCTACGGAAGGTAACATCGTGCGGATTGCTGTTCTTGACTTTCAGAACGATGACGGCACGATAAGAAACGCCATAACTTCCGCCATAACAGAAAAAACACCCTACAAACTAATTGAGCGAGCAGATCTCGATAAGATTCTTGCCGAGCAAGGCCTTCAGCTCAAAGATATCATGGATGAAAAAACCAGGATTGAACATGGGAGATTAAAGGGCGTGCAGGGCTTGCTACTTGGTAACGTTCAGGGCATGGAAAGAGGGTTTATGTCATATTCCATTAACATGAATATGAAACTTGACGACGTAGAAAAGGGAGAAATTGTGTTTGCAAAGGACTTCACAATTACTGCAGTGTCTCCCTGGAGAAATAGACTATTCGTTGCGCTCATTGTCATGGTCGCTTTGGCAATACTAATCGGGATACTGGCGCGAAGAACCTCAGGTGTCAAGAAGACTGCAATACAAAAAGATGTCAAGGTCCGTGTCAACATTGGGCAGGAAATTAGCAAAGCCATGGCCACTATCTCCGAGGCAAAATCAAAATTGATGGACAAGGGTAAGACCAATGAAGCAGTGCTGCTGAAAGACGCTGAAAGGAACCTGCTACTCTTTAAAGAGAGTATTGAAAATGCAATTCGGGGAAGCGAAGATATGCGAAGCGGTAAAGAATTTAAAAAGCTGCTTGAGTTCGATAAGGATTTTGCAGGCAACGTTGATAACGTCTCGAAATACGCAACGAGGATATATGACATTACAATAGCAGGTAACACAGACTCTATGGAGAGCGAGATTGATGTCCTCAAGAAAGAGACGAACATTCTGATGGGTGAATTTAAGAACAGAGGTCTGTAAGACTGTTGGTTTTATCACACAAACGCCTTTAACAAGGGGGATTGTATGGCAGGAATCGTCAAGTGCATCAATGGACACGAAAACATGGAAGGTGACAACTTCTGTAGAATCTGTGGTGAAAGGTTGAGTGGAGGTCAAATTACCTGCAAGGGATGCGGAGCAGTCATTGACAGCGGCTCGAACTTCTGTGGTAAGTGCGGTAAATCTGTCGTTGAGACGAAGCCAGGAAACATAGAGGGTATGCTCTGGCAGAGGGGACCAGAGGACTTTGCAACACGGGTTGATGCCGATGACCTGTCGGGAATCCTCAAGAAGGGGATTATTGTTGAGCAGGGGACAAAAGCGTTGCTCTTCGTGAATGGAGCTTTCGCTGAGATTCTGCAACCCGGAAGGTATGACCTGGGAGGACTTGCGAGTAAACTCAAAAACTTTGAACCTTATCGGACAGCTGCGGCAATCCTTATGGATTCGGGGGATGCAGAATTCCAATTTACTTTAGCTGATGTAACCACGAAAGATCCTCTTAAAATAGGTGTTACATGCAAAGTTGTTGTACAGATAGATAATCCCACCCTGTTTTTTAATAATGTGATGAAGGGAAGACAGAACTACCTGCTAAGCCAACTGAGGGGATCGCTTTACGACGAACTACAGAACGCATTCAACGAGGTAGTCGGGAGGAAATCAGTTACAGAGCTGAATTGGGACCTATCACTTAAGGCCCAGTTCGAAGTCTCAGTGGAAAACCATCTTAGAACCACATTTCAGCGTAATGGGTTTAGTTTTATTCAGCTCAGGACCATCGATTACAAATTCCAGGCATACGACAAGATAAAGGGAATTCAACAGGAAGCATTCTTGCTTGTGAGTGAAGACGAAGCTCAACTCCAGAAGCGCAAGAGACTGTTTGATGTCTATGACCAGAATCAGCTTCAGGACATTATTGAGGAAGCGAAAGAGGTCGAGTACCGAGAAAAACGGCAGAAACTCTGGGCCGACATGAGAGTTCTTGTAAATTCTGACAAAATGAATGAGGTGAAATCAGCAGATGACCTCGAAGCATTCGTGCATGAGATTGACAAGAGTAAGATGCTGAGAGACGAAGAAGTCAAGGACTTGGTAAATACATTTGCGCAAAGCGGATTGAGAAGAGATTTCCTTTTGAAGAAGATAACCTTGGAGCAGAATATAGAGTATGACGGTATAGGTTTAGTAGGAAAGGAAGAAAATGAACTTAAACGATTTGAAGTTGAGGCAAAAAGGAGACGAAGCGTACTCGAACAAGAAATACATGAATTCCAGCAACGTAAAGACGCCGAGCGGACAGCAAGAGTGGGAGATGCTGAAGCTGAAGGAAAGATAAGAGATGTTGAACGTGAGCAGGACCGCAAAGAAATGCAGGATGGACTTGATGCACTTGAACGCATCAAGAAGATGAAGGCACAAGAGAAACGGGATGAGATGGAGATCGAGACGGAGCGATTACAAAGGTTATCTGCGCTCGGCATTGAGGCTCTGATAACAGGTTCTGGCGAGACCCAAGCAGCGCTTCTTGCGGATTTGAAAAAGACGGAACTCTTGAAGGGAATGACGGACGAACAAATTCTTGCCATGGGAGCAAAAGATTCTCCGGAACTTGCAAAGGCCTTTCAGGAAAAATTTCGGGGTCTTTCTGCGGCCAAGCAGGAAGAGCTATACAGAGAGATGATGTCACAGAAAGACAAATCGATGCAAACAATGCAGGAAATGTTTAACAAGGCTTTGGAAACTCAACGTGATGCTACTGTTGGAGTTGCACAGGGCGGCAAGGTGGTTTATCCCCCGCCTGGCCAGGGATATCCCGGTACTGGAGGTGTCGGTGGCGTCGGTGTTTACAATGTTACAACCCCGGGGGCAGGTACGGAAGCTGTTATCTGCCAAAAGTGTAAATCAAGGGTACAGGCCGGAGAAAAGTCTTGTTGGAATTGCGGCAACGAAATGTTCTGAGGAGGCACAGTGTGATCTGTCCAAACAAGGCATGCGCTCGCGTAGTGAGTGTTTACGATGAAAAGTGCAGCTATTGCGGCACTTCCCTGGGTTCGCATCCGGTCAAGGATTATGTAGCAATCGCCAATGAAATAGTTCTGAAGAGTAGGCAAAAACTCGAGCTTATTCTCAAAAGTTCCCCTGACACCTCATGGATAAAAGAGTTCGACAAAAAAGCAGGAACAGACAGGCCATTTCAGAGTACAACAGAACATCACTTGACAGTCGATTCAACCGTTGAAAATATTGCAGGGCCACCTGTGAAAAACGTGCGGCTTGAAGAGGCTATTGCGATGGTCTTTCATAACCCGCACGTTACAGATAATCCTGCTTTTAGTGCTAAAGCACAACTCACGAGGACTTTTTATGACAACGAAAACATGGGCTTGAATGCCTTTGCAGACCTTGGTCCCAACGAAGAAGGTTACGTAATAGTGCTGTTTGATGGCTACATGAACTTTATGATTGCGGTGGATGCGATTTTTGCAGTTAAGGCATACGATAGGTTTGGCGATTTGGGTTTAAAGATTAAAGAAAATGGTTACCAATTTTCGCTCGCGAACTTGGCATCTTTTTTTCATACATTGCCAAGAGGCCCTGCAGGATTTGAAAAATCGTTCCTTTCATGCTTCGAGACTATTGCCCATGAGCTAGGTCATATTTGCTACGATCATGTTTTTGGACCTGGTTATGACAACATGTCTTTGGACGAAGCGAGAAATATGGAAAGGGATGCGGATAGCTTCGCGGCCTCAGTCATAAATCGATCGCTTTTCAGCAAGGAGTTCTTTATTTCGCATTTGAAAACATGCGTAGCTTGGTCGGTTGTAGAGAAAGTTGGGGGGTATGTGGAGCCTGGAACACACCCACTGGCCACGGAACGTCTGACGAATGCTATTCGAAGCAATTCTGAAATGGCCAGGGAACTTGGAGTGGACGAGAGTTTTGTGAGAAACATATTTGGATGAAAACGTGATGTAACGAATAACATTTGGTACCGGTGAAAAACTACTATGTCTGAAGAAAGTGAAACAAAAATTCTAAACAAACAAAATGATGGTAGATCTCGCATAACAAACAACATATATTCTGACACATCCGCATTGTATGAAATAATCAGAACACATCATGATGCAACTGTCCGCAGGAATGCCGTGATACAGCTTATTTGTGCGGTTGATGATAATACGATCCTGGATGTCGGCCGGATCAAGAACCTATATGATATGGAGAAGGATGTTATAGTCGCCACCTTATTAAAAAGGCTGATTAATAAGCTTCAGATAGGCCAGAGGCTTGAAAAGGATATAACTGGTAAATATGACAAAAAGTTATCTCCCGACGAAGAAAAGATCATTCTGTCTGAGATAGAGAAGATTAGAATTCTTTATGACAAAACATACGGTAAGAAAGGAGAGTTTGACAGAAAATATAGGATTATCGAGAAGATTGCAGACGGAGGTATGGGGAAGATCTTCAGAGGTGTCAGAAAGAAGGATAATCAGCTTGTTGCGATCAAATTCCTACTTCTGGAGCAACTTTCGAAGAACAATAATCCCGAGCAAATGATTGATAGGTTTAAGAGAGAAGGTCAGCTACTAACGAAAAGGTTTAATCACCCTAACATAATTAGAGGCTATGAGTATGGAGAGGACGATGGTGAACATTTCGTTGTGCTGGAATATGCTGGGGGAGGAAATCTTGAAGACAGGATTAACAAGAGAACGATCGATGGTCTTGCTTTTGAGGATATTGCGCTGCAGTTATGTCATGCCATCAAATACATACATGACGTCGGAGTGATCCATAGAGACATAAAGCCCGGGAATATCCTTTTCGCGAGAGACAACTCTAATGCTATTAAACTCGCTGACTTCGGTCTTGCCAAAGACAAGAAGGACGCAAGGCTTTCAAAGATATCCTTCCAGGCAGGTACTGATGATTATGCCTCTCCTCAGCAGCTTTTAGATGCGAGAAATGCAGATGAGCAGGATGATATTTTTTCAATTGGGAAAACCCTGAAAGAAATGTTTGAATCCACACAATTCTCTAATGGAGCCATATCAAGGGAAGAGGAGGAATCTGCATTTTGTACTCACCATGACTTTGATAGTGTGTTCAGGAAGTGTATCGCACCAGAAAAAAAAGACAGGTTTCAGAGCGTTTCCACGTTGAGAAATGCACTGGAAGACATTTTCGACAGGAGAAGGGGATGATTTGTCCAAAATGCAAGAAAGAACTACTGGATGATAGCTTATTTTGTAGTGGTTGTGGAAGTCCAATACCAAAACCTAAAGAAAACGCAAAGGGGCATACCATCCAGAACTCGTCTGAGCAAAGTTCTGCCAGTGGAGTAGCGTCAGCCGGGGACATAGGGCTGATGAAGAATTCCACTATAAAGAGTGAAACACACTCTGACTCACACAACATTAACGAAACAAATATTGATTCACATAATCAGAGTACAACTACTGCCGATTCACACAACCATACTGAGACTCACATCAATGTGGATTCACATAATGTCACTGGAGCGCCAGCGGTAAGCGGGACGCAGATCATAAATGTCGGTGGAGATGCCACCAATGCGACGAAAACTGGAAAGAAATGTCCACTCTGTGGATCTTTAGCCACTGACAACTATTTTCAGTGCAAGTCCTGCGGAAAAGATTACATCTGCAAATCCCATATGGTTAAGGAGCATTTGGTATGTGAGGCTTGCGCGAGGACTAAATTTGCATGGCGTGCCAACGCAGGAGAACCATACACCCCACAGGAGCCGCTGTCCCCCATAAGGCCGGATCGGCCCATTGGGGAAGAATCGGGACTGTATCAACAACCAAATCTTCGCGGACAAACCTCCGCGAAGGGCGGCAAGAAATCTTCATTCTTCGCCATTGTGCTGGTATTAGTAACGGTATTGATGGCAGGTGGTACTGGATATTGGTTCCTAAGTAAAGAAGGGCCGAAAGACTTCGGGTCTGGGACAGGACTAAGCGAACAAACCGGGGGAAGTGGGGGGCTCAAGGACGATACAAAGAATAAGGTTGGATCTGCACCACATGTGCGTAGACAGGAACAACCGTCCACAGCGACAAAAGGAACACCTCAGACTCAGCATGCAGTCAAGCCAGGACCTGCACAATTAATCACCGAACCTTTGAGCATCGAGGTCAACATAGTGGGTCAGCGAATAAGCAGTAATAACTACATGGAGGTTATCGTTAAGGAAGGATCAACTCTCAGGTCGAAGGATAACCTCAGGATTGACGTGAGGCCATCGCGAGACTGCTACTTGTATGTGATAATCCACGATTCACAAGGAATAGTAGACCTACTTTTCCCCAGCCAGATGGCGAGCGGCAATAACCATGCGAAAGGAGGTAGAACATACACAATTCCAAAAAATAACGATTGGTTTGTCCTAGATGAGAACCCAGGCACTGAGACGATTTATATCGTCGCCAGTGTAACCCCGATGGAGGACATTGACCGCTTAATAGCTGGAATGCGAGCCAAGAAGAAGCAGCAAAAACAGGAGACCTCAAATCAAATAGTCGCTCAGGTGAGAACGAGAGGGATTAGTGGAGTCACCCAGGGTCCCGTGCGACATTTTAGGACCAAAGATGGACTCAACATTGAGAATGTTACACAAATTGTAAGCGGAAAAGGGTCAGTAGTATGGAAGCGAAGTTTTGAACATACAAAATAATTATTCTGGAATCTGTAAAGATCCAGATGGTATGAAGCTTTTTGAGAAGCAAGCCAAGGTGTTAATTATTGTGCCATAATAGAGAATTTAGGAGAACAAGGGAGAAGGATACAATGCTACTGTACAAAATAATAGTGACATGTTTTCTGATAGTGGTGTCAATTTTTACTAACACCTCATATCTGCATGCCGGTGTTTTTGATTTCTTCAAATCTGGAGATTCGGGAAGAAATGAAACAGATACAACGCAAAGTGACAACAAAGCAACCAAGACGACAAAATTTAACGGCAAAGTAGCAATTATCACCGAGAAATTACAAGGTATTCAAATTAACGTCAACATGCAAGCAAGATGCAAAAGGAAGTCTGATCCACAACTTGTCCAAGTCAACAGTAGATCTTTTACCGTCGATATGAAGGATGTGCCTAAACAATTGTTTACAGAACGACTTAAATCGATGTTTGATAAGGTGAGTGCTTACGATAATATTAAATCAATAAAGAACCCTGAAGAATACGATTTTATACTAGTTCCATATATCCATTCAAATTTTTCTTATGATGAGAAAGCCGCAACCACAAGATATATAAGTGAGAAAAAATTTGAATATAAATCATCCCCATTTAACATCTTTGCAAATATAGTGTCAGGTATCGAAATACTTGATAGTCAAACCTCAAAGATTGAACATGTGAAAATATCCAAGAATGGTGAATCAAGCATTAATAGTTTTTTTTGCTATGATTTGTTCACAGATGACCTTCTGGCTTTTCATAAAGCGGATTCTGTTAAAGTTACATCACAATTATTTTCAAAAACGACCGAAGAAGCTATAGGCGAATTAGTTACTTCCCTTGAAGCCTCCCTTCGCCCCCTCGCCCTTGCCAAATCCCAGCAACGCGCTCTCCCCTCCTCCCTCTCTTTAGCCCTTCGCTTCTCGGATGAATCCTCCTTCTCCCCCAATAGCACCCTCGATGCAGGGGAAGAGGCCCAGGTATTCGTTACCGTCAGGAACGACGGCAAGGGGGCAGGGTATGACACCATCTTGAAGGTATCCTCGGAGAACCCGAAGTTGTCGGTGGACAGGGAGATCCCGTTAGGTGACATCCCCCCGGGGGAGACCAAAGAGGTGAAGGTCCCCGTGAAGGCGGCCCTTGACCTTCCTGACGGCGTGGTGCCTCTCACCATCACCTGCAGCGAGAAGAGGGGATACGACTGTAAGAAGTACACCTTAAACGTCCCCTCCTCCCGGTACGAGAAGCCCAGCCTTGCCATCACGGGCTACCGGATCAACGACGGAAACACGGGCCTTGCCCGGGGCAACGGCAACGGCATCCCCGAGAACGGTGAAACCGTGGAGATCATCCCCCTGATCGCAAACACCGGGACAGGTCCCGCCCACACCGTACAGGTCTCCCTTGCCTCGCTATCAAGTGGTCTTGAGACAAAGCAGGGAAGCGTCACCATCCCCCGCATATCCCCAGGCCAGACCATGGCAGGGAACCTCTCCTTTGCCATCCCCTCCACCTTCTCCGGGAAGGGGATCGACTTCACCATAACCGCGAAAGATGCCCGGGACTCCCAGGGAACGAACAAACAGTTTGCCCTGGCAACCGAGATCAACCAGCCTTCCCTTGCCTATACCTACCGCATCATCGACCAGAAAGGAAACCCCCGCAGCGACATCCAGAACGGGGAGTCTGCCGAGATCGAGATCCGTCCTTCCAACAAGGGAAGAATGGAGGCAAAGAACATTGCCATCGAGCTTGCCTCCGATGCTGTCTCCTTCTCCAAGGCCCGCGACGAGATCATCCGCATCGCCCCCCAGGCAGACTATACCCCCATGCGCTTCCCCTTCCAGGTCCCCCGGGTAACGGACAAAAAATCTGCCAATATTACACTCAAGCTCACCCAGCGTGACTTCCCCGGCCTCACCGATACGATCAACATACCTGTACGCCTAACCCGTCCCGAGTTCCGTATCACCCACCAGATCGTGGACCAGAACGGCAACGGTATCCTCGAACAGGGGGAGAGCGCCGACCTTTTAATTCGGGTAGAGAACACGGGCCAGCTCGATGCCGAAAACGTGACCCTCTCTTTAGCTGTCAACCAGAAGGGGGTCAACCTGACCAGCCCCAAGGAGTTCACCATCGGCAGGATCGATGCGGGCAAATCCTCGGAACCCAAGCACTTCTCCCTTGCCATCCAGCGCATTGCGGATGCCGGGAACCTTCCCCTTGCCTTCACCGTCACCGAGAAGACCTTCGGGTCAACCCCCCTCACCCTTGCCCTTGCCATCTCCCCCGAGAAGGCCGAGGTGATCACCGTGAAGGGGCAGGAGCAACCGAAACCGACCATGGTGGCTGCTGCACCGCAGAACATGCCGCCCATGGTGATGATCTTTGCCCCTGCCGAGGGCACCCGCGTTGCCTCCGAGGCAGTAACCCTCCAGGGCGCTGCATCCGATGACAAGGGAGTCCTTGATATTGCAATCACCGTGAACGGAAGAAAGATGGATGCACGGGGCCTGAAAGTAGCCGAGCGCCAAAAAACCGATCCTCGTCAGCGCCCCATCTTTGATACCATCCCCCTTGCCCCGGGCAAGAACACCATCACCGTCACTGCCTACGATACGGATCATATGTCTACCTCCCAGACCGTCACCGTCTACCGGGAGGCTAAAACCGGCACCATCTACGCTGCCGTCATCGGGATCAACCGGTACAAGGACACCTCCCTTACCCTGAAGTATGCCAGAAATGACGCCCAGGCCTTTGCCGACTACCTGAGAAACCACCTGGGCCTGAACAGCACCACCCTCTTCGAGCTCTACGATGAACAGGCCACAACCCAGAACGTCCGCTCCCTCCTGGGCACCCGGCTCCGCCAGAGGGCCAGCAGACCCGAAGACACGGTCTACATCTTCTTTGCCGGGCACGGGGCCCCGGAACAGGATACCGCCGCAAAGGATGAGGACAAGATCACGAAGTACATCCTCACCCACGAGGCCGACAAGGACAACCTTTATGGCACCGCCGTTCCCATGGATGAGATTGCCGGAATCTTTGCTCGCCTCGGTGCCGAGCGGGTCATCTTCATCGTTGACTCCTGCTACAGCGGTGCCGGCGGGGGAAGGACCATCCTCGCCCAGAGAAGTCGTGCCGTCCTCTCCGATGAGTTCTTAAATCGCCTCTCCCAGGGGAAAGGGAGGATCATCCTCACGTCCTCTAGACCCAATGAGACAAGCCAGGAATCGGATGAGCTCAAACACGGGTTCTTTACCTACTACCTCCTGGAAGGACTCAAAGGGGCTGCCGACTATGATAAGAACGGAATTGTTGACCTCGACGAGATCTCCCTCTACCTCAACAAAACCGTACCCGATAAGACCAGAGGAGCCCAGAACCCGGTGAAGAAGGGAGAGGCAGAAGGACAGGTGGTGGTGGGGAGGGTGAGGTAAGGGCAGTAGTAAGGTTTTGATATGTGGTTTGGAAGTGCGTCTACATGACACTATGGAAGAAAAACAACGAATATATAAGAAAGTGTACTCCATAATTAGAGAAAGAAATAAATCGTCTTATATCGGAGAGGATGACTACGTTAGCCTTGCTAGGAGTGGAATATCAGTCGGTTTCCATATCAAGGATCACAATATTGATATTGAGAATGTCTATCGGACTGTAAAAAGGGCACAAAAGATTGTGCACGACCGTTTCAATTATGACCTGAGCAAGATAGACATAAACATTTATGGGTCTGTCGCAGAGATGAGAGAAGAAGGCAAATCAAAGAGCCGATACGCCTCATGGATAGCCGGGATTTTCGACGGAAAAGTCCGGATTGTAGCCGATAAGGGAAACGAAGAAGCCGATTCACTTTATATCATACTGACTCATGAGATTGTTCACCTTGCCGTTCATGAAATTGGCGGAGGTCTGTGTCCTTATTGGCTTGACGAGGGGCTGGCTGTCCATCTTTCACAGGGCCTTTCGGATGACTATCTTGAAGCTCTTATCAAGGCCGTAAAAGGCGACAGAATTGTTCCGTTAGAAGTCCTTGAAAAGCCTCTTTCGCCAGACCTGGATGAGAATATGAGGCGTCTTGCTTACGCGGAAGTTGCAAGTATTGCAGAGTACTTGGTTCAGTCTCGTGGATGGGATTCCGTTGTGTCTATGATCAATCAGTGTAAAAAAAAGAACATGAAAGTTATGCTAGCTAACATTAGCCTTAATTATTATCTGCTGGAGCAGGGATGGAAGCGCTGGTTTCGTAGCAAGGGAGCATAAGAAGATACCAAACAATAGTCTTACAGGTAAGGGGGACGTGAATGATAGATTTTCGAGCTGTACCGGATGAGGATCTTTATGAAATGTGCGTCCGGGGAGATGACGGGGCATGGAAGTACTTATATAACTATATCTTGACTATATGTAGGTGGACAGATATCGACGACCCTGAAGACATGACAAGCAAAGTGACTGTTGAGTTGCTTGAAAAGGCGCTTAAAAAAGTAGAGAAAAAAGACAGGTTCAGGTATTTCATAAAGGTCATGACAAGAAACAGGATTATAGATAGCTTTAAATCATCTTCTAAGAAGGAAATCGCGATGAGTAGACTATTACCTGATGATGATGAAGAAGAAGATGACCAGATTCCTGAAATCGGGAGTTCAGAACCTGACCAGATAGATAAGGTGTTCAGGGCGCAGGTGTTCTCGATCGTGGAAAATGCCATTGAGTGCCTTCCATCTGCCTGCCGCCGCATTATCAAGGAATATTTTAAATTCAAACTCGGGCTGTATGAGGATTATAAGGAGCTTAGCAAGGTACTCAAAATACCAGTACCCACCATATCTTCAAAGGTGACGAGGTGCATGCGGATTCTCGTTGAGTGTCCGCAGATTACGGCGTTAAAAGCCGTCATGTAGAAGGAGAACATCATGAAATGTAAAGACGTAAACATAATTGACTATATTGAGGGGAAAGTATCGAATGAAACGAAAACGCACATAGAAGGATGTAAGAACTGTAGGCGTGAATCGGTTAGGCTTAAAAAGTTTGTTAATGTAGTAGTGCCGGTTTATTCAGTGGGTAAACGGCTGGATGACGAACTGGAAAAAGATCTCCAGTCCATGGATCTCCGAAAGATGAAGAGACTACCGGATGAGATTGCTCAAAAAGTGGCTGACATAAGAGAGCGGAGCCTTGTTGCAAGGGTGAAAAAGGTTGTGGGGAAGAGTAGGGCGAACATTGAGGAATTGGTTGAGGGCTTCTTGTCGCCAAGAATGGCAGCTCAGCCAGCAAGTCCAAAGGATATTACGAAGCCGAAAAAAAGCATAAAGGTAACAAAGGAGAATAGGACAAAGAAAGAAAGCAAAAAGAAGACAACCTGAGCACACTTAATTGGGGGGATAGATGAAATGCGCTAAGTGCAATACGCAAGTTTCGATTGCCGACAGGAGATGCCCGCAATGTGATTCTGATCTGCTTCAATTCGGGGCCACTATATCCTATGAAAGCAAGAGGCGAGAAGCGGGGGCTGCAAAGGAGATGTTTTTCGGGGAACTTCGGCGGGAATTCGACGACAATATCAGCGACCTTGACCCAAACGCGAAGAAGATTTTTCAGCCAGTGGCGAGCCGTCTTAAAAGGTTATTCACGAGGCAACTGAGTGACACAGAGGTCGAGGTAGTTTTTGACAGGGAGATTATGCCCGAAGTCGAGGACCTTGCGAAAGACAGGGGTTGCGAAGAGCTGCTCCAAAAGGTGGAAAAGGAGATAAGAGAAAGACTGGGGGACCACGCATTCTATCATTATCAACATAGAGGCGTGGATGTACTGAAGATTTTGAGAGCAGGAGAGATAGCCTGCCTGGTAATCGATGCCGAGGGACAAGCCGTAGACCTCTCGATAAAGATGTTCCCGTTCTTCAAAGCTTCAGAAAAAGCATGCTCGATACATACGAAGGACCGCTATGGAGTATTAAGGAAAACACCTGTCATAAAGGAGATCGATGATTGGGTGTGGAACCATTGGGATGAGATTTCGATAGAGGACATTCCTGGTTGGCTTGACGACCGAAAGAAGACATTAGCAGAAGTAGTCCATGGAATTATTGTTGGCAATGAATACCACACAGGAGGCTCCCTGAGGACCGGCATTGCCCTATACATGTTCGGGAGGGACTGGACCTTAAAAGTTGCGCAGGGTAACCTCGGCCAGACAAAGACATTCCAAATCTCTAACATATTAAACGCTCAGGGCAGCGACAAAGAAAAGGAGTCGCTTGCATACGAGTTGAATGAATTGCAGAAATTAAGGAATGAAAGAATGCATAAGGATGTTGAGGATGAAGAAAAGATGGTGAGGCAAAGCAGAGACTTGTCTTACGGATGCTTAAGACAAATCCCCAAAATTCTGGGTTTAATGGACTAGACGCTATGCAGTATTTGTATGTAAGTGTATTTAGAGATATGCAGGATACGATTGTCATACTACTGAAAAGAAAACGCAGCCATTTTTCGTTGTTGTTACTAACTTAACTGGTATGCATTGTTTGACACAGTACTGAATCCTAGGGGGAACTGATCATGAAAGTTGTGAAGAAACTGTTCTTAATAGTGATTGTCTTTTTGCTTGGTTCGCCATTCTCGCACGCGCAAATCCTTAATTCTCTATTCGAACATATGAGATCGTCGGCGCCCGAGGTCAACATAAAAGGCCATAGGACATCAGGGAACAAGCTTGCGTTAAAAGTGGCATGCATTCTTCCGGACGGACTTAGGAATGCAAACCATATAACCAACCTATACGGACGCTGCAGATTTTATTCAAAGTGCACGGAAAACCAAAATAAGGTAGGGGAAGGAACCATAACAGCCAGGAATCCGACAGGGGAGGCTGCAGAAAAAGCTATCAAGGAGATACTTCCAGACCTTTTTGAGAAGGTCGACTTTTACACTAGCGTGTCAGAAATAAAGAATCAAGGCGATTATGACTTTGTTGTCAGGCCATTTATCACAGTAAAGACGTCTTTCGACGGAGAAAGTGCAAAAAAACGGAAGGTATACAAGGAATTTTGCAGCGACTTTACTGGGACTGTCGGTGCAACAGGAGATATAGTAAAAATTGACGCAGCAGTAACTTTTTTGATGCGTTTTATGGATCCCAACACAGAAAATATAACCGTAAATTTATACGGTGAGGGACAAGCAGAATCCTCAACGAACGAGGCATCTTGTGACTATGTGGGAGATAACAATAAGACACTGAGCATACACTATAGAAAACCGATAGGGACCGCTATGAGTGCTGCATTAGAAGATCTCTTAAAAAAGGCCGAGACAGAGCTTCGCCCCCTCGCCCTTGCCAAATCCCAGCAACGCGCTCTCCCCTCCTCCCTCTCTTTAGCCCTTCGCTTCTCGGATGAATCCTCCTTCTCCCCCAATAGCACCCTCGATGCAGGGGAAGAGGCCCAGGTATTCGTTACCGTCAGGAACGACGGCAAGGGGGCAGGGTATGACACCATCTTGAAGGTATCCTCGGAGAACCCGAAGTTGTCGGTGGACAGGGAGATCCCGTTAGGTGACATCCCCCCGGGGGAGACCAAAGAGGTGAAGGTCCCCGTGAAGGCGGCCCTTGACCTTCCTGACGGCGTGGTGCCTCTCACCATCACCTGCAGCGAGAAGAGGGGATACGACTGTAAGAAGTACACCTTAAACGTCCCCTCCTCCCGGTACGAGAAGCCCAGCCTTGCCATCACGGGCTACCGGATCAACGACGGAAACACGGGCCTTGCCCGGGGCAACGGCAACGGCATCCCCGAGAACGGTGAAACCGTGGAGATCATCCCCCTGATCGCAAACACCGGGACAGGTCCCGCCCACACCGTACAGGTCTCCCTTGCCTCGCTATCAAGTGGTCTTGAGACAAAGCAGGGAAGCGTCACCATCCCCCGCATATCCCCAGGCCAGACCATGGCAGGGAACCTCTCCTTTGCCATCCCCTCCACCTTCTCCGGGAAGGGGATCGACTTCACCATAACCGCGAAAGATGCCCGGGACTCCCAGGGAACGAACAAACAGTTTGCCCTGGCAACCGAGATCAACCAGCCTTCCCTTGCCTATACCTACCGCATCATCGACCAGAAAGGAAACCCCCGCAGCGACATCCAGAACGGGGAGTCTGCCGAGATCGAGATCCGTCCTTCCAACAAGGGAAGAATGGAGGCAAAGAACATTGCCATCGAGCTTGCCTCCGATGCTGTCTCCTTCTCCAAGGCCCGCGACGAGATCATCCGCATCGCCCCCCAGGCAGACTATACCCCCATGCGCTTCCCCTTCCAGGTCCCCCGGGTAACGGACAAAAAATCTGCCAATATTACACTCAAGCTCACCCAGCGTGACTTCCCCGGCCTCACCGATACGATCAACATACCTGTACGCCTAACCCGTCCCGAGTTCCGTATCACCCACCAGATCGTGGACCAGAACGGCAACGGTATCCTCGAACAGGGGGAGAGCGCCGACCTTTTAATTCGGGTAGAGAACACGGGCCAGCTCGATGCCGAAAACGTGACCCTCTCTTTAGCTGTCAACCAGAAGGGGGTCAACCTGACCAGCCCCAAGGAGTTCACCATCGGCAGGATCGATGCGGGCAAATCCTCGGAACCCAAGCACTTCTCCCTTGCCATCCAGCGCATTGCGGATGCCGGGAACCTTCCCCTTGCCTTCACCGTCACCGAGAAGACCTTCGGGTCAACCCCCCTCACCCTTGCCCTTGCCATCTCCCCCGAGAAGGCCGAGGTGATCACCGTGAAGGGGCAGGAGCAACCGAAACCGACCATGGTGGCTGCTGCACCGCAGAACATGCCGCCCATGGTGATGATCTTTGCCCCTGCCGAGGGCACCCGCGTTGCCTCCGAGGCAGTAACCCTCCAGGGCGCTGCATCCGATGACAAGGGAGTCCTTGATATTGCAATCACCGTGAACGGAAGAAAGATGGATGCACGGGGCCTGAAAGTAGCCGAGCGCCAAAAAACCGATCCTCGTCAGCGCCCCATCTTTGATACCATCCCCCTTGCCCCGGGCAAGAACACCATCACCGTCACTGCCTACGATACGGATCATATGTCTACCTCCCAGACCGTCACCGTCTACCGGGAGGCTAAAACCGGCACCATCTACGCTGCCGTCATCGGGATCAACCGGTACAAGGACACCTCCCTTACCCTGAAGTATGCCAGAAATGACGCCCAGGCCTTTGCCGACTACCTGAGAAACCACCTGGGCCTGAACAGCACCACCCTCTTCGAGCTCTACGATGAACAGGCCACAACCCAGAACGTCCGCTCCCTCCTGGGCACCCGGCTCCGCCAGAGGGCCAGCAGACCCGAAGACACGGTCTACATCTTCTTTGCCGGGCACGGGGCCCCGGAACAGGATACCGCCGCAAAGGATGAGGACAAGATCACGAAGTACATCCTCACCCACGAGGCCGACAAGGACAACCTTTATGGCACCGCCGTTCCCATGGATGAGATTGCCGGAATCTTTGCTCGCCTCGGTGCCGAGCGGGTCATCTTCATCGTTGACTCCTGCTACAGCGGTGCCGGCGGGGGAAGGACCATCCTCGCCCAGAGAAGTCGTGCCGTCCTCTCCGATGAGTTCTTAAATCGCCTCTCCCAGGGGAAAGGGAGGATCATCCTCACGTCCTCTAGACCCAATGAGACAAGCCAGGAATCGGATGAGCTCAAACACGGGTTCTTTACCTACTACCTCCTGGAAGGACTCAAAGGGGCTGCCGACTATGATAAGAACGGAATTGTTGACCTCGACGAGATCTCCCTCTACCTCAACAAAACCGTACCCGATAAGACCAGAGGAGCCCAGAACCCGGTGAAGAAGGGAGAGGCAGAAGGACAGGTGGTGGTGGGGAGGGTGAGGTAGGAGTTTTGATGAGCAATGGGATATGAGTGATGCAAGGATTTTTTACCTATTCCTCGAATAAAAAGGTGACCAGACCTCGTCATTGTTAATGGTGTCATCAGGCACCAAATACAACAAAGGAGGTAGCAGGATATGTTTGGAATATTTAAGGATGCTATGGTAAAGGAAACGCTGTGGGTTAATGTTCTTCGTGGAGCAGCAGCAGGCGTTGTGTGGATGGTAGTTTTCCTCGTTCGGGGATCGCCGGATATGAGCAGAGCCATGGCATTTATGTTCCCTATCGGATTACCAATTGGCATGATTACAATCATGCCAATAATCTCGGGTTTCTTCAGAATGCTCACTTCCATGGGAGTTCCCTTCATGGGCCTGGGCAATATCGTCATTGCTCTCTTGGTGGTGCCGGGTGATCCGATCATATACATTCTCCACAAGGTAAAACCTGAATTAGTACCGGTTCAGGAATACAATTTCCTCACCTGGAACCCTTTCATTATCGTGACAAAGTCGATGGTGGGAGGTCCAGCCAAAGAGGCGGGCAGCAGAAAAACTGATTCAGTAAAGTGTGCGTACACAGGGAGAATTCTTGCAGACAAAGACACTACAGTATTGGGTTTCAACTGGTCTGCCAAGCAGACTGCATTTGAGATCCACGACGACTGGTCAGTGTCTACTCCAAACGATCATTCATTCGGGTGGATTGATATCCAAGGTGGAATTCATAAAGGACGCCCCCTAGGCGATATCGATCCCAAAGCTACACTCTCAAGCGGAGTGATCGCGAAGGTGCAAGGTTCAACTCTGTGGGTAGGAAGTGAAAAGATCGGAGAGTTGGCGGGGTGGTGAGGGGCTATACACCCTTTCCTTATGAAAATGTTCGTAGGGCAGGGCCGTGTGATAAATACTTAATTAAGATGAGGATTTGTTGTATTTCATACAAGAACGCTGAAAGTAGAATAGGGCGAGAGGTGGGGAATGTCCAAACGCTGTTTGTGGGTCGGCATTTTAGTCATTGCAGCCTCATTTAGTACCGGGGGCTGGGCAGATAGCGGTGAATCCATGGTGGCGGGGTCTGAAGGGATCGCGTGTAAGGACGCCGGTCTTTCAAGTGAACAGTTGACAGGGAAGGCCGAGGCTAATGCCATCGAAAACGCAAGAAAAAACATCCTCAGCCACATCTCTGCGCAAGAGATCGAAGATAAAACGAAATCCCGTCTTATGCAAGTGTATTCGTCTGCCCCGATAAACATCCTACAGAAGGATACCTTGTGGCTTGAAGGGGGACGGTGCGTGAAAATAGTCATAAGGACTGAGGCCGTGCCCGCAGAGGCACCGAAGGTTGGAACACGGGGGGCACAGGTCGTAGCAAAGTCACTACCTTACGATGGCCCGCGTCAGTTGTTGCTTCAGGTGTGGGCGGACAGGCAGCAGTATAGACGAGGTGAGAGGATACGGCTTTACGTTAGGGGCAACAAGGCTTTTCACGCAAGGATTGTCTATCGTGACGCTGCAGGGAGAGTGATTCAACTTCTGCCAAATCCATACCGACAAGAGAGCACATTTGGTGCTGGAACAGTGTATGAAATTCCTTCACCACATGATCGATTTGACTTGGAGGTCACGGAACCATTTGGAACAGAGCAAGTCATCGTATACGGTAGTACCTTACCGCTGGGTGATGTTGAGGTTGTTCCATCAGGCAGCGTCTATCAGGTAATGACTGCTTTTGCCGATATTGGAACAAGGACAAGAGGGATAGCGGGGACAAGACCAGGTATAAGACCGCCACAGCCGGTGGCAAAGGGGATACAGTTCGAAAAAAGTAAGCCGACTCAAGCTGCCAATATTAACGCTGTTGCGGAATTCTCAGAAGCGAGTGTTGTTATACAGACATTGCCTTAAGCCAATTAGATTAAGAAAATCATCATGTATTATTAAATGTCTGAGTATCTGCAGAGTTCCAGGCTTTTCCTCTGATGAAATCCTCTCCGAAGTGTTCAAAGAAGATATTGTCAACTTTTAGTTCAATGGTGTAAAATAGTTACAAAAAAAGTGGAATTATCGGCAGGCAAGCCAATACTATGGTTCTTTTTATAGATGCATATTGAGGCTTAATACGGTTTTTAAGGGCTTTTTTATCTCCCTAATACCTCTTCAATGATCTTGTTTTTGAGGCTTCTTGTTGAGCCTCGGTGTACCCTCAACAATTCCTTTAGGTAGGCAAAACA
>Ga0255342_1001451_pt1 | contig 33770 bp, 22 predicted proteins | sample wastewater_treat_3_FD_192416 | JGI IMG/M metagenome (GOLD analysis project Ga0255342, IMG submission 192416) | Wastewater microbial communities from Lulu Island WWTP, Vancouver, Canada - plant14 | ecosystem: Engineered > WWTP > Wastewater > Unclassified | place: Canada: Vancouver, British...
GGGGCAGGGACAGCCACCAGCAATAGGGGTTCAGGCGCCGGTTATGGCGGAAACGGGGGAAATAGTAGTACGGGCGCTGTTGGCGGTTCAACGTACGGATCACCGATTGAACCAATTGATCTTGGTTCTGGCGGAGGAGATACCCAAGGTGGCGTTGGTGGCGGAGCCATAAAAATTTCTGCTTCAGGCACAACTGCAATAAACGGTGCAATTTCAACAAATGGAACTAGTGGAGCTTCTTCTGCTGGTGGTGGCTCTGGGGGCTCTGTTTGGATAAATACTAATATTCTTTCAGGGAGTGCTTCAATAACTGCTAATGGAGGAAATGGCTCTAGCGCATCTTATGCTGGCAGCGGAGGCGGCGGAAGAATCGCACTTACATACAACGACGCTTCAGGCGCGAGTTTGACAAAGCAAGCGTACGGAGGATCAGCAGGGCACAAAAAAGGTGGAGCAGGAACAATATACACAAGAGACATGGATGATCCGGAAAACACTAACGGAGACCTTCTCGTTGATAATGGTGCTGTCAACGGCGTAAACACAACCCAAAACGCTTCGCACACTTTCGACAATGTAACAATCCAAAACAATGCAAAATATGTAATTCCCGAGGAAACTACACTTTCGGTAACAAATTCGCTTACAGGTAACACAACCGGAACAAGCCTCACGATAAACGGAACACTTGATTACACTGGCACAACCATTTCAAACCTAGGAACATTCACAAACTCGGGAACGCTCGAAGTCCCGAACCTTACAACAATATCAGAAGTGGGAACATTCACAAACGATCAGGAAACGCTTGATTTTCCAAGTCTAACAACAATAACAGACGCTACCTTTATAAATAGTGCTGGGAAAACAGTCAATTTCGAGACTTCCGAACCCATTGTCATCTCTTCAGCTCCGGGTACAGCAATAGTGAATTTTGATAATTCGGGAACGATCAATTTTTCTTCCCCAGATGTAAGCTTTGCATTATTTGGTACGTATACTCCGTATTTTGAAACACATTATTCAACTTTAGGAAATTCAGGCTCGATAACTTTTCCGTCTGATGGGCAGTTAAACATTAGCGGTGCCAAATTCGCCAATAACGCGGGAGCAAACTTCCAGCTTCCCGCGACTTCAACGGTTTCAAACATCACCACCGTCACAAATGCCGGAACAATGGCAGCCGCTAGCGATGCCAATGTAACAATCTCGACAGTTACAACATTCAACAATTCCGGAACTATTGATGGAGTCACAAATCTTACTATTACCGGAGCCGGAACGTTCAATCAAACCGGAGTGATAGGTGATTCCGGATTGAATCTTACGATCGGAGACGGAGCAACATTTTCATATAACAAAAACACGAACTGGTCATTCGCGAACCTCACCATAGACAGCGGAGGAACTTTAACGCATGCAGCGAACAGTACTACCGAACTTGGAAAGCAATATGCGATCGATTTCTCTCTTTCCGGAAATCTTACAGTAAACGGCACTATCAACGTTGACGGAAAAGGGTATGCAAATGGAAATGGGCCGGGTGCAGGATTAATTAATAGCACTGCGGAAAATAAAATTGGTGGAGGTTATGGGGGAACAGGGGGTGGATTTACTGATATATACGGTTTAACTTATGGTTCTGCCATAGAACCTATCGATCTTGGCTCCGGGGGGGGAGCTAGAAATTCTGGTGGAGGGTCTGGTGGAGGGGCTGCAAAGCTTCATGTTTTAGGAATAACCGCTATCAACGGAACGATATCCGCTAATGGAGGAAATTATATTTCTAAATATGGTGCTGGCGGCTCTGGGGGGTCAATTTGGATCAGTACAAATATCCTTTCAGGAAGTTCTTCAGTTACTGCAAATGGTGGGAACGGGTATCCCGGTTGGAGCGGTGGTGGAGGGGGCGGAAGAATTGCATTGTATGCTGTTTCCGGAGAATATTCTGGTTTAATGACTGCAAGCAAAGGCAGTAGTCCTGTTGATGGCTGTACTGATGGAACTGTCATATACGATCCCACGATTCCGACTCTTTCAACCACCGCCATCTGTTCAGCTTCAGGCAACGCCTGCACAGCCATGGGAGAAGCTTCAAATCCCCAGCAGGCGTTCACTGTCGCAAACATTTCCGGAACTGCTCAGGACGCCGAATCAGTCATAAAAGCTGTGCATGTATCCCTTCGCGATACCGAAACAAATCTATACCTTGATGAAAACGGAAACTTTGACGAAGAAAACGAATATTGGCTTACTGCTTCAACAGATCCAGCAGTGCCGAATGAACTCGGCGGCGGAACAATAAACTGGAGCTATGACACATCATCGATAAGCTACGCCCTAAACCACACATATGAAGTGAGAGTGAGAGTGGCAAATCCCGGAACAACAATCACGGACAATTTTGACACAGTCCAGTTCATTTTCGTAAACTCTCCCCCGACAGTAACAAATGTCACGGCTTCCCAAAGCAGCGAGACGGGACTGGTCAATGTCACATATGATGTCGCGGATGAAGAATCGACAAATCTCACAATGCGCCTCACATATTTCTCCGGCGCGACTCTCTCAGGCGACCTAGACTCTTCTTCAACCGATCCCATAACCATTTCAAGCGCGGATATTTTCCCATCAAGCGGATATATTGTTTTGGACGACGAAACCATCCGCTACAGCGCCAAGTCTGAAAACACTCTTACCGGAATAACGAGAGGATCACTTAACACAACTCCCGATTCTCACGCTACAGACACTAATGTATATATCCTCGCAAACAACGGCACAAATTCAATCACAGGAGACGTCGGAACGGTTGCCAAAGGAACAGGCAAAACCATGGTTTGGACTCCTACGCTTGACACCAAGATTTTCTACATTACGGAAGGAAATGTAAGAGTGCTTGCCAACGACGGAGCGTCATTTTCCATGGTGGGACAGGCCCAGTCTCCGAATCTTGAAATTGACACCAAAGATCCAATGGTGACGCTCAGCGTTGACGGCTCCACCCAGTACGGAGAGAATCCGTCAACCATCCACATCACCCTTACCGACGACACTATGAGTGAAGGCGGAAGGGGAACGATGATGCTTTCGCTGAATGAAGATTTTTCGGGCGCTTCATATATTCCATATACCTCAACTGCGACATACATGCTTGATAATGTGAACGACACCGATACTATCTACTGGCGTTTTAAAGACGGTTACAACAACATAACCCAAGGGCAAAACACTCTTCCCCAAAGACCTCCTCACTACATGGTGCAGGATACATCAAACTTGGCGACTGTTCCTCCAACTTACGCTCTCTTTACGGGCTGGGCTGAAATTAATGAACCTGTTTCTGGCTCGTTCCTCCAATACAACATTTTGAGATCTCCTGTCGATGATGACTCACAATACCAAAAGGCAGGCGAAACTGTTCAGACTGCAAAATATCTAAATTATTACAATGATTCAACAGTAGAATTTGACGTCAATTACTACTACAAAGTTGTTGCTGAAGATTCTAATCATAACATCTCATTTAGATCCAACTCTTCATGGGGCAAAGCAAACGGTACTCAAGATGCCGGTGAAGGAGGCGGAGGTTCGGAAACCACAGCTCCCACCATCACAAACGTGAACGTTTCTTCCGTAACTTCAAACGGAGCAGTCATCACTTGGGACACCGACGAGCTTTCAAATTCAGCCGTAGGCTATTCGACAACTCCTGGAGTCTTTACAAGCACCAAGAATTCATCTTCCATGCTTGACAATGCTGACGGAGTTGGTCAGCACAGAATAGTTCTTTCAGGCCTTTCTCCAAGCACCACATACTATTTCCGCGTGTCTTCGACCGACAGCGCAGGAAATATCTCGACCGACAATAACGGGGGACAGGGCTACACGTTCACGACACTTTCAGGCCCCACCATCTCGAACGTCTCGACAAGCATCGTAAGGAACACCCAAGCTGTCATCACATGGACCACGAGTGAAGCAAGCAACACATATGTCACTTATTCGGAAAATTCCGACATGAGTGGAGGACTTGAAGTCGGAAACGATGATTCAGCGACAAGCCACAGCTATACCTTAATGGGACTTACCTCGGGAACGACATACTACTACTTTGTAAGAAGCGGAAACGCAATAGATAACAATGAAGGCAATTATTATTCCTTCACCACCACATCCGACACTTCACTTCCTGAAATCAATTTTGATCCTGCGACGGGAATCACGAATCTTACAAACACCTCCGCGACCATACAGTGGGAAACCAACAAGGCAACATCCGGAAAGGTAAACTACAAGAAAGCGGAAGATGCGGGATACGCTTTTCAGGAAAACACAAGCCTTAACTATGATCACAGGATCGATCTTACGGGTCTTTCTCCCAACACTACATATTACTTCAATCTTTCCAGCACGGACGAAAACAACAACACCGCCACAAAGACGGATGTTGACGGAGATTTTTCCTTCACCACTCTTGAAACGGCGGATACCACAGGTCCTGTCATAACGGACATCACAACTACTGACACTACTCCGACAAGCGCGATCTTAACTTGGACAACCGACGAGAACTCATCGTCATTCGTGCAATACTCAAGCGACAGGGAAAACTTTGCCGCAACCTACAAAGAAACCGGAAAGAGTGATGACGCGACAACATCCCACACGGTGACAATTGACGGGCTTACCCAAAACACGACATATTACTTCAAAGTAAAATCCGTCGATTCTAACGGAAACGAAACCATAGACGACAATAGCGGAAATTATCATTCGTTCGTGACGGCTTCCGGCCCTGTCATCACAGACGTCACAGCTTCTCCGTCGCTTAATTCGGCAGCGATTACCTGGACAACTGACTCAAACAGCAATGCTTTTGTGACATACAGTCCAAATGCCGATCTTTCCGAATCTCAGGAAAAAGGCTATTCAGGTAAAACCGGAACAAATCAAGGCGTCACCATCGAAGGACTCACTCCCGGCACGACATATTACTATTCGGTAAGATCGGAAAATGAGGCAAAGGGAGTCACGACAGACGATAACAACGGAAACTTCTACAGCTTCGTTGCCGCGACCGACACAACCGCCCCCACCATCTCAAACGTCAGCGCTGATTCAACTACCGAATCATCCACCGTCATAACATGGGTTACGGATGAAGCTGCAACCGGAGAAGTTCAGTATGGAACAAGCGCGGACGCTCTCAATGCTTCAACGGATCTCAATACAAATCTCAACGTGAACCACAGCGCGCTGATTTCCGGCCTCGAGCCCAATACCACCTACTATTTCAAAGTAATCTCCAAAGATGGGAGCGGAAACGCTTCCGAGAGCGAAGTCAATTCTTTCACCACGCTCCGAAGCGCGGAATTCCAGCACGATCCGCTTTCCGAGATCAAAAACGTCAGAGTTTCCCTTGCCACCGACGAGAGCGCCGTCATTACGTTCAATACCGATCAGGACGCATTGTGTCTTGCCGAAGTTACAACTTCCAGCGGAAGTTACGATAATCCTCTCATTTTCCGCGAGGACGGCTATAACGAATCTACAAATTACACCATTCAGCACTCCTTGGATTTCTTGGGGCTTCTTCCGTCGCGTACCTACTACTACAGGATAACTTGCAAAGATAACCTTGATAACATCGCAAGTACCACAAATCCTGAAGAATATTCTTTCATGACTCTCCAAAAGCAAACGTCTCACACGAATCTTTCACAAGCTGTTCACGACACAAGCCCGACCATTTCAACGAGAACGGACACTGAAGTTGTGATAACGTTCAACGCCGGAACGGTTGCAAACTCAAAACTGTGTCTGGGAGCGCATGAAGGCATAAATATGGACAGCTGCGAAGCTGCGGCCAGTGAAATTGAAAGAAGCCGCGTTCATTCCTACCATATCACGGGACTTACTCCCGACACGTTGAGATACGCAAAAATGAGAATTACGGACTCGGAAGATTCCGATGACACCTATGACACGAATGAAGTTTCATTCAGGACACTTCAGGCTCAGGTTGAACACATATCATTATCGTCCGCCGACCATGATGCAAGCCCTACCGTCACTATGAAATCCGACATTGAAGCTATCGCCACTTTCAACGCCGGAACCAACGCTACTTCAAAACTCTGCTATTCGACAGCGGAAAACATAGATATGAATTCGTGCGAAGGATTAGAAAACGACGATGCCTCGAAACTTCAGGCGTTCCATCTTACCGGCCTTACCGCTTCCACGAGGTATTACGTAAGAATGCTGGTAAGAGACGCTGAAGATGTTTCCGACTCCCTCGTTACCGAAGAGATTTTCTTTGATACGCTTGAGACTCAGATCGGAACTTCTCAGATTGGTGTGCCTGATTCAGTTGCTCCCGAAATCAGCGGAGTATCAATCAACAATGTCACCGGAGAAAGCGCAACCATCACCTGGAACACGAATGAGAACGCGAACAGTTTGGTGGCATATGAACCTGAAGGCGCAACCTTTTCAATGATGGCCGGAGACAGCGTTGTAAATTTTGACAAGGAAAAATTCACCACTTCGCATAGCGTTCAAATCTTAGGGCTTATACCATCGACGAAATATAATTATAAGATAGTGTCTTATGACACCTCCGGCAACATCTCCAAATCCTATGAATCATCATTTACTACCAAGGAACCGTCTAGCCTCTCATCCATCAAGATAGTCTCAAAAGCGATGGGTCAGGCCACGATCACCTGGAAAACAAGCAAGGAAACGACTTCGAAAGTCAAATACGGACTTACCACCGCATACGGAAAAACTGAAGAGGATAACGAGATGACAAGAGATCACGAAATCACAATTTCGGATCTTACCGCGGGGGAAACATATCATCTCAGAGTTGAAAGCGAAGACAGGGATGGAAATCAATTTGTCTCTTCTGACATGACTTTTGAACCAAAATCCCCTCCGCAAATCTCCGACTACAAAGTTGATTCCATCACCGAACATGGAGCCAAAGTGTTTTTCACCACGAACATTCCGACAGACGCCATCGTCACATACACCGATCCTGAAAACGAGGAAAACTCAGGCTTCCAGGGAAGGCCGGAACTTACGACCAAGCACGAGATCGAGCTTAAGAACATGGCAAGCGGAGTGAAATTCTCGATCAAAATCAAAGTTCGCGATGAAGAAGGAAATGAAACCGAGGAAGAATTTGAAGGCTTCACCACTGCAAAAGACGAAAATCCTCCGAAGATAGACGAAGTAAGAACCGATTCCGCCCTTACCCAATCCGAAAAAGTTCAGACCATCATCTCATGGAAAACCGACGAACCTGCTACAACAAGTCTTATTTACAAGGAAGGAAGGGGAGGACAGGAGAAAGAGGTAAAGATTTCCGACAATTTCACTACCGGCCATATCGCGGTCATCACAAGCTTCAAGCTTGGAACGGTCTATTATGTCAAAGTTAAGTCCGAGGATCAGAACGGCAATGTCGCGATTTCCGGACAATATTCTCTGCTTACTCCCCAAAGAAAACAGAATATCATTCAGATCATAGCTTCGAACTTCCAGGAAATCTTCGGTTGGGTCGGAGGAGTCAAATGATAGTTTACAGCTTATCAGGAATTAGCTTTTTAGCTTCTTAGGAAAAATAAAATGCAAAATGCAAGGCGCCCCGATTAGATCGGGGCGCCTTTTTTTCCAGAGGCTAAGCCTCCCCGTGAAGGCTTAGCCTCTGGCTTATAATTTTTAAAATAAAAGAGGGCGTCCTGATTCTTGTTAGAATATGTGGGACGCCCTCGACGCTAAGCCGATCCGGCAGAGTTTGTTTCCTGCCAGACGCACCGGAAGACGTTGAGCAATCGTTTCCGGGATCGTTTTTATTTGGGGTAACAATCAAGTCCCCGGAGCTGGTATTTTTGAATTTTTCAATTTCCCGCAAGAAGTATTTTTATCCCGCCCTTCCTGCTTTGCTTCGGCGATATTTCCAATCTTTTTTTCTCATTTCATTGCACCTCCGCGTCTGGTTTGGACGACGGTGTAGCCTGGAAATAATCGGTCACCTTTTTCCGACATTCTTCGTCTGACTTGTTAAAGTCAGTTTTTTTGCAGCTCAAATAAGGATTTTCAAATTCTTTAAACTTTTTGAAAAGCCCTTTCTAAGCCGTTTTTGGCGCAGCTTTTCTTTGGCAGCATGTTTTGGGAATTTTTTCAGACAGTTATCCACAGGGAAGTATTGCAGTGATATTTAGTAAGTGATATAATAACACTGCGAAGATAAAAAATTAACAATTAATTTAAAATTATGAAACTTACTTCAAAACAAAAAGATGTTCTCGGATCAATCAGGGAACTTACGATGCAGCAGGGAGAAAGTCCGACAAGCTATCGCCTGCATAAATATTTGGTTTCCAAAGGGGCGAATGAAAGCATGAAATCCGTGATGCAGGTCATTGAAGCGCTTGAGAAAAAAGATTTGATCACTCGCGATGAGAACAAGCGAATATACCTTGTTGAAAACGAGAACTATGGCAACGCGCAGAATGTATTTTCCATTCCGCTCTACGGACTGGCGTCCTGCGGAGAAGCGCTCGCCTACGCTGATGACAACATTGCCGATGATTTTCTCCAAATCTCAAAAAGTCTTTTTCGCAAAGCTCAGCCGGAAAAACTTTTTGCGGTGAAAGCTCTCGGAGATTCGATGAATAAAGACGGAATCAACGACGGAGATTATGTGATTTTTGAGAAAGCCGAAGGGCAGAACGAGCTGGAAGGAAAAATCGTGGTGGCTGTAATCAACGGCATGGCGACAATCAAACGCTACAAGAATATGGGCAAGGGGATTATCGGACTTTTTCCTCATTCGACAAATGACGCGCATCATCCCATCTATCTCTCCGAAGTCGACACTGTGTATATAGCGGGAATTTTCAGAAAAGTCTTGCCCGTTAAATTTATTTCATTGTAAGTGCCATGCAATGTTATTTGATGACAATCATAAGTTTGCTTGTGCTGGCGGCTCTCCTGTATTCGCTTGGTGTCATTTTGGTGTTAATTTGCGAGCATCGAATGAAAAGGCTGTATCGTGAGATGCGCGAAAAAATCGATGTGCTTGAAAATTCCGGAATGAGCATGGCGCTTGTACACGTGAAAAAATACAAAATCACCGAAGATTATCGCCTGAAAATTGCCAGAATTCAGAAGGCGCAGAAATTCATTCTTGAAAAAAGCTGTTTTTAAGGAAAAGTACATTAAAAGCTAAATATGTGCTAAAATAGAAACGATAGGTTAACAAACATATAAGTATGGGAAGAAGAAAAAAGCGAGATTATGATTCCGAAAAAGATTCAGAAGGTCTTGTGATTAATGGCGATGCCAAGCGTGGAGTGGTGGCGATATTTCTCTTTGCACTTGCGGTGCTTTTTGTGCTTGGATTTTTGTCTGATGCCAAGATTGTTGATGCCGGAATTCTGGGAAAGTTTCTCAACAAAGCGGCAGGATGTATGTTCGGGGTGGGAAAATACGTTTCACCAATCGTGCTCGCGGGAGCCGGTATAATTCTTCTCTTTCGCAAGGAAACACTTTTTTATGTTTCAAAGCTTATAGGTATCTGCGCCGCTTTTTTCAGCATGCTTGGACTGGTTCATATATTTTTGTATGATCCGGATAAAATGCTGAAAGCGGCCAGGGCCGGCGAAGGAGGAGGTTTTGTCGGCTATGTGATTTCCTATCTGCTTACGAATTTGACCGGAAAGGCCGGAGCGACAGTTGTTATTGTGGCGATTTTTCTGATCGGCTTCATCATAGCTTTTAATTTTTCTCTTGTAAGTCTTGTGGAAAAATTTATCCGCAAGGAAATCAAAGAGCTAAAAGAAGAAGATGATGAAAAAGAAGGCAAAGACAACGAGGAAGGCATGGAAGAAATGGAAAAAGAGCCAATCGAAGATCCGGTTGTAATCGACGAAAAAAACAAACAAGACGGCGAAGTCGAATACGTCAAAGGGCCGGATGATGATAGCGACGACGAATTAAGCGAGAAGGTTCTCAAAAAAGCTGCGGCGTGGACACCAGAAAATTTTTCCGCTCCGGGAAAAAAGAATCATGAATATAATACCGACTGGAGATTTCCTTCAATAGATCTTCTCGAAACTCGTACGGAAAAAGCCCAGGGGGGAGATGTGAATGAGAATGTCAGGAAAATAAGAGATACGCTGAAGCATTTCGGAATTGATGTGGAACTTGGAGAAATCAAGACTGGGCCCACCGTTACTCAATACAGTTTTCGTCCGGCCGTGGGAGTAAAACTGACGCGTATCACATCGCTTAGCAACGACTTGGCGCTTGCGCTTGCCGCGCATCCGATTCGCATTGAAGCTCCAATTCCGGGAAAATCGCTCGTTGGAATTGAGGTGCCAAACAAAATTCCTGCCACAGTACGCTTGCATGAGCTTCTACAGTCGCAGGAATTCGCGAACAAGCAGTCCAATTTGTTGCTTGCGCTAGGAAAGGATGTCAGCGGAAGTTGTGTGTTCGGAGACCTCAAGAAAATGCCGCATCTTCTTATAGCAGGTTCTACCAATTCAGGAAAAAGCGTCTGCATAAACACAATACTTATGTCATTGCTCTATCAAAATTCTCCGGAAGATTTGAAGTTGATTTTGGTTGATCCGAAACGCGTCGAACTTTCATTGTATGACGGAATTCCGCATCTTCTTGCCGATACCATCGTTGACAACGGGAAAGTTTTGAACGCTCTTAAGTGGGCGATCAGAGAAATGGAGAAGCGCTATAAACTTCTGCAATCGGTAGGATCAAGGGACATAACGTCATTTAATCATAAAGCTGAAAACGGAGAGACGCGTCGCTGGGTTGATCCAGAAACTAACGAGAAGCGCGAAGAAATCATGGAAAAAATTCCATATATCGTGATAGTCATTGATGAACTTGCGGATCTTATGACATCGTCGCACGGCAAGGAAGTGGAGGGCGCAATCATACGCCTTGCTCAGATGTCGAGAGCTGTCGGCATACACCTGATTCTCAGCACGCAAAAACCGACTGTTACCGTCATCACAAGCCTTATTAAATCAAACATTCCGACGCGTATCGCGTTTAAAGTTCCCGCACTCATGGATTCGCGAACAATTCTGGATGCTTCCGGAGCGGAAAAGCTTTTGGGCAACGGAGACATGCTGTTCTCCTCAGCCGCGGCGCAAGGACTAAGAAGATTGCAGGGAGTTTATGTTTCCGAAAGCGAAGTAAAGCATGTTGTGTCTTTCATAAAGAAACAGGGAAAAGATAAGATTGAAGAGGGGCTCTCAGATGACATTGTCGGTAGTGAAAACGACAGGAGTGACGGGAAGGAAAAACACGGGAGCATGGAAGGACGCATAGATTTTGATTCTATCGTCAATGAGGGAGATGACAGGGAAGATCAGCTCTATGAAGAAGCGAAGAATATTGTCACTCAGGCGAGAAAAGCTTCGACGTCGCTTCTTCAGAGGCGTCTTCGTGTGGGATATTCGCGCGCCGCAAGACTTATGGACGCTTTGGAAGAGCGCGGCGTTATTGGCCCGCAAGATGGATCGAAGCCGCGCGAAGTGCTGATTGGAAGCGAACAACCGAATTATGAGGACCACGTCGAAGATCAGATTCAAAGAGATAAATGGCAAATGTAGAATAGCTTTTGACTTATAGTTTGTAGCTTTTAGGAGAACAGAAACAAATATAAAAAATACAAAATATTTTTATATTCAGTTGGTGTGATGGCTTTCTATGAGCCATCAGCTATCAGCTATCAGCTAGTTTTATGGTACGATTTACCACAAAAAGAATAGATTCTCTGACACTTGGAGAAAGGATGCAGAAAATCAGAAACGAGCGAAGGCTTAGTCTGGCAGATGTGTCGCGAAGCACAAAAATTCAAATCAAATATCTCGAATATCTTGAAAACGGAAATTATCAAAAACTTCCCGCCGACGTCTATGTTCGGGGATTTCTCAGAAGCTACGCGGCTTTTATGGGGATGAATGAGAAAAAGCTCATAAAACAATATGAGCGCGAAAAGGGGATTGAAAAAAACATCAAGAAGGAATCGTATGAAGAAAAGACTGCCGAGCCGGTAAAATTTTCAAGCATAGTAATCACTCCCAAGATGGCCGTGATAATGCTTGTGATACTGATGGCATTTGCAAGTTTCTGGTATCTTTACAGGGAAGTCGACAGTTTTATTTCAACTCCGCGCCTTGTTGTCCTAAAACCTTCGGACGGCGCTGCCATTGAAGGCAATTCGGTGCATGTAAACGGGGTTGCCGAAAAAGATGCTCTTGTTTTCATAAACGATCAGCGTGTCATGGTCAGTGAGAATGGCGAGTTTGGTGAGGATGTCGGGCTGAAGCCGGGTCTCAACACGATAACAGTGAAAGCAAGAAATAAATTTGACAAAGAGGCCGCCCAATCCGTAACTGTTAACGCCAATTTCCAACAGGCCGAACAGAATGTGGAAAATATTCCCGATTCCTCAAATCCGGTAGTGGCGGAATCGGATTCTATTTCGGCCGAGATATATGTTGCGCCAAGTCCGACATGGCTTTCCATTGAAGCCGACGGAAATCTTGTCTACAGCGGAGTTCTTTTGCCGGAATCCGTCCAAAAAATTGAAGCCAAAGAATTTATCAGCGTCACAACCGGGAAAGGAAATCAGACGTATGCAAAAATAAACGGGAAAGATTTGGGAACACTAAGCGATGATTCGGGCGTGGTAAGAGACGTTAAATTTAATAAGAGCGGAAAAATAACAAACGATCAGCAGCCAGCAGATGATCGGTAAATAGATAAACCGTAAATATGAAATTAAAAACTATGAGTAAAACAAAAGGTGCCGTCAAAGAAAGTGCGGCAGAAAAAATAAAGTTAGCGGAGAAAAAAGAAGTTGACAAGCTTGTTGAAGATATTCAGGAAAAATTCGGTGACGGAATGATTATGAAGCTTGGAGATGTGAAGAAAGTGGACGTTGAGTCCATTCCTACAGGATCAGTGTCTCTTGATATAGCTCTGGGAATCGGAGGGGTGCCTCGCGGAAGGATCATTGAAGTATATGGGCCGGAATCCTCTGGAAAAACCACTCTGGCGCTTCATATTGTGGCGAATTCGCAAAAGAAGGGCGGTACCGCGGCATTTGTCGACGCGGAGCACGCGCTTGATCCGGAATATGCCAAAAAAATAGGAGTGAAAATTAACGATCTTCTCATTTCCCAGCCCGACACGGGAGAACAGGCGCTTGATATTGTGGAAACATTGGTGCGCAGCGGCGTTGTTGATGTGATTGTTGTCGACTCTGTCGCGGCTTTGGTTCCGAAGGCTGAAATAGAAGGCGAGATGGGAGACCAGCATGTCGGGAGACAGGCCCGCCTCATGTCTCAGGCTCTTCGCAAACTTACGGCAATCATTGCGCGTTCCAACGCGACGGTGATTTTCATCAATCAGATCCGCATGAAAATCGGAGTGATGTTTGGAAATCCGGAAACGACTACCGGAGGACAAGCTTTGAAATTTTATTCTTCTGTTAGAGTTGAGGTACGCCGCGCGGCTCAAATCAAAAAAGGCGAGGAGGTTGTCGGAAATCGCGTGAAAGTCAAGATTGTGAAGAATAAAGTTGCGCCTCCGTTTAAAACCGCGGAGTTTGATATCATGTATAACGAAGGCATATCGCTTACGGGCGATATTCTGGATACCGGAGTAAAATATGAAGTGGTGAAGAAATCGGGCAATTCTTTCCTGTATCAAGAAGAAAAGCTAGGAGTGGGGCGAGAAAACGCAAAGGCGTATCTCAAAGAAAATCCAAAGACTTCAGAAAAGATTTTCAGGGAAATAATGAATAGGGCAAAAATTTAGAGTTGGAGCGCTCGTTAAGTTTCCGGTACAAATTACTCAGGGGGCATTGGCTTTAAGTAACCGTTAACTAGCGGCTAGTAATTAAAATTAGTTATTACTCTTATCGATCGCCCGTTATTAGTCCTGAAGTGTCTCACTATCAATGAAATTTATTGTCTGAGAGTATAAGTGTTTGACAAATGGCAAAAAATGGAGTATAATAGATATACAGAGCTAAAAACGGGTGATTTTTCCCCGTTTTTGCATTTTTATAGCTTAATTAACCTAATAAAATCCGCCCTTGCCACAAATTGCGGCGCGGAAAAAACAAAAATGGAAAAAAAATACAAATGCCCACGTTGTTCCAAGAGACACAAAGATGACATACAGGCGGAGGAATTTAACCTTGCCGTTCTCATCGCTCTTGTTCCTCTTTTGGTCTTCACGCTTTTCGGACAATGGGGATTATTTTAAAATAAGCAAACATGAATATAAAAATAAAACCGCCGTGATGGCGGTTTTACTTTTGTCTATAAGCTATCAGCTATCAACTATAAGCTATTCCTATGCTCTTGAAACGTATTCTCCTTTTTCGGTATTGATAATAATTTTGTCTCCTTCGTTGATGAAAAGTGGAGTTGAAACTTTGAGTCCGGTTTCAAGTATAACAACTTTTCCTCCGGTTCCCGCGGTATCGCCTTTGATTCCGGGCGGCGCTTCAACAACGGTCAGAGTGACTTTGATTGGAAGCTCGATATTTGCCGGCGTGTCGTTAAAATTCAAAACCGTCACTTCGGTTCCTTCAAGAAGATAAAGGTTTGCGTCGCCGACGACCGATTTCGGCAGGGAAAACTGATCATATGTTTCAGTGTCCATGAAAACAAAGCCGTCATGTTCCGGATATAGATATTGCGCCTTGGTCTTTGACATGTCAGCTTCTTCAACTTTGTCGGATCCGTTGAAGGTTTTGTCCAAAACGTTTCCCGTGATGAGATTTTTAAGCTTCGTGCGGAGAACTGCTCCTGCGCGGCCGGTTTTTGAATGCTCGGCATAAAGCACGACGTATGGTGCGCCCTCCCAAAGGATATTTTTTCCGGATTTTATTTCGTTGATTCCTAACATTTTGGTAGTGACAAACAACATGTAACAAGTAACAAGTTTAATTCCTTGTAGCTTGTCACATGTCTTTTGTTTGCTTATTTTACCACGAACGGCACCAACGACATTACTCGTGCGCGTTTGATCGCTTGCGCGAGTATTCGCTGATGTTTGGTGCAGATACCATGGCGCTTTGGAGGATAGATTTTTCCTTGAGAATTCATAAAACGGCGCAGCAAATACGCGTCTTTATAATCTATCTTGTCCATTTTATTTTGACAAAAGTAGCATGATTTCTTTTCCATTTACTTGAATCGCTAAATGGCCAGACCGCTAAATGGCTAAAAATTTAAGCACACTTATGCAATCTAACAATTTAACAATATGACAATTTAACAATTTAAAACGGTACGTCTTCAATCTTTACTTCATCCTGTTCCTCGTCGAGGTTGATGGTCGGGATTTCTTCCGCTACAGGTTCGGGCTTTTTTGTCTGCACAGACGCTGCTGCCGCAGGAGCGGTGCGACTATAGCTTCCGCCTCCCTGAGGGCGCGAACCCATCTGCATATTTTCCGCAATTACTTCTGTAATGCGCCTCTCAACGCCATCTTTTCCGGTATACGACCTTGTTTCAAGCCTTCCTTCGAAATATGCCTCCTGTCCTTTGGTTAAATACTGCCCGACAATTTCAGCGGTACGCCCCCAAACCACGATATTGTGAAACTCCGTCTTCTCCTGTTTCTGTCCCATTTTATCTTTCCATGTTCTGTTTGTCGCAAGTCCCACGGTTGCGACCGTCTGCCCGGAAGGAGTTGTGCGTATCTCGGGATCTCTTGTGAGTCGCCCGATGAGCTGAACTTTGTTTAGGTTCATAAGGATCTTTGTCTCTAATCTACGCGAATTTCTCTCGAATTTTCACGAATGATTAGAGAATATTAGCGAATAAATTAGTGATTAATTCGCGATTCATATTTTATATATCCAACAATTTGTCTAACTGCTTGTCTATGTCTTTTGCGTCTTCTTTTGTTTCCGTCTTGGGAGCGGACGGCGCAGCCTGCGCTTCGGTCAATTCCGGCTCCTCTTTTTTCTTTTCTTCAGTTTCTTTTGTTGATTGGATTTTTGTCCTAGGCTGCTCCTTTTGTTTCTGAGGTTTCTGAGATGCCTGGTTTTTGTTCATCTCCTGGGATTTTCTTCTTTCGATTGCGCCGAGGTCGGGCAACTCATCAGCTCTTACTATAATGAATCTCAATACATTGCCGGTGAGATTTAGCTTTTTTGTGATTTTTTCAACTGCGGATTCTTTTTCTGTTTCTGCACCGTCCTCGTTTTCAGGAAGTTCGAAACGGCGCGTGACATAGGTGCCCCTTCTTTGGTGCTTGATTTCATATGCAAGCTTTCTTTTTTCCAGAACTTCCGGATCTAAAAGTTTGGCTTTTTCTGAAACCAAAATTTCCTCCACATCTTTCTTGATTGTGTCGAGGTTTGCTTCTTGACGCTCGCCGACTAGATAGAACAGTTCGTACTGCATGCGATTAAATGGTCAAATTGCCGGATTGCCAAACGGTTAAAACCTACAGCAATGCTAGCAATTTAACAATATAACAATTTAACAATTAAAACAAAAATCCACCAAACAAGAAAATCCCTTCTTCTGGTGGAAGTTTTCCGGCCTATCTTTGAAATAGTTTTAAAGCGGGCCAGATTCGGACTTTCTTGATTGTTGATTCATTATAGCATGTTTTGAAAATTTGGCAAGAGTCCGGGAAATAAGATGTTGGCAGAATGAAACGGAAGATGTCAAAATGATTTACTGGTTCATTAATAACAAAGGTTATAAATAAAAACTGATTAAAGGAGGTTGGACGCTTTATGGATAAAATAGCAGTGGCTTCAAATAAAAAAATATTACTCGATGTGGTAGATCAGTTTTACTCCATATTCAGCTTTGAAAAAGCTTCTCTTGTTCTAGGTGAGGATTTTATTTCGCCGAAAGAATTATTCTTTGCATACGGATCCAGTTACGAGTTTAACCATCTGAAGTATTTGTATAAAATTTTACCAAGCGACGAAACCTTATACTGGTGCAAAGAAAACGGCTTTATGTTAATTCCCGGTCCTGTAAAGCCGATGACCCGCTTGGATGTGTACAACGCCAACAAAGATATATTCGAAACTCTGGTGGCAATCAGATTTTGGGATGCGAATATGAATTCGTGAAACAAGATCAAGTGGTGTCTGTAAAATGGATTATGCTTCGCAAGAATCCTGTCCCGGGTTCTCTCCACAAAGATTGGGATAAACAACTGGAGATGTTATCAAATGTGGAATATGTTTCCAACGCATCGGAACTGCTGTGGGGACTTGCTGTTTACAAAAGAGTGCGAAATACGTATCTTCTGAACATGTTGCGTGTTAGAACATCAAGTATTGGTAAATATAGTAACCATGTATTTCATATCGGAGCAAAAGCTAATGGCTACAGCATGGAATGTTTGTCAAAGGATACAAATGACTTTTATGAAGAAAATATCGGCTTAGCGTCCGCAAAGCGATTGGAAGTTTAAAAAATCGCTGAATTCGCAAGGGTTGCCAAGGAGTTTTCGGTGAAAGTTGCCGTAACTTCTTTTTTATTTTTAAAACTAAAATATATCAATAATTCTACGATTGTTCAAAATGATATAATGAATTTTTTTGGATAAAATAAAAAAGCTCCAAAGCAACTTTGTTGCTTGAAGCTTTACGGTGTGGCGGAGAACGGTACTCTCCGCCATGCAATTGGATATTATTAAAATGCCATTCTGATGCCAAATATTTCGTAACGATCCTTGCCATCACAGGCAACATTAAAATGCGGCTGTCAGCTACTCTCACTTTCTTTTTTAATTATGGACAAGAATAAGATAAGAAGGTATAATTTATATCTAATATTTGATATAAATGCCAGATATCATATGCAAGTCGCTAAATTTATGAAATTTAAACTTGATAGCAAATTTAAACCTGCAGGGGATCAGCCGCAAGCTATAGAAGCATTGGTCAAAGGATTGAAATCTGGAAAAAAATTTCAGACGCTTTTGGGCGTGACGGGATCCGGAAAAACATTCACGATTGCAAACGTTATTGAACGCGTGCAAAAACCGACGCTTGTGATTGCGCCGAACAAAACTTTGGCTGCACAGCTTGTGCAGGAACTGCGCACTTTTTTCCCAAAAAACGCGGTCGAATATTTTGTTTCCTACTATGACTACTATCAACCGGAAGCATACATAGCTTCAACTGACACATACATAGAGAAGGAAGCCGAAATCAATGATGAAATCGACAGGCTCAGACACAGCGCGACATCAGCTCTTCTCAGCAGGGAGGATGTTATCATTGTCGCTTCCGTATCCTGTATATATGGCTTAGGATCTCCCGAGTTTTACAAGGAAATAAGTTTCGGAGTTTCCGTCGGAGAAAAATTCAACCGTGAAGAAAAGATGAAAGAGCTTGTGGATCTGCAGTTTCAGAGAAGCGATCTTTTGAGTCGCGGGAAATTCCGCGTGACAGGGGAAACGTTTGAAATAATGCAGACCGGGCGGGAAATTGTCACAAGGATCGAGACGGAGAGCGGGATAGTGAAAAAGATTTGGGAATATGACTTTTTGACGGGCGAGGAATTGGGAAAGCTCGAAAAAACATTGATATATCCCGCCAAACATTTCGTGGTTCCGGAACCTCTCATGCAGCAAGCGCTTAAGGATATAGAGAAGGAAATGACGGAAAGGGTTGCGACGCTTCGCAAGGAAGGAAAAATGCTTGAAGCGGAAAGATTGAAACGCCGAACGAGGCAGGATATTGAAATGATGCGGGAAATCGGATATTGCAACGGAATCGAGAACTATTCAAGGCATCTCACGGGGCGCAAACCGGGCGAGGCTCCGTACACGCTTCTGGATTATTTTCCCAAGGATTTTCTGCTTGTCATCGACGAGTCGCATGTCACAATTCCGCAGCTCAATGCGATGTATAACGGCGACAGAGCGCGCAAGCATGCTCTTGTGGAAAACGGATTCAGGCTGCCAAGCGCGTTTGACAACAGGCCGCTCAAGTTTAAGGAATTTGAAAGCCGTATCAATCAGGTCGTTTTTACTTCGGCAACTCCGGCAATTTATGAAAAAGAAAATTCGCAAAATATCGTTGAACAAATTATCAGACCGACGGGCTTGCTTGATCCGCGGCTTGTTGTAAAAAGCGCAAAAGGCCAGGTGAAAGACGTTCTCGGTGAAATAGAAAAAGTTACCGCGAAAAAAGGGAGGGTGCTCATCACGACACTCACGAAAAAAATGGCTGAAGATTTGGCGGATTTCCTGAAGGAACACAAAATAAAAACGGAATATCTGCATTCATCCGTTGAGACATTGGATCGCATACGTATTTTGGATGGACTCCGGCGCGGAGAATTTGACGTGCTTGTTGGGGTGAATCTTTTGCGCGAAGGACTGGACCTCCCGGAAGTTTCATTGGTTGCGATTCTTGATGCGGACAAGGAAGGTTTTTTGCGCAGTGAAACGTCGCTCATCCAAACCATCGGACGCGCCGCCAGGAACGTGAATGGTTACGTGATTCTCTATGCCGATAACGTTACCGGTTCGATGAAACGCGCAATTCAGGAAACAAATAGAAGGAGAAAGCTTCAGGAAGAATACAACAAAAAGTACGGCATCACACCTGCGACAATCAAGAAAAAAATAAAATCGATCGTGGATCATGAAATCAATCCTTTGCCTGCGGCCGATTATTCCAAACTTGAGTCGCTTGAAGATATCCAGGGCTATATCAAACAGAAAGAAAAAGAGATGAAAGAAGCGGCACGCGCGCTTGAATTTGAAAAAGCCGCGCTGATTCGTGATGAAATCATCCAACTTAGAAAGATTCAGATGCGATGAGAGACTCAGGTTTTTGCAATATTAAACGGCGCATTGTTTCATATGGAATGGGCTTCTTGCGTCTTTTCGCTGCGCAATATATAATAAATAAAGGCCTAAAATCTATTTAATTTAATTTTTTAAGCAAACTTTATGGAAAATGAAAGCGTGAACAAGAGCAAGCAGGAAGAATCCGGCAGCAACAAAAAAGACTATGCGGCTGTTGTGTTCGCCAAAACCAAGGAATTTGCTCGAAAAACAAGTGAAGTTTGGAATGAAAATAAAAAGACGATCATAATTGTTTTTTTGGCAGTCGCTCTTTCGGCTGCGAGTGTCGCTTTCAGGCAGTATCAGAAAAAATATTATGTAAGTCCGCAAGATGTCAAAACTGCTGTGCAAAAATTCGTTGAAGGAAATATGCAGCCTGGAATCGAAGTAGAAGTCGCGGATCCTGTCAAGGAGTCGGGAGTCTACAAAGTAACCGTTACTGTGGATGATCAAAGTGTTGATGCTTATGTTTCCACCGACGGCAAAAAACTTTTTCCACAAGTTATTTCGCTGGTCGGAGAGCCAAATGTGCTTGGAGAAATGGACACGATAAAAACGGAAGCTGAAAACAAGTCTGAAGTTCCCGAAGTGGATCTTTATGTCATGAGTTATTGTCCGTATGGTCTGCAGGCGGAAAGAGGAATTTTGCCTGCTGTTGAAGCACTGGGAAACAAAATCAAATTCAATCTAAAATTCGTCGGGTATGCAATGCACGGTCAAAAAGAAGTTGATGAAAACCTTAATCAATACTGCATTCAAAAAGTTCAGCCGGAAAAACTTGCACAATATCTCAAATGTTTCTGGAAGAAAAGCACGGGAACATCCGACGTATGCATGAAATCGGTCGGGATTAATTCATATAAGATCAAAAGTTGCGTCAGCGAAACCAACAAGCAATTCAGTCCGACTGAAAAGAATTTTACCTTGAACAAGGAAGATAATGATAAGTATGGCGTGGAGGGTTCTCCGGCGTTTGTTGTGAACGGTACGGTTATTTCAACCGGGAGAGACAGTGCAAGTTTCTTGAGGGCGATATGCTCAGGGTTTGAAAATCAGCCGGAAGAATGCTCCAAAACACTTTCTTCGGAAACTCCAGGTCCCGGATTTGATGATCAAATAGAAGCAGCAAAAGTCAAGGGAGCAGCGACCGATTCTGCGGCAAGCTGCGGAGAATAAAGACTGCCATAGAAGTCTCTATAGTGACCTCTATAGAGGTCACTAAAAATATGTTGATTTAAAAGGAAGAGCGCGAAGCTCTTCTTTTTGTGTTTTTGCGCTTTGGGCTATTGATTTTTGCTGTGTGTGCTGTATCATACATAAGATTCCCGTACAGAAGAATTATTGTCTGAAGGGGAGCGTATAATTTATATGTTGTTAGTGCATATGCAAAGTACCCGAAATGGGGAAGTTTTTGCATTCCTAACGAAAATACGAATAAGTTACGAATTTACAAATTTACAAAAATTGAATTTAAAATTTCGCATATTCATAAATTCGTAACAAATTCGTTTGTTTATGGAAGACAAAATAATCATAAAAGGGGCCCGAGAACACAATCTCAAAAACATCGATATCGAGCTTCCAAGAAACAAGTTTATAGTATTTACGGGAATTTCCGGTTCAGGAAAGTCCACGCTGGCTTTTGATACCATTTTTGCGGAAGGACAGAGGAGGTATCTGGAAAGCCTGTCCAGCTATGCGAGGCAATTTTTGGGACAAATGGACAAGCCCGACGTTGATCATGTGGAAGGACTTTCGCCCGCAATTTCTATTGACCAAAAATCAACTTCACACAATCCTCGTTCGACTGTCGGGACAGTGACGGAAATACATGATTATTTAAGGCTGCTTTACGCGAAAATAGGGATTCCGCATTGTCCGGAATGCGGAAAAGAAATAACAAAACTTTCCACTGACGAAATAGTGGATAGAATTCTCGGACTTGCCGGCAATTCTGTCAAGGAAAAAACGATAGAAATTCTTTCGCCGGTAGTTCGCGAAAGAAAAGGAGAATATCTGGCAATGTTGAATGACATGTGGAAAAGAGGTTTTTCGGAGGCTATTGTGGATGGTAAGCCGCATAAACTGGAAAACTACAAAGATGCAAGGCTGGAAAGATACAAAAAACACAGCATAGACATCGTTGTGGATCGTGTGGAAATTAACGAAGGAAACATCTCGAGAATTTTTGAGGGGGTTGAGAAGGCGCTCAAAATGTCGGAAGGATTGATAAAAGTGGGGCGACAAGGAGCAAGTGGCAAGCAACAAAAAAAAGAAGAGATTATTTTTAACCAAAAACTTTCTTGTCCGATTCACGATATCGAATTTCCGGAACTTGAGCCGCGACTTTTTTCATTCAACTCTCCGTTCGGGGCATGCGAAGCTTGCGAAGGCTTGGGTGTAAAAAAAGAAATCGACCAGGAAAAGATTATGCCGGACAAAAACAAAACAATCGCGGAAGGCGGATTGCTCCCATGGAGCTATAAGCCGAACAATTATATAGGTTCCATATTAAAAGCGGTTGCTGAGCATTATCACATTCCCGATAATAAAAGATTAAAAGATCTTAGCGAAAAACAATTTGAAATTTTGCTGTACGGCAGTGACGATCAGGATATTATCAAAGTGAAATTTTTCACAAGGCGCGGTAGCGGGCACTACAACATAAGATGGAAGGGAATTATCGCGTGGCTTGAAAATCGCTATCGCGAAACGACTTCCGATGCCGTACGCATGGATATTGAAAAATATATGTCGCAGAAACCTTGTTCTGTCTGCAAAGGGACGCGATATAAGCCCGAAGTTCTTCTGGTAACGGTCGGCGGGAAAAACATATATGAGCTTTCCTCGCTGAGCATCAGACAGGTTTTGGAATTTTTCAGCAAGATCAAACTTAGCGCGCGCGAAGAAATGATTGCGGGGAGAATTCTCAAGGAAATAGTCGCGCGCCTTACTTTTCTTAATAACGTGGGGCTTGACTATTTGACTCTGCATCGCGCGGCATATTCCTTGTCGGGCGGCGAATCGCAAAGAATAAGACTTGCTTCGCAGATTGGCTCTCAGCTTGTCGGAGTCTTGTATATTCTTGATGAGCCGTCGATCGGACTGCATGCTAGGGATAACACGAAACTTATTGAAACATTAAGGAGTCTTCAGCAGCTCGGCAACACATTGATTGTCATCGAGCATGATGAAGAAATGATGCGTTCTTCGGACTGGCTTGTGGATATCGGTCCGGGAGCGGGAAAGCACGGGGGCAAAATCGTGGCACAAGGCACCGCGCAAGAAGTAATTGGCAGCTCTTCATCTTTGACCGCAAAATATCTTCGCGGTGATCTTGCTATTGAAGCTCACCGGGCAAGAAGAAACGTGAAAAATAAAAAGAGAATTGTTGTTCGCGGAGCGGGAGAACACAATCTTAAAAATATAACGGCGGAGTTTCCACTCAAAGTTTTCACCTGCGTGACCGGAGTTTCGGGCAGCGGGAAATCCACTCTTGTTGAAGAGACGCTGTACAAAGCTCTCGCGCATAAGTTGCATCGCGCTCTCGATGCGCCTGGTCGCCACAAAGAAATCATCGGGATTGAAAATATAGACAAGGTGATAATGATTGATCAATCTCCGATAGGAAGGACTCCGCGCTCGAATCCTGCTACTTATACCGGGTTCTTCACGCATATTCGCGAATTGTTTGCCGAGACTAAGGATGCAAAGTTTAGGGGATACGGACCGGGAAGATTTTCGTTTAATATTCCGGGCGGACGGTGCGACAATTGCAGCGGTGATGGATTTTTGAGGATAGAAATGCAGTTCATGCCTGATGTTTATCTTCCGTGCGATGTTTGCGGCGGTAAGAGATATAATAGCGAAACTTTGCAGGTCTGCTACAAGGGAAAAAATATTTCGGAAGTCCTTGCGATGAATGTTTCGGAAGGCGCGGAATTTTTCAAAGCGTTTCCGAAGATACATGATTCGCTTGCGGTGCTTGAGGATGTCGGACTTGGATATATCGAGCTCGGCCAGAGTGCCACGACGCTTTCCGGAGGGGAAGCGCAGAGAATAAAGCTTGCGGCGGAACTCTCGCGTCGCGCAACCGGCAATACCCTTTATATTCTTGATGAGCCGACCACGGGGTTGCACTTTGATGATATCAAAAAATTGATTAATGTTTTGAACCGTCTTGTCGACGGGGGAAATACGGTTATCGTGATCGAGCACAATATGGATGTGATAAAAACGGCCGATTGGATTATTGATATGGGTCCGGAGGGCGGAGATGGCGGCGGGCGTATCGTTGTGACGGGTTCGCCTGAAGAAATCATTAAATATCACCAGGAAAGCTATACGGCAAAATATTTAAGGCAAGTTCTAAAACACAAAAATTAATTTTTATGTCCTTGCATGATGAAAAAAAAATAAAACTTAAGAAAAAAGTAAGCAAAACTCCTCAAGAGCCTGGAGTATATTTTTTTGTGGGAGAAAAAGGCAAAATTCTTTATATCGGAAAGACTACCAATCTCAGGAGTCGGGTGCAATCATATTTCAGGGGCGCTGACAGTCGCGGGCAATGGATTGAAATTATGGTTGAAAAGGCAAAAGATGTGAAATTTCAGCTAACCGATTCCGCGTTCGACGCGCTTATTTTGGAATCAAATCTTATCAGAAAATTCAAGCCCGAATATAACACTTTGGGCAAGGACGATAAATCATTTGCGTATTTTGCTATTACCGAAGAAGACTTTCCAAGAGTTTTGATTTTTCGCGCGACGGATATTGATTTTGAAAAACTTGAAGCCGGCGGTCTCAAGCTGAAAGCCGTTTACGGTCCTTACGCCGCAAAATATCACATGGAAATTGCGCTCAAGATTATCCGCAAGATTTTTCCTTTCCATTTGCTTAATCAAAAAACGGAAAAGGGGTGTCTGGACTATCAAATAGGCTTGTGTCCCGGGCCTTATGACGGTGCGATCTCAAAAGCTGATTACAAAAAGAATATAAGAAATATAATGATGGTTTTGGAAGGAAAGAGAAATGGCTTAATAAGAAGGCTTACGAAAGAAATGGATGATGCTGCAAAAAAGAATGAGTTTGAAAAAGCGACGGATCTTCGAAATAAAGTTTTTGCTTTGCGGCACATCAACGACGTGGCGCTCATGACCAAGGATTTTAATTCAGAAAAAACGCCAAATGCAAAATACGATATGCGGGATATGAGGATTGAGGCTTACGATATTTCGAATATAGCAGGCACGAGTGCTGTTGGTTCAATGGTCGTTTTTTCCGGCAATCAGCCTGACAAATCGCAATATCGCAAGTTTCGAATAAAAACTGTTGAAGGGAGCGATGATGTCGGAATGATGAAAGAAATTTTGACGCGGAGATTTCACAATGATTGGCCGATGCCTGACCTTGTTTTGCTTGACGGCGGCGCAGGCCATCTAAACATGGCGGAAAAATTGTTGCGTGAGCAACTTGGTTTGGATGTCGTTATTGCGGCAGTGGCAAAGGGACCGAAACGCAAGAATCAAGAATTACGAATGATAAATGGAAAGATGAAATCTGAAATTAGAAAAAACTTGGAAGACAAGAATTTGCTGAAATATATCATGGATGAGGCGCATAGGTTTGCGATCGCGTATCACAGAAAGACCAGAGACACAAACGTTTTAAAATAGTTCGCCAATAACGACCTGAAAATTTCTGATATTTGCCGTTCAATCGGGCGCCCAGCTGGCTGGACGCCTGATATGTTTTTGAGAGCTGTTGGTTTAGACAGTTTTGCCAGCATCCTTTACATGTCAATAATTTTCTGATACAATTTCTACTTAGCAGCTACATAAATTAAGAACCACGAGAAAACTTTCGGACTTTTTCTTGCATTATTTATGTCTCATGGTTTGCAATTGTGATTGAGCTTTCATATGGCACAAAAAAAACTTTCTTCAAAAAACAGAAACAATGAGATTGTAATTAAGGGTGCGCGGGTGAACAATCTCAAAAACATCAATATAAATATTCCGCGAAACAAATTTGTTGTGGTTACAGGGCTTTCCGGATCGGGGAAGTCTTCTTTGGCTTTCGATACCATTTATGCGGAGGGAAACCGCAGGTATATGGAGGGACTTTCATCTTATGCCCGCAACTTTCTTGATCCTTCGATAAAACCCGACGTCGATAAGATTGAAAATTTGAGTCCTCCAATATCTATAGATCAGAAAAGCATTTCGCGTTCTCCCCGCTCGACAGTCGGCACTCTGACCGAAGTTTACGATTATCTTCGTATACTTTTTGCCAAGGTTGGGGTTATTCATTGTCCCAGTTGCGGCACATCCATGCAAAAAAGAAGTAAAAAGGAAATACTTGATGAGATTCTTAGTTTTTCGCATCGCACGCAGGTTGTTTTTTTGGCAAAGCCTAAGGAAGCTGCATCCGGCAGGGAAATACTCAAACATATACAGCAGATGGGATATGCGAGAGTTCGCATGAACGGCAAGATAATTACTGTCAGTGAGGCCACGATGCTTGAGGACCATGAAATAGGAACGGAAATGGAAATAGTTGTTGACAGAATAGTACTAGACAAGAAAGTGCCTGACGTGGAACGCATAATAGATTCACTTGAAACTGCCATGAAATTGGGAGGAAACACGATGAAACTGGTTTTTGACAACAATGAAGAAAGAAACTATAATCAGGATTTTTTCTGCGCAAAATGCGGAATAAAAATCAAGGAAATAACCCCGACACATTTTTCATTCAACAGTCCGGAAGGCGCTTGCGAAAATTGCAGCGGACTCGGCTATACGCTGAAAGTCAATGAAGAACTTGTCATTCCGAACAAGAATCTCTCATTTGCGGAGGGCGCCATCCAGCCGTGGAGCAAATCCGGAGGCAAAATAAACGGGCAAAGCTCGCAATTTTTGGCGCTCAAGGAAGCGGCAAAGAAAAACAGGTTTTCATTGAATGTTCCTGTGAAAAAACTCAGTGATGAACATTTGAGAATGGTGCTATATGGCTCTCAGGATTTCGAAGGCGTTATTCCTTCGCTTGAAAAAAAATATTTTGAAACAAAGTCTGATTACGTACGCGCGGAAATTGAAAAATACATGACAGAACATGTATGCCAGCAGTGTCAGGGAAAGCGCCTCAAAAAGGAATTTCTTTCCGTCGAAATTCAGGGAAAAACCATAGATGATCTTGTCACAATGAGCATATCAAAACTTAAAGACTTCTTTTCGCGGGCCGAAGAATGGGGGCAAAGACAACAGGAAAAAAGCATAACCAGATCCGTTGCCAGAGAAATCCTCGGAAGGCTTGTAGCGCTTGAAAACGTGGGGCTTGAATATCTGAATCTCGGGAGAAGTGCTCAGACGATTTCCGGTGGTGAGGCGCAGCGTATCAGGCTGGCATCTCAACTTAACTCGCAGCTTATGGGAATAGTCTATGTTCTCGACGAACCTTCCATCGGGCTTCATTCGAGAGATACGGAAAAACTCGTAAATACCATAAAGGCGCTTCAGAAAATCGGCAACTCAATCATTGTTGTTGAGCACGATGAAAGCATAATAAAATCGGCGGATTGGATTATCGATATGGGTCCGGGTGCCGGCGAAGAAGGAGGGACAGTTGTTTTTGATGGAGAGTACAAAAAACTTATGGCTTCAAAAAATCTTACTGCTCAATACCTTCAGAAGAAAAAGAAAGTTTCCGAGAAAAACCTGTCTGTCGGCGGGCAGAAAAAATACCGGAAGGGAAACGGCAAATGCATCGAAATATTAGGAGCCGAAGAACATAATCTGAAAAATATAGACGTGAAAATACCTCTTGGGAAGTTTGTGGTGATTTGCGGAGTATCCGGAAGTGGAAAATCGACGTTGATGAAAAACATTTTGTCGAAGGCGCTTGCCCGCCACTTCTACGGTTCAAAAGATTTGCCAGGCAAGCACAAAAAAATCAGGGGATTTGAAAATATCAAGAAGGTCATAAGTATAAACCAAGCGCCCATCGGAAGAACACCTCGTTCAAATGCTGCCACATATACGGGAGTGTTTTCGCATGTCAGAGAGTTGTTTGCTCAAACTCAGGAAGCTAAAAATAGGGGATATACTGCGAGTCGTTTCAGCTTTAATATGAAAGGCGGACGCTGCGAAGTTTGCCAGGGAGAAGGATTTAAGAAAATCGAAATGCATCTTCTTCCCGATGTATATGTCAAGTGTGAAGCTTGCGGCGGAACAAGGTTCAGCAAGAAAACTTTGGAAATAGAATACAAAGGATACAGCATTGCGCAGATTCTTGATATGGATGTAAAGTTTGCGTTGAGATTTTTTTCCGACCATCCTCTTATTGCCGAAAAATTGAGAACCATGGAAGATGTGGGATTGGGATATCTCAAGCTTGGACAAAGCGCCACGAATCTTTCCGGAGGAGAAGCGCAAAGAATAAAACTCGCAACCGAACTTGCGAGAAAATCGGCAGGAGACACTTTATACATACTTGACGAGCCCACGGCGGGACTTCATTTTGACGATATCAAAAAGCTGCTTTCAGTCTTGAACGCGCTTATCGAAAAAGGAAATTCGGTAATTGTTGTCGAACACAATCTTGACGTGGTCAGAGATGCCGATTGGGTAATCGAACTCGGACCGGATGGAGGAGATGTCGGTGGGTATGTGACTTTTGAAGGGACTCCGGACAAACTCAAGAAGGACAAGAAAAGCTGGACGGGACGCTACCTCTAACGAAAATTTTTAATTTCCAATTTTTATTTTTTAATGTTTCAAGCATTCAGTCGTCCAAATTTGATTTGAAATTCTAAATTCGAAATTTATGAAAGGTATTTTATATATCATCGCTACTCCGATCGGAAATCTTGAAGATATTACTTTGAGGGCTCTTAGGATTTTAAAAGAAGTTGATCTGATTGCATGCGAAGACACTAGAGTTACAAGCAAGCTCTTGGCGCATTATGAAATATCCAAATCGCTTGTTTCACTTCATCATCACAGCCCCGAAAGACAATATGAAAAAATCATCGAAGCTTTGAAAGAAGGAAAAAGTGTTGCTTATGCAAGCGATGCCGGAACTCCTGGAATTTCCGATCCGGGAAACAAGCTCGTTGAAGCGGTCATTTCCGGAGGATTCCGCGTTGTGCCGATTCCCGGAGCTTCAGCGCTTACTGCCATTACAAGCGTCAGTGGAATAGATATGCAACAATTTGTCTTTTTGGGTTTTCCTCCGCACAAAAAAGGGCGAGAAACTTTTTTCAAAAATGCTGCTACTCAGGATATTCCCGCCGTATACTATGAATCACCGCATCGAATCCTGAAAAATCTTGAACTTTTGCAAAAATTTTCTCCGAAAAAGAAAATTATAATTGGCAGGGAGCTTACAAAGATGTTTGAAGAAATCGTGCGAGGGGATATTTCAAGTGTATCAGAGCATTTCAAATCAGATCCCGAGAAAATAAAGGGGGAATTTGTAGTAGTTTCATATGATTTGTAGCATAAGGTCATAGAAAGAAATAAAAAATCCGAGCTATGCTCGGATTTTTTGACCAAAAAACAGGCCCGAAGGAAATTTTTCCTTCGGGCCTACAACGAAAGCTCGCAACTTGTTCAGTTGAGCGGATCACCCGTGAATTTGTCGAACAGCTTGATCTGATAGGCGTTATAGTATGAGACATATATTATGTCTCCTGAAAGCGTTGCGCCTTGTTGTACATCCTGGTCGCATGAAGTTGACCATTCAAGCCTCTTTTCGGCAAAGTTAATCTTATTCACGGTGTCGGTATAAAGGCCGATCGAATACAATCCATCCTCATCCTGCATAAGATCAGCAAATAAGGACTCTTCCAGACTGTCATCGTCGAACACATTCACCACGTTTCCCGTTTCCGAATCAAACTCAACCAAAGCACTGTGAGTTATCCCTATGTCCAGCACGGATGCAAACGCACTGATTGTTCCTCCCACAAGCAGATTTCCGGACGGCAGAAGAATTGCGCTATATGGGATATCAACGTCGTTCCTATCGCCGAACTCAAGATACTGGCTGCCGTACGGCCAGGGTCTCTCTTGCCAAAGTCTTGTTGAAAGATCTTTGGACATTTTCACGGCATATAGACGATTGTATCCTCCGCCCAGCATGATGTTTCCAGTCCAGTAAACACAGTCCGGACCCACGACTATTTTGCAGGAAAATGTCTCCATTGGCGTCATTTTTCCGGCGCCATTCAGTATATTGCTGTCCTGATCAAGCTGAATTATGTATTCAGCGCCAGCACCGGTACAATATCCCATGTACAGCAATCCTGTGGAGACATCCGGGACGATTCCGCCGTCCAAAACAGCGCCATAATCTTTGATAATCTCTTCTTTTTCGAGTTCTCCGGTTTCGGCGTTGAACCTCTTGAACCATATGACACCGGTGTTTAATGGCAACTGGGCAGTATCATCCGGAAACATAAATATGTTTTCAACGACTATCATAAAGATCGAGCCGTTGAGATACGTAATTCCTCTGCATTCGTCATATCTGTCTGCAGCGGTGCTTGCCGGCTTTTCCCATACCATATCACCGTCACTTTGGCGCATTTTGGCAAGATAGAGATCTCCATTATGTTCGCCTTTATTTATGGCAACGTAGAGATTTTCTCCATCGCTTGTGGTTAAGCCAGTGATGCCACTTGTCCGCCATGACAGAATCGCATCTTTCCCATAAGATTCGCCCGCAGAATTGACAACACGTGGTCGAAAATGGAGTATTCCGGATGGGATGTTAGCTATGTCCAAGAAAAATTCTCCCAGATGAACGTCATAGTATTTTTCATAGCTATCGGACATGTCAGGATCCGCAGAAGTGCCATAGCATACGCCCATTTCTTTCAATTCGCCATTGCCGTCGTCTGTCGTGTTGCAATAAACCACAACAGATGAAGGGCCCGTCATCTCAATCGAGACTATCTCGATTTTCGCCAGTGTTTTGCTTTCGTCTCCCTCATCTCCTCCTTCGCCCCCATTGCTTCCATCGTCTTTCGGGGGAACAACTGTCGAAGGTCCCGAACTGCTGCTTCCTCCGCTGCATCCGGCAGCCAAGAGAAGCGCCAATAGCACCACCATCAGAAACGATACCCTTTTCCTTTTCATGACAATCCTCCTTATACGCATTCTTTTTTAATGTGCTTTTCTTTTAAAAACTATTGATATATAATCAAAGCAGGAAATAGGAAAAAGTCAAGGTCATGAATATGATTTGCCAAGAATTTACTATTGCGGCTATTTCATATTTTTGGTATAATTAACATATAACAATAAACCTTATTAAAACAAAAATGCAATTTTCACAAAACAATATCAAAACAGGGCTTGCCATAGGGGCGGGAATCGCTGTTTTTGCCATTATCATCTTGGTTCTGGTCTGGTCAAAATCATTGTTCCAAAACAAGATCAATCCTGTCGATTTGAAAGAAGGAGCGGATGACATTGTCAATGTCGAAGAAAGCGAATCTGCTGCAGAGTCAAAAATTATTCAGGAGCAGCTTAATGAACTTGATTCAATAAGATCGGACCAAGGCGAAGCACAGCCTCTCACAGAACAAGAAATTGAAAGTCAGCTTGAACAGTTGGAAGATATCAGGCAAACAACAAATCCAAACCCCGAGCCCTTGACCGAAGATGAAATTGAAGATCAGCTCAAGCAGTTGGATGAATTGAGAAACGCTTCAAAATAAATATTACACATAATTATTATTAAAACAAAGCCATGACAACCTTAAAGAAATCTTCCTATTGGCTGAGCGTAGCCACACTGGGAATAATCTTGGGACTTTCGATCCAGTTCACAAAAGCCTGGACCGAACCGACAGCAATAGCTCCCAATGGAAATGTCGGAGCGCCGATAAATACAGGTGATAACTCACAGTATAAAGCCGGGGCATTCGGCATCGGCAAGGTTCTACATGGTTATTCAAATGCTGTTTTTGATGGTAATGTTGGGATCGGGACGACGGCACCACAACGCAAGTTGGATGTAAGAGGCCACATAAGGCAGGATACAAATGACATTTATGATATATGGATTCAAGGCGCAGGAACAGACGGCGGCCGCAACCTGGCATTGATGGGATATAAAAGTACGGACAGGCTATATCTAAACTACGGCGGTGAGTATGCTGGCGGAGTGAATATCGGAGGTAACGTCGGAATAGGAACAAATCCTTCTTCTGAAAGATTAAACGTTAGCGGGAATGCGAGGGTGAGCGGTTCGGTAAATGCAACTAGCTTTTGTAATGCGTCAGGAGGTAATTGTGTTAATAGTCTGAGAAACACAACGGTATACAGCATAAATCCAGCATGTGTTGATGGAGGAAAACTAACTCTTAACAGCACGTGTAATGCGATTGATGGTGCTTGTAGCGATTATGGCACTGTTTGTTATAATTGTACCAGGATCAGTAAAGATCTTACTAGATGTAATAATTCAGTTGCGGGATATCTTACAAGATAGTGTTTGTCATTCGTGTTACAGAATTTTAAGAATAATTTAATTAGTGAAAATTAAAACTGATTATGCTGTCAATCAATAAACAAGACGTTTTTAAGACGATCCTCATCCTTTGGTTTATCGCAACGACGAGCTATTTTGTCTATGACCAGTATTTCGACTACAAAGTTAAAGGTATTAAGGCAGCCTATGATTCCGGATACGCGACTGCTGTGGATGATTTGATCAAAGAAACAAAAAATGGCACATGCCAGCCGTTTGAAGTGACAAAAGGAGAAGAGAAGGCAAGTCTTATAAGTGCTGATTGCATCCCCCAGCAACAGGAATCGCAGGAAGTTCCTCAGAAATAGGAACGGCACTTCATATATTCTCGAGACATTGTTTTTCGACATATTTTTACCATCATGTTTTGTCGTAAATTTAATTTAAATAATCAAAACAAAAAAATGAGAAAAATAGTACTATCAATTTTTATCATCGCCTGCATGTTCGCATTCGGAGCGGCCGTAAAAACCAAGGCCGGAACCGACGACAGCGCAAGAGGATGGATTTGGGGAGGAAGCGACGATGGGAATATGACCGGGGCTGGGATAATTCCCACAGGGGTTGGCTGGATCATTGCGAACAGTATAAACTGCGATATTGATGGCGATGGAGTAATGGATAGGACGAATGTCGGGGAGGGGACGGGTGATGTCGCTGCTCCAGCAGGATGTCCTGCGGATGGCGCAGTAGTTTCAGATTATGGTGTTGACATCCCCGAAGGCAACGGAAGTCTTTCCGGATATGGATGGAGTGAAAATTTAGGATGGATTAGCTTTCAGGATTCTGCCGGTTGTCCATCCGGCGGAGATTGCAATGCTCTAAGGAACGGGAATGAGCTGAAAGGATGGGCAAGGATAATGAGTATTCCACAGGCCGGAACAAATGCGGGAGGCTGGCAAGGATGGATAAGCCTGAATAGTAAAAATTGTGATTCTGACGGAAATGGCTGGCTTGATGCCGCATGCGGAGGCACCAATGATAATTTGTCTGGCGCTGTTTCTGACTACGGGGTTTCAATAGACGGCAGTACCGGCAAATTGAGCGGATTTGCCTGGTCTGACGAGCTCGGCTGGCTTGATTTTAGCCGTGTAAGCACAGGGCCTGATGCGGCTACGCCGCCGGAATCAACTGGTACACCGCAATGTGTTCCGGGCTATCCAACATTAGATTGTACTAAATCGGAAAACTGCAACCAGGAAGAAGAAGTGCCAGGATTATGCATGGATGCAAATGGAAACATTTCAGATGATTTTAGTGCTTGCGGCGAACCATGTCCTTCAAGCTATTATAAGTGTGATAACAAGGCGTGT
>Ga0255342_1001455_pt1 | contig 33701 bp, 47 predicted proteins | sample wastewater_treat_3_FD_192416 | JGI IMG/M metagenome (GOLD analysis project Ga0255342, IMG submission 192416) | Wastewater microbial communities from Lulu Island WWTP, Vancouver, Canada - plant14 | ecosystem: Engineered > WWTP > Wastewater > Unclassified | place: Canada: Vancouver, British...
CCTTTCGTTATTTAACGAGGAACCGGCGCTGCGGTTCGCTGGTTTTGATGTATTTCAAATACAGGTTCGGGTGGTCTTTCTCAAAAGCCTTCGCGTCAAAGGACTTTCGGCCATTAGCCAGCTTGTAGGTGACAAGCGTATTCCCGGCGCTGTCAACCAATGTGTCCGCCGTATCGCCCAGGAACCGGATAATGCGGCCTTTAACATCTTCTTCCACCGCCTCCAGTTCCTTGCGCTGGGCGATCAGGTGCTTTAACTCCGCGACACCTGCAAGTGCGCCCTCGGACGCAATAACAGACCCTTCGGCATTTGACTTGCCATATCGGGCAACGGCGTCGGCATAGGTGACCGGATCGGGCGGGTTGCCCTCCTGGACCCGGCGCCAGAAGTTGGCGCAGACCTCAATGATCATTTCCTGCAACTCCCTGTCGGCGGGAACTTCGTAAAGCTCCGGGGGGCCACCCGCGATGGAAACGGGGATGTCCGTCACCTCGAAACCGGTAACGATCATGTAATGCTGCACCTGGAGGACATAGCAATCGGGAATCTCATTTGTTCCCGGATTCCCCCATCCCCTGCCGTTCCGGGCTGTCTTGATCTCCACGATCCGCCCGTCGTCGGTGTATCCGTCCAAGGATGCACCCATGAATGGGTACTTGCCGCTTACGATGATTTTGTCGGGAAGGCGCACCGGACGCCCGGAGACATCCGAATACCATTGGCGAAGTGCTGGTTCCAGGCGCTTTCCCCAATCCGTCGCTTCATTTCCTTGCCAGTCTTCAACCTCCTTTCGCTTTTCCTGGTAAACGCGGTATGCGGTCTTCCAGGGGTTCATTCCCATAATGGCGGCCACATCCGAACCGCCAATCAACTTCCGCCTTTCCTCCAGCCATTGCGGGCCGTCCATGACATCTCCTCCTCACACTTCCGCCGCCGCACTCTCGCGTCCGGCGTATCTTCTTTGGCATACCTCGCACATCCGGTTGCCGATCCATGAGGACGCGAACTGCCTCCCGCAGCATAGGCAGGTCCGCGTCGCCGGGCCGCCCGCCGCCCTGACGAGGGGAAGCGGTTTTTTGTCGTTCGTAATATACCAAGCATTTTTCAAGACGTTCTTTGCCGATACTGCGCACTTGCGGCGACAGTATATTTGACCGGCCCTGGCCGGAATAAATTCCTGCTTGCAATACGCGCAGATCATTGTCGCCCGTTGACGCCGCTGGTACTCCCGCGCCAGCCGCCGCCGGTATTCCTTCAGACACTCCGGGGAGCACACCTTACGGTCGAGGCGGTTTGATACGATCACGGCGCCGCAGACGGTGCATTTCGTCTCGTAAATGCGGCCCCTCATTCGTTCACCCCCGACACGGCGGGGTTGGGACGGCGGGGATTCTTGTGGATATGGCAATCATAGCCATACTCCTCCGCGATTAGCCGCATCAGGAACTCCCGGCGCCGGACGTGGTTCAGGTCCCCCCGCTTCATTCGCATTCTTGAGAAAAGTCTTATCTCGATGCCGCCAATCTTATACCTGGCAGCGAGAACTTCCTTGCCTTCATTGTTGTAGGTTTCCACTTGGACGCCGTGACAATCGGCCTCCCATCGCAATTCCACGGGGTGAAGGCCGTGAAGGTAGATGGTGCAGCCTTTGTCGCGGGTTATGTTCAATCCAATGTCCATCACTCTCTCTCTTCCGCGTCAAAATCAAACAGTTCGTCTTGCTTTTCCAAGGCTTTTTCTGCCTTGGCCTTACCCGCGCATATCTTCCCCATCCCGATCTCGATTGACCGGGGGTCCTTCAAGGCGCGATGACATCTTAGCCATATTGTTGACCTCATATCTTACCTGGCCGTCTTGACATAGTCTTCGATGGAAAGCTGGTTCATTCCTCGCTCACGCTGATCTCCGGCGTTATACAAGACATTTAGTTCTCCATTGATCATGAAGTTCGTCAATCCAGCCGATCGCTGCGCTCCGGCTGATTTCGTCGTTATGCTCCAATCCACTCCGGGCAATGTTTCATCCATGTGTCTATTCGTTTTGGGTTCCCCTTGCAGATGTGACGGTATCCATCTCGCGTGTCCTCACCGATCTCATACGATGCACAGGTGGCGCACGAATGCACATCTTCATTATCATCGCAATCAATGGCGTGCTTGATTGCAAGTGTACGATCCGCGAATGTCCCGCCGCAAAAGCGGCATGTCCAGGAGTCGAATATCAACCACGACTCAAGTTCTTTATTCGCTTTCTCCCGATCAACAGGCGGAAGATCGTCCCACGGAGGATCTTCACCAAATTGTACGGTCAAGTCTTCATTGCCAGTCATAAGTTCCTCCTTCCCTCGATCTCTGCCGTCAGCGCATTGCTGCGCTCAACAGCCTCCACAATCCGCTGGAAGCTCTCGTCTTCCGGCTCATCCTCAACTTCATCCGGGTCGCTGCACCAGGCATCCCCCGGGGGAGGGGAAAGCCTGGAATCGGGCAGCCGACAATCGCCGCCGCGCCCCTCGTAGGGGCAAGTTCCTGTGTAACACATGGCTACCTCCACAGCGCCCACAGCGCGGGCAGGATGATATAGCCGATGGCCCCGGCGACGGCGACGACGGCCAGGATGACGCTGGCCCGGTCCATGAAGGACATGAAACGGTCGATTCTTTTTTCCATGGCTTCTTCCCTCCCCGTTACATTTACGATTCCGCTGCCGCCTCACGGCATCCCTACTACCCGCCGCCCAGGATTTCGGGGGCGACCCTGCACCCGGCCCTGCTTGGCACTGCCGACGCCTCGGCGTTCGGTCGCGGCCCTTGGGGTGGCCGGGTAGGTTTGGGGTTCGCTATGTTGGAGGGCATCATAAGATATTCATGACTTATTGTCAAGCAAAATTTGACAAGGCTGTTCATCGAGGGACAACAAATTACCTTGACACCCAGTCACAAATGCTTTATGATGCCAGCCATGAATCTCACCGATTGGCAAAATAGGCAGGGAATAACCGATACCGCCCTTGCAGAGATAGTGGGGGTCCATCCCTCACTTTTTTCGCATATCAGGGCGGGGAAGAAATATCCGTCCCGAAAAACCGCCCTCCGTATCCAGGAGGCGACCGGCGGGGCGGTGACGGTGATGGAATTGTTGTTCCCCGAAAAGCACGAAGGGGAGGACGCAGAAACCCGATGACAACCCCCACGGCCATCATTTTTGCGTTCTCCCCTTTCCTTAGGATGGCTTTGCGGTTACGGTCGGACTGATGGAACACATCACAGGTTGGTCAGTTTGGGAGGTCCTCGGCTGGCTTAACGAAAAACAAGCGATACCAAGGAGATACGACGATGAAAACCGAAGAACAAAGAGAACACAATCAAGAGCTGGCGTGTCTGGTTGATGACATTGCGTTCAAGGCATCTCTGCTGAGGATCGCGGAAAAGGCTCTGGAAGATATACGTGTGCTTTGTGTCTCAAGTACTTATTGGAACAATCCTGACTATCCCAACTGCGCCCGTCTCTTGAAACAGCATCACAAGATTGTTAGCGACGCGAAGGTGAAGGCAGAGGAGATGAGGGCAATAGAGTATGGGGACGACGTTGAAGTTCCTATCAGAGAACACAGTTAGGAAATGTACATTTGGGAACCCTGAATCTATTGATCCCGGAAAAATATATGGCTGAAGGGCTTAAAATCTACCGTATAAGGAGCAATAATACATGACCGCATCCACCACCACCATCCTCGCCATCGACCCCGGCACCTATGAGAGCGCCTACGTCATTTGGGACGGGCGGCGCATACTGGACTACGACAAGGTGGACAACCACCGGATGCTCAAGATCATCGCCGACCCGGAATGGGACGTGGACCTCCTGGCCGTCGAGAGGGTCGCAAGCTACGGGCAGAGGGTCGGCCAGGAAGTATTCGATACCTGCATGTGGACGGGCAGATTCGTACAGGCCGCCACCGAAGAATCCCTCAATTTTAAGCTGATTTACCGAATGACTATAAAGAAATACTTAATAGGTTCGCACACCGCCAAGGACGCCGACATCCGGCAGCGCCTGCTGGACGTAATCGGCCCCCAGGGCACCAAGAAGGCCCCGGGCCCGACCTACGGCATCAAGAGCGACATGTGGCAGGCCCTGGCACTGGCGGTCACGGCATGGGACACCTTGGACAATGGCGGATAGGCAGCCGGTGCCGACAAGGGCGGCCCCTCCCCGCCTTTCCGCCCCACAATTGGAGGAATTAGTCAAGGCAGGGGGACTAAATTGGAGCAGAAGAACGTAAAGATGCAATGGGCTTTTTGGTATGCGCAAAAGGGTTTGTCTGTAATCCCAATTGTGCCGGGGGACAAGCGTCCTCTCGGTAAATGGGCGCAGTACCAGCGGGAACGTGCCGCCCCGGAACAGATCAAGAAGTGGTGGACGGACACCCCTGACGCCAACGTCGGGATCGTAACCGGCGAAATCAGCGATCTGGCAGTAATCGACATCGACAGCGAGGAAGGGCAACAGAACATCGAGCAATACCTCCCGGAGCAATTCCTCGCCCCCACTGTTACGACACCTCGCGGCGGCAAGCATTACTATTGCAAGCACACTCCAGGGATCGGCAATAAGGTTGGGGTCATCCCCGGCACCGACTTCCGCGGCGAAGGCGGGTACATAGTCGCTCCGCCATCTCACAACGGCACAGGCAATCCCTACCGCTGGCAACAAGGATTCAGCATTGCCGACATCCCCCTGCCCCCCCTGCCCATTGCATATATAAATAAAATAAAAATAAATAGCAATAAAGTACCTTGTAACAACCCATCGTTACAAACATTACATTCGTTACATTTGTTACAAGAAGGCACCAGAGACAACGACCTCTTCCATCTGCTCAATTGCCTTTACAAGGGCGGCTACGAAAAAGAGTACGCATTCCAAATAGCCGAAATAATTGCAAAAAACTGCAATCCAGCCTTCGACTTGAAGGATGCATACGCTAAAGTTGAGAGTGCTTACGCACGCGGAGAACGCAAAATTCAGAACCTGAATCAGGAGGTCCGGGACTGGGTTTTGTTACAAGAGCGTTACATCTACGTTACAGAGTGTTACGAGGCGTTACATTTGTTACATGCCAACGACAAGACAAATTGCCGGGTAATTTTGCACCGCCTCTGCAAGGAAGGAATACTCGAAAGAATCTCCCAGGGAACATTCCGCAGGATCGAGCAGGACTGCGCCGACATTGATATTTGGTCCGCCGATGTAACGCCTCTCCCGCTCAAATATCCTCTCGGTCTCCACGAGTTTGTCAACACCTACCCCAAGAACATAATCGTCGTCGCTGGAGAACCCGACGCTGGTAAGACCGCCTTCCTCCTCAACCTGGCCCGCCTCAATATGTGCCAGCACGAGGTGGTTTACTTCTCGTCAGAGATGGGTCGCATCGAATTGCGAACCCGCCTCGAAAAGTTCAACGTCCCGATGGACGAATGGAAGCGTGTCGCCTGGAAGGAACGCGCCGCCGACTTCGCGCCGATGATCCGGCCCAACGCCGTGAATATAATTGACTTCCTTGAAATACACGAAAACTTTTTTGAGGTCGGCAAACTCATCAAACAAATATTCGACAAGCTGGAAGGCGGGATTGCCGTCATCGCCTTGCAGAAGCCGAAAGGCAGGGATGAAGGTCTTGGAGGACAGCGCGGTCTGGAAAAGCCCCGCCTCTACCTGTCCATGTCCCCCGGCCTGCTGAAGATCACCAAGGCGAAGAACTGGAAACACGAGAATATAAACCCCAATGGCATGATGCGAAAATGGAGGCTTGGCGGTGGCTGCCATTTCAAGGTCGAAGGAGACTGGTATTGCTAAGCGGAAATCGGCAACGAAAAGACTCTGGCGCGGCGTGTTCAACTTCCGACACCAGATCGTCGTCCGTTACCTTCGTGCCTACTCCGCAGAGCAGGCCAAAGTGCTGATGATGCGCAGGATTGCTAAAGAACATGGTGTCCCCTATTCTTATGTCTTCGGACTCTTTGAAGGGCATCAAGACAACTATACAATATCGGAAGAATATAAGATATGAAAATACTAAATAAAACAGAGGAAATACATGGGAACATACCGAACGAGTAAATACGACGGAATCGGACTGGAAGAATACAAAGGAACATACTCTCTCCAGGCAATGCGGGAAGGTGCCGACGGAGAATACAGGCCCGTCTGGGCTAAGTACCGCAAAGGCAAAGACTTATACCAAGAAAAAGCCTGGCCGGTAAAAGTAAATCTCGGCGACAAAAAGACCGCCGTCGGCATCCTTGAGGCCCTCCTGGCAGAAATAACGAAGGGCGACACTTCTGCAGACAATACCATCCCATTCTGATTCAGAGCTGAATAGGGAGGCGTTGCAGTATGAGCAAGATCACAACCCTCAAGAGCCGCATTAAAACCCTCGACAATGACCGCGTTTCTACCATCGCGGCAGATCGCATCAGAGGGCGACGGCTCGCCCACATCAGAGAGCGGGTACTGCTGCGAGATAGCTATACCTGTCGGCGATGCGGGCGAGTAAGTCGCGCCCTGGAAATAGATCATATCGTGCCTCTGCATTTGGGCGGCGCTGAGAATGATGAGAACCGGCAGGCATTATGCCGTGATTGCCATGCGGCGAAATCGGCGGAAGAGGAAAAGGGCCGGCTATACCGTGAGGGAGCCTACTAACCAGCAGGCAACGACACCCAACCCAGAGGAGGAGGAGCTATGAGTGATTCGTTAAAAGACATGAAAAAGCGAGTTGAATTACTGGAACGGGAGGTGGAGCTGATGAAGGACCTCTGTGAATGGCGTCAGAAGATCGCGGCGATTCCTGACCGGCAGTATCCGCTCTACCCTACTTATCCCATCTATCCTACTTATCCCTACTACCCAGTTTACCAGCCTTGGATTGTGACATGCACCAACGATCCCCCCCCCCCTTCATTCTTCCCGGCCCCTAAGCCCGGAAACCGCGTTGGCTCTCATTTGGAGATTATTTCCCCCGGTAAGATTTTGTAATACCGGCCCCGAAAAGAGCGGAGATGACATAAAATGATTGAAATAAGCATAAAAACTGTCAAATTGTCGCAAATTAAACTTAATCCTGACAATCCCCGGAGGATCGGCAATGTCGAGATGGATCGTCTCGTCAAATCCCTCCAAGAATTTCCTGACATGATGAAACTCCGGGAGATTGTCGTTGACGAAACCATGACCGTTTTGGGCGGCAATATGCGCCTGCTTGCCCTTAAAAAGTCCGGGGTTAAGGAATGCACGGCAAAGATCGTCACCGGCCTAACGCCTGAACAGAAGCGGGAGTTTATTATCAAGGACAATTCTGCCTTTGGTGAATGGGATATGGATTTATTGAGTTCATCTTGGAGCGACCTGCCTCTGGTAGATTGGGGGGTAGATTTGCCGGAGGATTGGCTTTCCTCTCAGGCGACCGGCGAACCCGCCGACGCCGAACCCCAAATTGATAAGGCCGCTGAACTTAATAAGATTTGGAAGGTAGCCCCCGGCGACCTATGGCAGATCGGGGAACACCGGCTCCTATGCGGGGACTCGACGAAAAAAGAGGACGTGGGGCGGGTTATGGGCGGAGAAAGGGCGGATATGGTGTTTACCGATCCTCCGTATGGAATTGATAGGGGTGAAGGCTTTGAAGGCTTTGAAGGCTTTGGAGGCTTTGGAAAACCTATCGCACGGCGGAGGCATAAGGGCGGCGAATGGGACAAGACAAGGCCGGAGAAGGAAGCCTTTGACCTGATTTTATCGTTAAGCGACCGGGTTTTTATTTTCGGCGGTAATTTCTTTTCCGACCTTTTGCCGCAAGGCAATCATTGGCTTGTATGGGATAAAAACAATACCATGCCGACCTTTGGGGACTGTGAGCTTGTTTGGACAAGTATCACCAGAAATTCAGTCAAAAAATATGATTTTGAATATAACGGCTTGATCGGGAAGGAAAAAGAGCGGGTGCATCCTACACAGAAACCCGTCGGCCTTTTGGTCAAGATGATGGGTGATTATGGCAAGGCGGGGGAATCCGTCTTCGATGGGTTTATCGGCTCGGGAACGACCATGCTTGCCGCCGAAAATCTAAAGATGAAATGCTTTGCAATCGAACAAAGCGCTGATTTCTGCGCTTGCATCCTCCAGCGCATGACCGATGCGTTTCCGGGGATTGAAATCAGGAGGATTGAATAAATGCCACGAGGTGGTTATAGGCCCGGCGCGGGGCGTCCCCCGGGCGCGAAAGACAGCGGCCCCAGGCGCAAGCCGACACGTACTTGGTCGCGCAAGAAGAAGGCGGCCCCTCCGTCCTTACCATCCCCTGAAGATGAGGCTCTGGCGAAAATCCGCGAGATGGTCAGTCCTGAGACGACCCGCCGGGTCCGGGCACGGCTGTACAATGACTTCCTGAAGCGCCTGAGCCGCGGGGAAACGCTGTCTGTGTCTGAGCAGAAGATGATGCAGCAGATTTTGGCCGACCTGGAGGCGGAGGTAGCCGGGGCAGAACGGAAGGAGGGTGTAGGAAATTTTACCGGCGGAAACGCGGAGGTCATGACGCCCCTGGACTACATGATCAGAATCATGAACGATTCGACGGCGGACACAGAAACCCGTCTCCGGGCGGCATCGTTGGCTGCTCCTTACCTGCACCCGCGGGCGGGCGATGGGCCGGGGAAGAAAGAGGACGCGAAGGAGCGGGCGAAGCGGGCGGCATCAGGAATATTCGCTCCGGGCAAGCCGCCGAAATTGGAGGTGGTGAAGTGATGATGATTAATTGCGGGCCATGCCCAACATAGGGAAATGATCGCCAAGCTATCGAATGCCATCGGGTATGATGATAATGATATAATCGAACTGCGCGATATTACGCACGATCAGGCCAAGAAGGAAATCGCCGATTATTTTTCTGCTCATCACGGCGAAAACATTAACTCTTTTCAGATCTCCGTTGATCTTCGCATAGACGAGGACGTTGTGGACGAAATATGCGAAGAGTTATTAGAGGAGGGCCGAATAGCGGAGGCGAAATAATGGCAGAAAAGACATACCGTTAGCGGTGAAGAAGTGATGCAGTGGTCAACGGCTTGCAAAGATTGGCAGCGCCGCATTCTCGCCGGAGAATCCCTGATCCCGCCCCCGCTGTATCCGGGGGAGGCTGCGGAAGCCCTTGCCGTGTTCAAGCGCCTCCACCTTGTGGATGTCCTGGGGCGTCCGACTTATGGCGAGGTGGGCCGGCAATGGGTGTTTGACTTCGTTTCCGCTATCTTTGGAGCTTATGACCCGGGCCCCGACCAGGGCGGGACAAAAGAAAACGCGGGCAGGCGGCTAATATCTGAATATTTCCTGCTGATTAGCAAAAAGAACGGCAAGTCAAGCACGGCAGCAGGAGTGATGCTGACGGCCCTTATCCGCAACTGGCGCGACTCGGCGGAATTCCTGATCCTGGCCCCGACGGTTGAGATCGCCTCCAACAGCTTCAATCCGGCGCGGGACATGGTGCGGGCGGATGAGCAGCTTTCCGATCTGCTCCATGTCCAGGATCATCTCCGGCAGATCACCCATCGCGGCACCGGGGCGACCCTGAAGGTGATCGCCGCGGACGACGAAACCGTCGGCGGCAAGAAGGCGACCGGCGTTCTTCTTGATGAGGCGTGGTTATTCGGCAAGCGTGCCAATGCCGAAAGTATGCTCCGGGAAGCCTATGGCGGCCTGGCATCACGTCCGGAGGGGTTCGTTGTCTGGCTGTCAACACAATCGGACGAAGCCCCTGCGGGAGTATTCGCACAGAAGCTGGAATATGCCCGCGGTGTCCGGGATGGCCGTATAGATGACAACAGTTTCCTTCCCGTGATCTACGAATACCCAGAATACCTGCTCAAAGAGAAAGCCTATCTCGATCAAAAATGGTGGTTCGTCACAAATCCGAACCTTGGGGCATCAGTAGATGAAAAGTTCCTGATCCGGGAGTTCAAGAAGGCTGAGGATGCGGGGCCTGAATCAGTGCAAAATTTCCTTGCCAAACACCTGAATATACAGATGGCCTTGTCTCTTAAATCTCAACGGTGGGCCGGAGCGGACTTTTGGGGAGAGGCATCGACAGAGACTTCGGCGGCGACATTGGAAGCGATCCTCAAATGCTGCGAGGTGGTGGTTGTCGGCGTGGACGGTGGCGGTCTTGATGACCTCCTGGGAGCATGTGTCCTGGGGCGGCGGGTAGATGATGGGGCGTGGATTGTCTGGTGTCATGCCTGGTGCCACCGTGTAGCCCTGGAACGCCGAAAATCTGAGGCCCCGCGCTATCGGGACTTCGAGAAGGACGGTGATTTGACCATTGTTGATGAAATCGGGCAAGATGTGCGGCAATTCGGCGATGTTGTGCGCCGATGCGAGAAGGCGGGCCTCCTGGACAGGATCGGCGTGGATCAATCCGGCATTGGTGCGATCATTGACGAACTGGAGGGCGGCGATGAAAATGGCGACTTTGCGATAGAAACCAGCCGGATCGTTGGCATCCCCCAGGGATGGCGGCTCAATGGTGCGATCAAAACGACCGAGCGGAAGATAGCCGCAAAGGAAATCATTCATTGCGGCAGCCGGATGATGACTTGGTGCGTCGGCAATGCACGCGTCGAACCCAAAGGTAACGCTATTTTGATCACCAAGCAGGCCAGCGGTTCCGGGAAGATCGACCCTCTCATGGCATTATTCAATGCCGTGGCGCTTATGGCGATGAATCCGGCGTCGCGGATGCAGCACGTCCCCGATGAACCGGGGATTATGAGCTTTTAGGAGGCGTAATGAGCGATCTGCCCAATAAATCCCTTCTACGGCCCGATGAGGTTGCAAAACATTATTCCGTGAGTGTAAAAACTGTGCGTGGCTGGATCGCCTCCGGGAAACTGGAGGCGCGAAAAATAGCCGGGGGCCTGCTCAGGATACCCCGCGAATCCCTCCCGAAAATAGAATCTTCTCCCGTCGAATAAAAAATAGGCTTAATACGTCCGTTTTTGTCCGTTTTGGATTAGCATAAAATTCTTCAATCTGTCACAATATCATAAAATATTGCAACCTTAATTTTGTGATGTTGTGGCTATGAAGTGAAAATTATTGATTATTTCAAGAATATAGGTTCTGCCTTGGCGGGGCGTCCCAACGCGGCTATACCATCGACGTTGGAGCGCCTTATTTTGGACATTTATGGCGGTGGCACTACTGCCTCGGGCGTGTCCGTCACTTCCGATACGGCCATGCGGCTGATAACGGTCCAAAACTGTGTGAGGATGCGGGCCGCCACCCTACAAAGAATCCCCTGCCATATCATGGAGCGCAACAATGGCAGAATCGCAAAAGCAGAAAACTTCTATCTTTATGAGAAGCTCCTGCATCAGCCTAACTCATGGATGTCTGCTCCCGACTTCTGGGGGATGGCCGAGGCGTACATTTCCCTCCGGGGAAATTTCGTTTGCTATAAGGTCATGGTCAGAGACCAAATCCGGGAGTTATTGCCGATTACATCGGAAATGCTTCATTCAATCACCCAAAACCCCGACTATTCCCTTGACTATGAAATAAGATTCCCAGACGGCTCCATACGCCACCTCAACGGTTCACAAGTGCTGCATCTACGCGGATTGACCCTTAACGGCTATTCTGGAGTCAACCCCATCGAATATGCCCGTGAGACTATCGGCCTGCGGCAGGCCAGCCGTCAATTCCTGGCTCAATATTTTGGGAAAGGAATGCGTCCGGGTGTCATATTTGAGCATCCTCTTACGCTTTCCGCCGCAGCTTATGCAAACAGGAAAGCCGCACTATCGGAGAAATACCAAGGACTCGGAAAGCATTGGGAGATGATGTTGATTGATGAGGGCATGAAAGCAACCTTCCCGGAGATCAAGCTCGTTGACGCCCAATTTATTGAACAGATGAAGCTCACCGATGCGCAGATTTGCGGCCTCTATCGTGTGCCCCTCATGCTGATAAATGCCGGAGATAAGGAACCGACCTATGCCAGTGCGGAACAGTTCATGCTTTTTTATCAGATGTTTTCGATAGATAACGTCAATTACGAAAGTGCCCTCCGTCGGGATATTCTGACAGAGGAAGAGCGCCAGAGGTATTATTTCAAGTTTAACGTCAATGCCCTCATGCGCGGCAGCATGAAGGACCGAGCCGAATTTTATCGGAACATGATCAACTCTGAAGTTCTCAGCCCGAATGAATGCCGGGAACTTGAAGACATGAACCCCTATGACGGCGGCAATGAATACAGAACAAGGACAAGCACCGTCAGACAGACAGGCTCGGCAGAGCAAGGAGGCCAAGAGGAATGAACCTTAAATATCGAAATCAGCGAACGGCTGAGGCGACGGCCCGATATTGGAATAAGTCCCTCGACCGTGCCGATTGGTACAAAATTGAAGCCCTCTCTGATGATGAGGCGGAAATCCTGATCTATGACTTGATAGGCTGGCCCTTCAACGATGCCGGTGAGTTTGTGCGATCCCTATCGGGAATTTCCGCAAAGGTAATTACCGTGCGCATCAATTCGCCCGGTGGGGATGTCTTTGATGCCATCAGCATCTTTAACGCCCTGCAATCCCATAAGGCGAAAATAATCACCCGGATTGAATCCCTCGCCGCTTCTTCCGCCTCCTTCATTGCCTTGGGCGGCAAGGAGGTCCAGGCATATCGCAATGCCATGATGATGATACATGAGCCGTGGGTATATTCAGCAGGCAATCAGTATGATCTGCGGGAGATCGCCGAGATTCTTGGGAAAATAAGCAGCAATATGGTGGATATTTATGCGGCAAATTCCAATGTAGGCAAGCGAGAACTCAGGGAGATGATGAAGAATGAAACATGGTTCACCGCAAAAGAGGCAATGGATAAGGGATTCATTGATACAATCGTTGACGGCAAGGCTGTCAAGGCGGCCTTTGACCTATCCATGTTTGCCAATGTCCCCGAGGGGATTGAGACGCAGCCCGAGGGCGGCAGAGAAATGACGGAAAGAGAGATTGAACGTGTCCTGCGGGATGCAGGATGCAGTCGGTCTTTTGCGAAATATGCGGCGTCAAGAGCTGCGGGAGGCAGCCACGACATGGGAGGCAATCAGCGGGATGCTGAAAGCCTGAAGACTGCAATAAAATCATTGGAATACTTATTTACAGGAGGACAATAAACCATGAAAGAAATTAAAGATATGATTGAATCCCTGGGCAGGGCATTTGAGGCGTTCAAGGCGGAAAATGATGCCCGAATCAAACAGATTGAGGCCAGAGGCCATGCAGACCCGCTGCTTATCGAGAAGGTGGAAAAAGTCAATGAGCACATCTCTCAAATATCCGCGATGAAACGGCAGCTTGAAACACTGGAAACGGTGGTTGCCCGGGCTGACTTCCGGGGTGGCGGCGGAAGTGATGGAAGCGACCCGATCAAGGCGAGATACAAGGCGGCCTTCGAATCGTGGTTTCGTAAGGGCGTGGAGGGAGACATCAAGTCCCTTGAGATTCAGGCATCGGCCAACAGCTCCGATGATACCGCGGGCGGGTTCACGGTCCCTGAAGAGGTGGAGGCGGCTATTGAACGAGTGGCAATGACCGTTTCTGCCATGCGCCGTATTTCTACCGTCCGGGCAATCGGAACCAGCGAATACAAGAGGCTGGTCAATCAGGGCGGATCGACTTCAGGATGGACGGCTGAGATGGGTGCCAGAGCTGAGACTACTACCCCGACCCTCAAGGAAATCGCCATCAACACCAAAGAGATTTATGCGATGCCCTACGCGACGCAGGCCCTTCTCGATGATTCCCGTGTTGATATTGCGGCATGGCTCGCCGATGAAGTTGCCACCGAGTTCAATGAGGAAGAAGGTTCGGCCTTCATCACCGGCGACGGCGTTTCCAAGCCCAAGGGCATCGCCTCTTATACGATGGTTGCAAATTCCTCTTATTCCTGGGGGAAAATCGGCTACATCGCCAGCGGCCATGGCTCCCTGCTCAATAACCCGGACAAACTGATTGATCTCCAACACGCCCTGAAATCGGTCTATCGCAATGGGGCCGTTTGGCTCATGGCCGATTCGACCGTCAACGTGATCCGCAAGTTGAAGGACGGCGAAGGGAACTACCTCTGGCGGCCAGGGCTGGCCGAAAATGCCCCGGATACGCTCCTGGGGAAGCCGATTGAGGTTGACGACAACGTTGATGCTGTCGGTGGCAACAAGTACCCCGTATTTTTCGGCAATTTCAAGCGGGGATACATGATCGTTGACCGTACCGGAATACGTGTTCTGCGCGATCCATATTCTGCGAAGCCTTATGTGGCCTTCTATACCACCAAGCGTGTCGGCGGCGGCGTGATCATGTATGAGGCGATCAAGGCCCTGAAGATTACGACCTGATCTTAATCTGGGCGGCATAAGCGCCGCCCCATAGCCATACAGGAGGCAAAACCATGAAAGACCTACATAACAACATTGATGTCGTATCCGTCCTTAATGCCGTCGTGGTATCCGCGACGCAGACGATCACGGATATCGACCTGGCCGGATTCAATTCGGCGGAGCTGGTTTTTGACATCGGCCTTGATGCCGGTTCCGGTGGTCTCAGCGGCTCCAATTACCTGACGTTCGCCCTCCAGCATAGCGATGACGGCACTACTTATGCGAATGTCACCGAGGCCGATGTCCTTGGCGTCACCCCGTCCAGCGGCGTGATTCTGACCATCGACGCGACGGATGAAGATGAGACGCTGTATCATTTCGGCTATATCGGCGGGAAACGCTATCTCCAGATCGTCATCACGGCAACCGGAACGTGCTCTTGCCCGATCTCGATTTCGCTGGTCAAGGGACATCCACTGGATAGGCCGCCCATCGGCTGAGAGTTGACAACATGGCCGGGTTTTTCATGCCCGGCCAATCAAAAGGAGTGAATGACATGAAAAAATACCTATCCATCATATCGGCCCTCTTGCTGCTTATTGCGGGCCTCGTATGGGCGGCTGACAACACCTATACGACCGGCTTCTATGTGCAGCAAGGCGGGAATCGGGCGGTTGTGGCGTCAGGCGGCTCCCTTGATGTGGAGAGTGGCGGGGAGATTGATATTGAATCCGGCGGATACCTCAAGATCGGCGGCACGGCCATTACCGCCACGGCGGCGCAGATCAATGACGTAACCGCGGGAAAGTATGCCGTCTCGTCAAAGGCGTTCACCGCAGGTGAAGATTGGGAGCTATCAGCGACCGAGGCGAAATCCGCGATCTTGGTGGTTTCATCCGGTTCCGGCACGCCGTCTATTGTCGATCAATATGTTTCGGCGGGGACGGTCAAGCTCTTCCGCAATGCCTCAAACGTGGCCGTTACCATCAAGGCATCAGGGGGGACTGGTGTCTCTGTGGCCAGCGGTAAAACGGCGGTGGTAATGTGTGACGGCACCGATTATGTCCGTGCGACGGCGGACGCGACTCATTAACCTTGTTTAGTCCCCGGCGGTTCAATCCCGCCGGGGATTCGGTAAACCGGGATGATGGAATGGGTAACTGCATTGAAAATACCAGCATTGAGGCAATCATGACCCGTCCGGCGTCCATCGTGGCCTTGTGTGCCCTCCTGCTGGTCCCCTTCGGGGTCATGTCTTCGGTGATCCATCAGGGGCATGTCTATGCCCTCATGTGGGTGTGCTTTGTGGGGCTGTCTCTCTCCCTCCCTTCCCTCTGGTGCCGTGGTTTCGGTCTCTATGTCGCGGGATGGTGGCTCTTTGTGATGTATCGGGTCTGGATCGGGGCGGCTATCCCGGAGCTTCATGCCGTCGCCATAGATGCGGCCCTATTCCTGATGTTTGGCATGGTGGCCCTCCTGGCCGTCTATCATAGCACTTTCCCGCAGCAGACATGGTTCAATGTCATTTGCATCGCCGCCCTGATTCAGGCCATCATTGGGATTCTTCAGGTCATCGGATGTGATCCCATATCCACGATTCTGAGCAGCATCGTCATCGTCCGGGGCGAAAATCCCTTTACGACTCCGACGGGCACCCTGGGGAATCAAAACTTCCTGGGGGCCTTCTTGGCTATCTCGATGCCGTTCTTTTTCCGCGTATCGCATTTCCGACACTTCTGTCGCCCTCGCATATATTTTCCCCTTAAATGGCATGGTAGGGCATTCTCTTTCAAAGTGAATTGGCATTATTGCCTTCCCATCATCATCTTGGGACTTATCATTGCCCATACTTCGGCGGCGTGCTTTGCGGCGGCGATGGGAGCGGCCTTCTACTTCGGGGGGTGGATCGGGTTCTTCTGCCTGGCAATCGCCGGGACCGGCTATCTCTACTTTTTCGATTACCAGCACATCTTCCAGGCCGACCGCTGGCAGTTTGCGGCGGACATCATGCAGAAGGTCGGCACGTCCTGGAAATCGGCCTGGTTCGGCTTCGGCCCCGGCATCACCTGGGAGGCAGGGAACACGCCCCATAATGAATATACCTGGACGCTGTTCAACTACGGTTCTGTCGGCCTGGGCATCATGACCGGCTACATCCTGACGGCCTACCGGGACAACCGGATGCTGTTCACGGCGTTCCTGATCCTCTGCATCAACATGATCGGCAATCATGCCCTGCATACAACCCCAACGGCCCTATTGGCTATCATCATCATCGCTCTCATGGAACGGGAGCGCAAGGAGACGGTATGAAACGACGCAAATCTATCATCATGGCGATCCTGGCGGCCCTGGTGGTGCCGTGCCTTATTTTTGCCGCGACCGGGACGGTTACTCAAACCTACTCGCCCATCTATTCAAGCGAAGGCCCGACAAACATGGCGACCCTCACCTTCGCCTGGACCACCACCAGTGCCGGGACGGCCTCCGATGCGACCGGGGCCACGATCAAGGACCAGATCGCCGGGAAGTATGTCGTCATGGCCGTTACCGCCCCGGATGCGACGGATTACCCCGATGACAACTATGACATTGTGGTGACGGATGAGAACGGGGCTGATCTCATGGGCGGCGTCCTGCTCAACCGGGATTCGGCCAATACGGAACAGGCTACCCCTTACATCGGGGCGCTTTACGGTCCCCGGCCCATCGCGGGGGCAATCACCCTGACGGTGACGAACGCCGGAAGCGGCAAATCCGGCACGACGGTGCTCTATTTGAAGCGATAGGGGATGGCGGGAGAAATGGCGAACGGATTCCTGGTAATAGATGAAAAGGATTGGAAGGAAATGACCCCGGAGCGCCGGGACTGGCTCATCTTCAACACCCTCAAGAGCATGGATGAAAGGCTGCGGAAACTGGAACGGTGGTCAAATTGCTTCTCTTTCCTTGGCGGCATTCTCGGCGGCCTGGCGGCTGCCTTGGGCCTGAAATGGGGGGCATAGGGCGAAAGAAATGAAACCGGCGGCGAAAAAGCTCTACGATGCCAATATTGACGACTTCGGCCACCTGGCCCCGGATCAGATCATGGCGCTGACCATCTACGGGGAAGCGCGGGGGGAGAAGCGGGCCGGGCGGATCGCCGTCGGCTCCGTCATTCTTGAGCGGGTGGATCATCGGGCCTGGGATGGAGACAATATCATTGATGTCTGCCTATGGCCCTATCAGTTTTCGATCTACCTGCCCGGCGATCCCAACCGGGCGGTCCTGAAGCGCATCGCCGAGAATTGGGATCATTACTATTTCAGCAGCCTGCCCCTGCAAGAGTGTCATGGCATAGCGCGGGGCCTGATTGACGGCACGATTCCCCGCGACCCGGATTTAGCAGCCGCCCATTGTTGCCAATACCTGACCACGGCGGCGAAGAAAGGCGTGGAATGGTGGAAAGGGATGACTTTCATCAAGAAAGTGGGTGCTCATGAGTTTTACGCATGAACGCCTGGATTTACGCATGGCTGATTTACCTGGGCTGGTTTCTGAATCAGTGCGGCCCGCCCGTCCGGGGATTTGACAGAGATTCGGATGAAGACGGGGGCGGTGCGGCGGAAGGAATCCGCGAGGAAAGAGAAACGGATCAAACGGAAGGCCGGTAAAGGCCGGAAAGGCAAAAGGTAAAGGAAATGGAATTTGCAGCGATTGTCTCATTGATTGCGACGGTGGCAAACGTGATCGTCAAGGCGATCCCCTTCGTGGAGGAGCTTTTTGACGGCAAGCCGGACAGCGGACCCGAGAAAGCCGCCATCGTCATGAACATGGCGCAGGTGGCTGTGTCCGGCGTCGAGGGCGCTTTTGCCAAGAATAACCCGCAATGGGCGTTTTTGGCGCCTTTGGCAAAGCGGTTTATTGACGACGCCATTGCCGCGGTCAACCAGATTCAGGCGCAGGCCAAGGCGCAGGAAGACTAAAGGAGGTCATCATGGACAGCGACACCATCGCCGTCATTGTCGCGGCCCTGTTTGCCGTATCTGAGGCCCTGGCCCTGATTCCGGGGGTAAGGGCAAACAGCGTTTTCCAGGCGATTTACAGCGCCATCAAAGCTCTCGCGGGCAGGAAGTGACGCCATGCTGACGGTCCTGAAGACGGCGCCGACTATCGAGCCGATCACCCTGGCCCAGGCAAAGGAGCACTTGCGCCTTGATAGCGGCGCCCTGGCCGATAATCTGACGACTTACCAGAGCATCCTTCCCGGCTCTCATGCCGTGGCGAATAACTACACGACCCATGCCGGAACGGGCGTTTCTGTGGCGGGCAAGACGGCTATTGCCAACCTCAACGCGGGGACCGTCGGGGCCAGCGGGACCGTTGATGCGAAGATTCAGGAAAGCGATGACAACGTGACCTACACCGACTGGACGGGCGGGGCATTTACGCAGGTGACGAGTGCGAATGACAACGCCATTCAGGAGAAAGCCTATACCGGCACGAAAGCCTATATCCGGGTGGTTGCCAAGGTTTTGGTTGCGGCCTGCGAGTTCGGGGCCGACATCCTGGTCTATGACGCCGACACGACGGAAGACGATCTGTTGACCTCTCTCATTCAGTCGGCCCGGGAACATGTGGAAGACATCACCCGCCGGGCGCTTCTTACTCAGACCTGGTATGCCTACCTCGATGAGTTTCCGGCGGACCGCGACTTCATCCGGTTGCCCTTTGGAAATCTTCAATCGGTAACGAGCGTCAAATACAAGGACAGCGCCGGCACGGAAACCACGATGACCGTCGCGACAGATTACCTGGTAGAGACGAACGGAGAGCAGTGCGGGCGAATTGTGCTTCCCTATGGCGTCTCATGGCCGTCGGCGACTCTCTGGCCCTCGAATCCGATCACGATTGAGTTTGTTTGCGGCTGGACGGCGGCGGCCTCGATCAAGGCGTCCATTATCGCCGCCCTGAAGTTGATCCTGGCCGACCTGTGGGAGAACCGGGAGGGGGCGGTATTGAAATCAGGCGTGCAGACATACCAGACCAACCCGGCGGTCAAGTCGCTGTTGGCATCCGCTGTGCTGCCCTGGGAGTTCTGAGATGGCTACCATCGGCGAGATCAATCATCGCATCACGCTGCAATACAAAACCATCGTCATGGACTCGATGGGGGGCCGGACGGAAACATGGAACACGGCGGCGACGGTATGGGCGAAAAAGACGGCCCACCGCTCAGATGAGGCGGTGCAGGCCATGAAGGAGACCGGGATATTGATGATCAATTACCGCATCCGTTACAGGGCGGATGTGCGGGCCTCCTGGCGGATCGTGGACGGCGGAAAATACCTGGCGATCATCGGCCCGCCGATCCCGGTGGACCTGGGGCCGGGAAGGCGATTCCTGGACATCACGGCGAAGGAGACCGGATAAATGGACGCTTTGCTTGCCGCCATCTATGGGAAAATCTCCGGCTCGGCGCTGTCTGCCGATGTCGGGGGGCGGATTTACCTTGATGAGGCTCCGCCTGGCTGCGAGTTTCCTTATGTCGTGTTTTTCATCGTCTCCGGCGTTCCGGATAATGTTTTCAATAGGCATGGGGAGAGCGTCACGATTCAGTTTTCCCTGTTTTCGGCATCTTCCGGGGCGGCGGAAATAACAGACATGTTTAACGATCTGACGGCCCTCTATGACGACGCGCAGTTGACCGTTACCGGATATAGCATGATCGTCATGGAACGGCAAAACCTGGTAACGATGACGGATGAGATAGAAACGGCGGAGGGCAAGCAGACCGTCAAACATTGGGCGGTGGATTACGAGGCAATCATACAGAAATCATGAGCGGCAGCGGAAAGGATGCGGCGTTTCGATGAAAATACTGATTACCGCAAGATATGTATCCGGCGCAGCGCAAGAGGGGGGATCGTCCCGCTTCATGCGCTGCCTGGCAGATACCCTGCGCGGCATGGGGCATCATGTCACGGCCACAACCGATCCCGCCCCGGTTGCAGGAGATTATTTTGACCTCATCATTTGCAGTCATCACGAGCAGTTTTCCGCGATCCGTGGCAATCCCGCTCGGAAAATCTATGTTTCCCACGGCCTCATCCCCGACGAAAATTTTCCCCTGGGGGCGGATCGCTATGTCTCCATCTCTGAGGAAGTGCGCCGTCACAATCTGAGATTGTCCGAAATTGACAGCGAAGTGATCGGGCAGCCGATCAGGATCCACGAGCGGACCAGGCCCGGGGATGAGCTGCGGAAGATCCTGATAATCAGGCAAGGGACGCCTGACCCCGACCCCTTCGCCTTTTTGGGAGAGAAATATGAACTGCGGATTTCCAGCCCCGACGCCCCGATTGAAGATCAGATTGAATGGGCGGACCTCGTAATTTCTCTGGGCCGGGGGGCCTTGGAGGCGATGGCACAGGGGAGGCCGGTCATCGTGGCGGATTGCCGTCACTACATCGGCGCTTACGGTGATGGTTATGTTCAATGGGAAAATGTCCGCGAAATGGCGAAGTGCAACTTCTCCGGGCGGCGCTATTGGGTGCCTCTCACGCATGAATGGATACAGGCTCAGGTGGACAAATACAACCCGATAGACTCTATGATCCTGCACAAGTATGCTGCCCATAACCATGATGCCCGGAAGATCGCCGCTCGATACCTGCAAGATGGGCCCGGGAAGGCGGCCCCTCGACGCGATGCGGATAGGCTCAAGATTTCATTCGGTGTCATGGTCAACGATATGTTGCGCCTCGACATGGTACTCCGGCAGTCGGAATTGCAAGGGAAGATGCACTTCATTCAGAACCCCGAAAGCGCCACGATAGGACTCAATAAGCTCCTGGCCGTCATGGAAGAGGAAGGGGCCGATGTGGGCGTCCTGACCCATCAGGATATGTTCTACCGCAACGGCTGGCTGGCCCAGGTCCGAGGGCAACTGTCTCTGCTGCCCGATTCATGGGTAGTGGCTGGCATCATCGGGAAGGACCCGGACGGTCTCATTTGCGGGAAGTTCCACGATATGAGAATCCCGCTGCATTTCAACACCTCGCACATCCACGACTTCCCGCACCCGGCGTGCTGTTTCGATGAGTGCTGCATCATCGTGAACCTGGAAAAGAAGTTCCGGTTCGACGAGACCATGGCCGGCTTCGACCTGTACGGCACGCTCTGTGTCTTGCAGGCATGGGCGAGCGGCGGCACGGCCTGGGTTATCGACGCCTTCGCAGAACACTACTGCACGAGGCCGTTTTCCTGGGTTCCGGACGACCTGTTCATCAAAAATTTCAAGTGGCTGTATGACCGATTTCACGAGGTATCGAGACTTGATTCAACGGCAATAGGGCTTTCGAGAGAAGACCTGAACTTTGCAACATCAGCGGCATAAGGAGGTAACAGGCAATGGCAAAAATATCGGGAAAGGGCGGCAAAGTGATGTTGGGCTCGGTAACTCTCGCCAATATCACGGAATGGTCCATGAGCGGTTTCAGCATGGCGACCATCAAGAAGGATGCGGCTTTTGGGGATACCATCGCGGAATATGTCGCCGACGGCGTTGGCGATCCGGGGACCATCTCCTTCCGGGGTAACTACGATCCGGCGGACACGAACGGCCAAAAGGCCATTCAGGCGTTGGTAGCGCAGGGGGCCGGTATCACGAACCTTTATCTCTATGCCAACACCTCGACGTTCTGGCGCGTGGCTTCCGGCGGCGAAATCCTGGTGACACGGTGCGATGCAATCACCTTGCCCCGTAGCGGCATGGGAACCATCAGCTTTGAGGGGCAGGTCTCCGGCAAGAAGATGGAGCAGGTCGGGACCGGCAGTTAATGAACCTTACCCGCCCATTGGGCAGAAAGCGCGTGAATAGTTATTACGCGAAAGCGGTGTCTTATGATCGTTGATCTCAACGAAAAAACCGAAAGCGGCTGGTTTGATTTGGAAGGCGGGGGGCGGGTGCATCTCCGCCTTCTGGACATAACCGACATCAGGGACATGCGGAAGGCATGCCTGAAGACTGTCCCTGAATATCCCAAGCTCGATGGCAAATACCAGCGTTTCGAGGGGCAGGAGTTTGACAACGACCTCTGGAATGAAATGCTGTGGGACCGAACCATCATAGGATGGGAGGGCATCTTTGACCGCGATGAGCGACCCATTCCCGTCACCAAAGAGCACAAGGTGTTGCTGATGATGCGGGTGTCTGAGTTTGTCAAGGTCTATGAAGAGGGGATAAAGGCTCTCAAGGCGGCGGAAGAAGCACGGGCGGAGGCCGCGGAAAAAAACTGATTGAGTGGGCGGTATGGCATGACGACTATGCCCATACCTGCCCGCAATGCCAGGAGCTATATGCGGCCCGGACTCCCCCGGCCAACCCTCCTTGCGAGACGTGCCGGGTGGACCTCCTGCCGGAGAATGAGGAAGCCGGGGCGGTATTTATGATGGTTCGGGGGCAGGTCGTATCGGCGGAGATCGAAAAAGGACGGTGCATAGTTACCCTGTCCATCCCGGCGGTGAGGGATGTCATGGACATTTACGGCGTCAAGGATCAGCAGCGGTGCCTTGGGCGCGTCATGCGGCTCTGGCATGAGATGAGGTCGAAGGATGAAAGTTAAATGGAACCCTCTCGGCCCCATCACGGCGGCGATTGAAAAGAAGGCCCTCGACCGGCTGGAAACTGCGGCGGAGCAGGTCGCGGAACGGGCGCGGGTACTTGTCCCGGTGGATACCGGCACGCTCAAGAATACCATCCGCGTTGTCCGGCTCAAGGGCGATCCGAAATTGAACGTCCGCGTTTATGCCGGGAACCGGAAGCGCAGGGCCGAAGGCGGGGCGTTCTACGCTCACATGATTGAATATGGCACCGTCAAGATGAAGGCAAAGCCTTTCCTCCGTCCGGCGTTTAATGCCGTTAAATCGAAAGTGAAGAATATCGTGGAGAACGGATAATGGCGTCAAATCTCGGAACAGTATTTGTCGAGCTATCCCTTGACGACAAGGTTTACAAGCAGAAGCTAAGCGAAACCCTGACCAGCACAACGGCCACGGCGAAGGGGATCGAAACGTCCTGGCGGGCCTTGGGGACGAAATCCGATGCCTATTTCGATGCACAGCGGCGCTCCGCCGAAAATGCCTATACCCTCATCAAGAAATCCGCAAGCGCGACGGCCAACGACATCATCCGCGCTCACGAGGCCATGAATACGAAGCTCAAGGCGATTGATGAGCAGCAGTACGGGCGGCAAATCTCCCTGCTGGAAAAACTTGGGAAAAACTGGCTTTCGGTAACGTCGGCGATTACGGTGGCATACGGCGCCCTCGCGGGCGGGAAGCAACTTATTGATGCGGCCCTGGCGATGGAACGGATCAATTCGGCCATGTCCTCATCGGTGGGCGATTCCAATAAAGCGGCCCGTGAACTCCAATATGTAAGGGAAGAATCGCAGCGCCTGGGGTTGAATCTCAATGACACCGCCCTTGCATATTCCAAATTTGCAGCCGCGGCCCGCGGGACATCTATTGAGGGTGAGCAGACACGAAAAATCTTTTCCGCCGTCTCGGAAGCGGCAACAGCGCTGAGGCTTCCCACGGAGCAGGCGAGCGGCATATTCCTGGCTCTTTCACAGATGATGTCGAAGGGGAAGGTACAGGCGGAAGAACTCCGGGGACAGTTGGGTGAGCGGCTCCCCGGTGCCTTTGCCATGGCAGCACAGGCGATGGGCGTTACCACGGCGGAACTCGATGATATGTTGAAAAAGGGGGAAGTGACGGCCTCGGAAATGCTTCCCCTCCTGGCCGAAAAATTACATGAAACCTATGGGAGTGCCGCGATAGAGGCGGCAAAGGGAGGCCAGGCGGCAATCAATCGTTTCAACAACGCCTTCTTCGAGACTAAGGCAGTGATGGGTGAGGCAATCCTTCCCGTATTCACTGACTTTCTGGGGATAATCCAAAAAGCAGCCCCATATATTACGGCCTTCATCGGTGGCCTCCAGATGAGCGCCGTGGAAGTGTTCGGATGGGTGGATAAGCTCGATGCCGTCTTGACCCATGCGGCAAAATACACAGACCCGACGCAATGGGGACTTATTTCGACGGCTGACCTGAAAAAGCGACTCAAAGAGATTGATGCCAATGTTGAGCAGACCAAAGAGGGTATAGTCGGTAACATTGATAAGGTGAAATCATCCTCCATATCGGCGGCGGAGCTTTCGGCCCAGGCGGCCATAAATGCCGAGAGAAAGAAGCGGGAAGCGTCCGATACCACCACGAAAGCGGCCAAAGAAGCAGCGAAAAAAATGCAGGATGCCGAAAAGCAACTCGCCGATGAACTCGCAAAGACCCTCGCCAACCGTAAACAGTATGAGGGCACCTACTACGAGTGGAAGGCGGCGGAGATCGAGGTCGGGCTGAACAAATACAAGGAGGCTGGGGTAGCGGAAGAGAAAATCGCCGAACTGCGCAAAGAAAAACTGATCAATCTCAACGATGAAATTTTCAAGCAATATAAGAAGACTCTGTCGGATTGGGAGGCGGACACCCAGAAGAAGCAAGAGGCTATGCTGGCTACTGAGGAGAAGGCGGAGAAGGAGGCCCTTGATCGGGCGGAGCGGCAGAGAACGGCAACGAAAGACCTCTACAAAGACCTGGAGGCTTACGCCGGCGATTACTATGCCGTCGAGGAGGCCCTCCTCGATTCCCGTGCCCAGGCTTATGAACTGCTGTTGATTGACGAAATGACCAGCGCGGAGGATGCCGCAAAATACGAGGTGGCGATAGCCGCTTGGAAGACCAACGAACTGAAGAAGAAGGACATCGAACGCGGCAAGTCCTCTGATGAGTTTTTCGCCGGGATGAAGGCCCGCATAGACGAAATCTCCATGCGGCAGACAAAATGGGGACAGGTCGGCTATGACACCTTCAAGGCCATGACGGAGGGCATGTCCTCTACCTTCTCCACCGTCTTTGAGGACGCCTACAAAGGGCAGCTCCAATCAATCGGCGACTACTCCACCATGATCTGGGACAAGGTGCGGGCGAAGTTCTTTGACATGGTGGCGCAGATGATCACCGAGAAGATCGTCCTGCAATTCGGCACGATCTGGGCAGAGGGCGGGTTCGAGGTCCTCTCCACCATCAATAGGGTCTTGGGTCTGGCCGACAGTTTAGACCTGGGGAAATACATTGGGGTCAACTTCGCACAGGGCGGCATGGTTCAGGGTGTGGCGGCCTATCCGGGGAACGATGAGCGCAACGACAAGGTCCCTGCCTGGCTGTCTCCCGGGGAATACATTATTCCCCGGACGGCGGTAAATGCAGACACCCGCGAGATATTGGACTATATCCGGTCGTTTGGGAAGGCTCCGGGATACGCTTTGGGAGGGTGGGTGACGCGGTATAACGAGTATGGCGAACCTGTCAAGGAATGGCAACGCGGCGATGAAATGGCATGGGTCTATAACCCTGAATATATAGGGGGACTGACGCCGTACACAATCCAAAAATATCTTGAGCCGAATGATGTCGCGGTTACCAATCCATTCCACATGCGCCCGATGCAGGGCCCTGACGAACCCTACAAGCTCGGTAATGAGACGCCCTATGATGTATTTGCCCTCAATGTGGCGCTCGGGAAATACCCTGATGGGTATTATCGGATAGATTATCAGCGCCCTGGAAACGTGGATTCCTGGGTCTATCAGGTTGCCAGCAATAAGGTAGTGGGGTCGCGCCTGGAACAATGGGGAACTGGCCTGAAGGGGGATAGTGGTGGTGGTCTCGGGGGGTTCTTCGGCGCTATCAATGAGACTTTGGGGCCTTTAGTCCCGGTTGTGGGACAGGCGGCAGGCTATGCCATTGCTAATGCAGCTTTCCCCATCTTAGGGCCTGCGGCTCTGTCGGGCCTGGTAACGTATGGTGTAACGGACAATATCGGGGCGGCTATCAAGACCGCTGTCATTTCGGCGGCATCGGCCTATGTCGCCCAGTATGCCAAAGATGCGTTATCTGGGTTCATGGATACCTCGCAATGGTCTCCTTCTTTAGGGGGTCATGGAAGCCCGGAAGAATACTTCGCCGCCGGGACTACAGCGGAAAGCCTGTCAACAGTATTTGATGCCATGAGCAAGATCGCTACCGAATCGGAGATGGAGACGTTCATTAAGTCCCTCGGCAAGGACATACTGAAATATTCACTTAAGGGATTGACAGGTTCAATTCCGGGCGGAGTCGGGAAGGGTTTTGCGGGGCGGCTCGGATTCAACCTGGCAGGAATTTCCGGTTTGGAAATTCTCTCCATGCTTTCCGACCTGAACGGCATCATCGGCATGGGTGGATATATACCGTCTGCCCGATCCGGCATAGACTATATTCCCCGCGACAATTATCTGGTCAATACTCATCAGGGAGAGGCGGTCATCACTAAGGATGAAAACCGGCAAAGGCTGGCCGGCAAGGGCGGCGGGAACACCTACGTTTTCAATCTATACGCGACGGTGGCGGACAAGAAAACCATGAATGAATTTGCAGAGCAGATTTACCCGCGCCTCGAAAAACTGCGGGCATGGGGGCACTAAAGATGGGCAAATGCCGGTTCCTTTATAACAACCTGATTACCGATGAATCCATGCTGACGGTATCATCGTTGCGGTATGGCCTGGTCACGGCGGCCTTAAAAGAGGGCACCGGCAGCGCCGCTTTGAACCCTTCCGGTAATTACAGCGGATCGACCGACAAGGAATATATCCTGGAGATCGACTCCGTCGCAGGTGGGGCGGAAGTGGGGCAGGCCACTTTCCGATGGTCTGACGGCGGCGGCTCATGGAATGCCGTTGGGGTAACGACATCGGCGACTAACATTACCCTGAACAGTGGCGTGCAGGTGAACTGGTCTTCCGGCAGTGGAGCCGACTTTGTTGTCGGCGACAAGTGGTATTTGAAGGGCATCAACCTGTTCAACGCCGGGAAGATGCTGGACCTGGACCGGGATCACCGTTACCGATCAAAGGATTTGGAAACTCCCAATACCATCACAATTGACCTGGGATCGGCGCAGGAAGTCAAAGCGCTGGCGGTATATGACCACAATTTCACTGCGGCTGCCACCCTACTGCTGGAAGCCGATGATGCGGCCACCTTCGACAGCGGCGGAGGCGGTGCGGCGCAATTCTCGGAGGCCGTCGCTTGGGCGGATGAAAAAATCCTGCATTACCTATCGGCGGCCACCGCAAAGCGTCACTGGCGGCTGTCAGTTACTGATGCGGCCAATACCGACGGCTACATTGAGATCGGAGAGCTACTCCTGGGCAGTTACATGGAGATGTCCAGGACATTCAGTAATGGCTTTTCTGAGAATATTGAATATCTCATGCAGAGCAACACTACCAGCTATGGCATCCGGCGGGATCGATTCTATAATACCCGCGCCACATGGCGCTTCAATTTCAAGGTCATGGACGCGGCGGATGTGTCCCTTATGCGGACTTTACTTGCAGCCATTACCGACAGGGCAACCGGGAAATTCAACCCGTTTTATTTCAACAAGGATTCGGCATCGCCAAGCGACTTTTACCTTGTGAGGCTGGAAGGATTGCCGATCAATCACCGGGTGCGGACCTACTATGACATGCCCCTGACAATGGTGGAGGTGCTGAGAAGTGTATAGAGTGCCGATCACATTCCATAAGCGATTGCTCCGGGGAGAGGCGCCTATTACCTATGTCATGATTACGACCCATCTCGGTTATCGGGCTTATGCATCTAAGGAATTGGCAGAGGTGTTTGACATTTCTGGATATATCGCCGACGGTTCGGTTACAGCGGATGGCTCATATACTGCCGGATCAGAGACAATCGGATTGATCGACAAGTCGGCGCGGGTGCTGGACATGGGGCGACTTGAGCGGACTATTCAGCCCAAGAAAGACGATGTGCTGGCCGCCTATAGCGGGAAGCAATTGCAGCATATCAGTATTCAGCTCGACAATTCCGACGGCTATTTCTCCCGCCTTACGGCCAAGGAGCCATTCATCGGACGCCCTATTGCTATCCGGTGCGGTTTCGAGGCGGATCCCTATGCCTCCCACATCAATCTGTTCACCGGCGTCATCAGCGAAATAGACATGGGGCATATCATGACCATCGAGGCCGACGAGCGCGGGACGGCCAGCGCATCGGGGAAATTACTGACCGACACCTTCTATCTGAAGCGGGCCGGACGGTATGCAAAGCCCTTGAATACCAATGACCGCTTGCCCATCGTGTACGGCGATCTCACCGACGGCACCTTGGGCCTATGGGGATGCCCCTGCATCGACACCGACAATTACGTCTATTGCTTCGCCGGGCATGAGGTGTTGAGTGTGGCGAACGGCAACAGCATCACCGTGTACGAAAATGATGTCGAAGTCGATCCGGCTGATTACTTGTTCGATGAGGCCATTGACTATGAAGGGGAAGGGATAATTGCCACTATCACGTTCACGAGTTCCAAGGCCGGAAGCGTCATCTCCGTTCGCGGAAAGGGAAAGCCTACAATGAGCGGCGGGGCGACTCTGATGGACAACATAGTGGATATTGTTGACGACTTCCTGACGGTCGAAAATGATTTCACATCGGCAATTTATGAAGCGACGGCCAAGGCACGGGCGGCGCAGGTATTTGATGCGCAATCCTATGTCGCAGCAGGTGTCATCATTGATGATGTGGAGATATGGGAGACGATCACCGAGATGATGGCGTCATTTTTGGGTGGTGCCTACCTGGACGGCGACGGAGAATTGGTACTGGAGATTGATGACAATAACCTCCCTTACCAATATGGACAGGCCGGGGTAATCCCGCGAGGCGAGGCGGAGATGTTGAGCGCGGTGCAAAGGCTCGGGAACATCATCAACCGCTGCCCCTGCAATTACCGTTATTCCTGGCTGTCTGGCGGATTTAAGGCGCATATTGATGATTCTGCTCATGCCAGTGCCATTAGCCAGGGAATCTATGGGGCGAGGGAACCGGGAACGCCGTATCAATTCTACTGGTGCCGTGACAAAACGGCGGTGCAGACCATTCAGGATATTATCGTGTCCAAACTCAAGGTCCCCATTTACGAAATCGAAATAGAGGATCAAACCTTGCGCCGGGTGGGGTGCGATATTGGGGATATCGTTATTTTTTCCGCAGATACCATCTATGACACGACAGAGCAACCGCTCCTAAATCAACAGTGGAAAGTCATTGGTGCTGCAAGAGATTTCAACGACGGGAAGATTGCTTTTCGGGCATTACAGACGCCCTACTATTTGATGGTGGCCTATTTGGCCGATGGGACGTATCTGGCGGACGGGTCCATCCACGCAGGCAGTGATAGAGATATGACGGTATATTAAGGAGGAGGAAAATCATGGCGGATCAGCGAATACAATATACTGAGGAAATGGTAGGGGCGGGGCACCCTACAAAAATCGATACGCTGAATAGATTGGCATTGGTGGATCATGGCAACGATGGGCAGCACACCCTCGCCGGATTCCAGGGGTCGCAATTTGCTGCGGATGCCGGGGCAAGCGACAGCTATGCCATTACCCTCGACCCCGCTCCGGCAGCCTATTTTACCGGGATGATGGTGGTGTTCACGGCCAATACGGCCAACACCGGAGCGGCAACTCTCAACGTCAATGGCCTGGGAGCGAAGGCGATCAAGAAGCAGAAGGATGACGCCCTTGGTGACGGCGACATAAAGGCGGGGCAGGTAGTAGTGGTGGTCTATGATGGCACTAATTTTCAGCTCGTCTCGGGAGTTTATGCTCCGGCAAGCCATGACCATTCGGGGGTGTATGCAACAGTAAGCCACACGCACGATTCCAGATATTACACGGAATCTGAAATTGATTCGTTGTTGGCTGGGAAACAGGCGGCTGATGCAGAATTGACTGCTCTTGCCGGTCTTACGTCAGCAGCAGATAAGCTCCCTTATTTTACGGGTTCAGGGAGTGCATCTCTTGCAACATTGACGTCTTTTATTCGGACTCTATTGGATGATGCGGACGCGGCAACGGCGCGGGCTACTTTGGGAATCACAAATTTCTTAACGGGCGCAAGTGGAACAAAGGCGTGGTTCTATCAAAACACGGCTCCGAGCGGATGGACACTTGATAGCACTCCCGCTGACGCCCTTCTTGCAGTCAAGGGCGGTTCACAGGCTTACAATGTAAGTGGCGGTAATCAAGCCGGCACATGGACGCAGCCGGACCACACTTTGACGGTAGACGAAATGCCGAGCCACACGCACGGGCAGAAAGATGCTTGTGCTGGTTCTGGAAATGTCTGTTCTGGAGACTACAATATAAGCGCTTATTATGGCGGCGAAATAACCGTATTCACCGAAAGTGTCGGCGGCGGTCAGGCTCATAATCACGGATCAACATACCGGCCACTTGCACAGGTTGGAATTATTTGCACAAAGGACTAAGTAATGGAAAATACTTGTAATGTCGAACAATGTAACCATGCAAAACTAATGCGAAGCATGGCGGCGGTTTTAGATGTCCCATGCAAATTTCCAGAAGATTGCGAAAATTATCTTGAAGGTTGGTGGACTCCTTTAGAGGGGGAAGCAAAACTTGTCAAGGATTGCGCGAAGCGGCGCACAATGATGATGGTTCAAGACCTTTATAATCGGACAATCTCATTACAACAGGCGCAAGAAGAACAGCGCAATAATTCTGAAAAAGCTCTGATGGCTTTTGCTCGTCTTTCGAGTGAAGCTCTAAAAACCCTGACTACAATAAAAAACGACAATCCCGACATAGTTTTAATTGAATCTTAAATGGGAGTAAAAAATGGGACAAACATTTTATACCATGTATTTGCTATTCTATACCGACAATCTCCCTGAGAACTCCAACGGCTGTGCCAATGCCTTCATTATCCGCATCAGGCCCCCTGGCGATAAAAGCATTTCTTACTATACCCGAAAATTCACAAGCGACTAATACTTTCATTTATTAAGCCCCGTTATTATTGCAGCCGGATTCCTTTTGGTAGGCTCCGGCGGGCCTTCTGAGGAGGGAGGTATTGCGGTAGGTGCATTGTCACCACGCGGGGCAGCCTTTCCGGTCCGGGCAGCCGGCGCAGTAGCTGGCCAAAAACTGTTCCCCGTTGTTGGGACAGGGGGCGGAGAGAATTTCCGGCTCGGGAACGTCGGGAAGATCAGGTTCTTTCTTGATCTTCTGGCGCACCTTTTCCTTGAGGGCGGCGGCGGAGTCGGCACCTTTCTGTTCCTCAACGGGAGCGGACATCTCGAACCAATCCGCAGGGCCGGACATCCCGTCCTTCAGGCTGTTGTATATTTTCCGCAGTTGAATGATTTGCGCCGGGGTGATCGTGTCCAGGCGGCGCTGAATGCGTTTCTCTATCTGCTCTTTCGTCACCTTGAACGCCTCGAAGGCGGTCACCAACTTCTTGAGGGCCTCCGGGGAGGTGTCGGCCTTGGCCTTCAGGGTCTGCTCACATTGGGCGACGGCGGCCTCGACGACATCGCCGGGGATGATTCCCAGGATGCAGGCTCGGAGGCGTCGCGCTCCCTGGTTGGCCGTCATTTCGTAAATGTCGCGGGGGTCTTCGAGGGCGTATTTGCCCTTCTTCGTATAGCGTTCATGCTTGACTTGGAATGTCTTTTCCTGTTTGACGTTCGTTTCCATGTCCCAAGCATAAGCCTGAACCGTGCTTTCCCCGTTGCGCTGTTCAAGTTCCTTGATGCCGAACTGCAGGTTCGACCAGTTTTGCGCGATGGCCTCGGCCAGCCTGATGGACGGGCCGGTGATTTCTGATCCGCCGCGTGCGTAGGAATAAAGCGCCTGCTCTGCAAGGGAAGGGCGCTGACAGGCGGTCGTGATCCTGTCGAGGGCCTCGATCTGATTCCGGGGGAATTTTTTTGCCAGGATAATTGCCGCCTGAACTTCGGCAATGGCGCGTTCCTGCTCTACCGCCACCAGAGCGGCTCCTGCGTTTGCCGGTCTTGTCGCCACTGGCGCGTCATAAATTGCGGGTGCTGTGTTTCCGTTCATAATACTGCTCCTTTCGTTATTTAACGAGGAACCGGCGCTGCGGTTCGCTGGTTTTGATGTATTTCAAATACAGGTTCGGGTGGTCTTTCTCAAAAGCCTTCGCGTCAAAGGACTTTCGGCCATTAGCCAGCTTGTACGTGACAAGCGTCTGCCCGGCGCTGTCAATGATCGTGTCGGCCTGATCTCCCAGTGCGATAATCAATTTTGCCTTAACCGCTTCTTCTGCGTCTTCCATTGCCCCAAGCTGCGCCCGGATTTGTTTCAACCCGGCGATAGCTTCAATCAATTCAGTTGTGGCAATGATTGACCCGTCGCTTTTGATTTTACCGAAACGCGCCACGGCGTCGGCATAGGTGACAGGATCGGGAGGGTTGCCGCTCTGAACGCGCTCCCAAAACTTCGCGCAGGCTTCAATAATCATTTCACTGATTTCTTTATCCGCCTCGACAATGTAAAGGGATGGTGATCCGCCGGCGATGGAAACCGGAATGTCCGCCACCTGAAATCCGGTGATGGTCATATAGTGGTGGACCTGGACGGCGTAATAATCCGGGATATGATTCGTCTCCGGTTCGCCCCAATCGCGCCCGCTGCGAGCTGTCTTGATTTCCACCACGCGCCCGTCGTCGGTGAAGCCGTCCAATGAGGCCAACATGAACGGGTGTTGCGGGTGATACATGATTTTATCGGGCAGGCGAACGTCGCGGCCTGTCTTATCGGAATACCATTGGCGGATTGCTGGTTCCATGCGTTTGCCCCAGTCCGTCAAATCGTTTCCGGACCAATCTTCAACCTCCTTTCTTTTTTCTCTATAAACCTGATACGCTGTTTTCCACGGCGACAAGCCCATGATCGCGGCCACGTCGCTACCGCCAATTCCTTTTCGCCTCTCCTCCAACCACAAAGCCTTTTCCATACTACCTCCTTAATTTCCCCGCCGCCGCGCCTTATACGATCTTTAGCGGCCTACATACCGCGTCAGCCGGTTATCCAATCTTCATGCGCGAACGGTCGGGTTTTATTTTTTCCTCTTGCCGGGGTTCTTATGAACCGAATACCCGTCAACGTATTGAATCAGCCACTTCACTATCTTTAAAATAATTCCCTGCATAAGTTCCTTTCTTCCTTTGGAGGGGGTTCATACACGTCACCCCCTCCGCCAGAATCATACAACACGTCGGCCTTTGGTGTCCGGTGCCGTACCGGGAATAGACTTCTTGTATTCGT
>Ga0255342_1001475_pt1 | contig 33431 bp, 27 predicted proteins | sample wastewater_treat_3_FD_192416 | JGI IMG/M metagenome (GOLD analysis project Ga0255342, IMG submission 192416) | Wastewater microbial communities from Lulu Island WWTP, Vancouver, Canada - plant14 | ecosystem: Engineered > WWTP > Wastewater > Unclassified | place: Canada: Vancouver, British...
AAAGAGGTTTGGGCAAGCCTGACTTTTGTACTATGGGAGTGATGGAAGGCAATGTTGACAAGCTTGTTGCGCAAAGGATGAAAGGAAAGGGTCGTTCATGGAGAATAAAAGGAGCGCAGAATTTACTAGCCATCCTGAGATATAGAGAACTGATCAAAACGGAAGCTTTTGCCTTTTTGGAAATGCCCAAAACCAAGCCAAAAAGCAGATGGAAATATCAGCGCTACAAAGCTCCTGACTGGATGCCAGGATCGGTATCAGTGCCCATGTTTTCATCGACTCATGCTTCAGATTCCTGGTTACAATTACTCAAAAGCAAAGTCAAAGACAAGCTCTCTATCACTGGCTTTTTTTAGAGTCTATCGGAAAGTGAAACGGAACCCTGATTCTGATGCACTTTGCTTTTTATTTGCCTTATTGGATATAATTTTTTATCCCAAATTTCGATATTTCCGAAAATTGAACCTGTAATTATGATTTTGCCCTCATTTAAATGCTCTGAAACTCTTGAGCCTTGTGTATCAAATTGCTTTTCGAAAAATAATTTATCTTCTCTTATCTCCCAAGATGTCGTCATACTATTAAATGACGTGATGGAAAGATTGTTTTCATAACTTTTAATATCACAAACGATATCTGCTCTTCCTTCTGCGATCAATGTTCTGTTTTCGTAATAATCTCCTTTTTTACTTAATGAATAAATTGACCCATCTAAAAGACCTACAAAAACTACATCATTGTTAGAGTAAATTCCTGTTATACCATGTGGAAATTCTTCTGTTTCAAACTCCAAGTTATTAGAATTTGTATTATATGTTTTTACTTTTCTATCATAGCTACCAATAAAAAGTAATTCTGACAGTTTTGTTACACAAGTTGCCCAATTGTCTGTTATTGTTTGATGATGAAGTAAAAATACATTCTGGTTAGAAATAGAAAAATTTTTAATTTGGTTGTCATAAGAAACTGAAATGATGCTATGATCCTCTAGCTCAATTAATCCTTTAATTCTGTCATTATGTATGTGGGAGGAATTGAGTTGTAACTCAACAATTGATTCATTCACCACTTTTATTAAGTATATTTGTCCATTGTAGTCTCCTGCAATCATGGTGTTTTCATAATTACCTAACTGCAATAATGAACCTATCGTTTTTGTTGTTAACTCTAATTGATCATAAATCTCTCCAGTTACCACGTCCACTAATAACAAAATCCCTTCACATGTACCAATTAAGAATCTAGATTTGTCGACAATTAATAGCGAACTAAGTTGATATTTGAAAATGAATCTTTTTTCATTACAGCCTAATTCTAAATTCCAGATATTAAGTACTCCATCGTGTCCGATAGAAACTAGATATTGGTCAAAAATATTCAGTTGTTTAATTTCAGAATAATGTAAAGGTAAATCTTTTTTTATTGAGTGATTCTGGATATCCCATATATATATATATGACCATCATCTGAACTTGAGATCAAATCGTCTTTCCAAAAGATAAAGGATCTGACAGCGTCAGAGTGACCATTATATTTTGGAGGGGTAATGGTTTCTAAAATGTTTTTACAATCTTTAGTAAAAATGGAATTCTCTTGTTTTAATAAAAAATTCGAATATTTATTTAGAATTACTTTATGCTGAAGCCGATAAGCTCCCTCTCTGATGTTTTGAATAACATCAATAGGTCGATTGCATTGAGAAATAATATATTCTATATTAGACAAGATCTTTGCTAACTGTATAAGTTCTTCGGAGATAACAATAGAATAATTATTTGACTTTTCAAGAACCTCGTGAGTAGCAGCAATATCACATATTATGGATTGTGCATTTCGAGATAATATTTCTGAAGCGAGAAGGTTTGGGTCTGTATAATATTTTGAAAATTTTTGGTATTCTTTCTTATAAATAGGTTGAGACTTAGTAAGTTTAAGTATTTCTTTCTGGATTAATGAGTGAAGTCTTACCTCAGTTTTTGTATAAATTGAAAACAAGTCATATCTATGTAAATGATCCAACATATTTGAACATAAAAAAGGTTCCTCGGAACTTAATAATTCAATTCTCCGAATTGGGACAGATACTTCATTTCCGAAGTAAGCGATTTTTGTAGCTAAATGTTTTAAAGGTTTGTCGGTAGAAAACAATTTCCAATACCAACTAAACAAGCAATTCCAAGCTAACTCACTCTTGTCATAGCCAATTTCTGTGGTAGTAATGTAGGATTTTTCTAGTACCGATATAGACTCATCCAGAATTTCAAGCATTTTAGTTGCTGTGAGCTTTTGTTTATCAATTATTACTCGGGCAACTCTTAGATATAAAGGAATGTGGTATAGTGCATCTGCAAGATTCTTTGCATTCTCGTCATCTTCTACATTTAATAATTTCTTCTCGCTTTTTGAATCAAGAAAATCGATTTTTTTAGAATGAAATGCACGATTCGATAACTTACGTCTTGAAAGTATAATGATTTTTGCGTTAATATTGAATATTGATATACCATTACAGATTTCCCAACTTTTATTATTATTATCGAAATCTTTACCGGAATCAATGTTATCAAACCCATCAATAATAATGAGTGTGTCACGAGTAGATTCATCTTTTAATAGATTTACAAATTCAATTACTAACGCATCATCTACAGAATCAAGAAGCCGAATATTTTTTAATAAACCTAATTGTCTTGATAAAGTACTAAATCCATTAAGCAATCCGGATTCAACATTCACCCACAAAATTCTTTTGAATTTCTTCTCGAATTTATAACAAAACTCTAAAGCTGTGCTTGATTTTCCAATGCCTGCTAATCCATAAATAGCAATAATATTCTTATCTTGAATCAAAGCAAAAATCTCATCCAAGAATTCCTTTCTTCCAACAAATTTATCATCTCGATGGTTTGGAATAAAATTCCCTTGGATTAATTTAGAAGGCGAGTTTTGATGTTTTAAACTTTCGATTTCATCCATTATTTGTGAAATCTGTTCTTGAGTCTTTAGTGTCTCTGAACTAAACTCTCGTACTATTGCCGTTAAAACAATTATTTTGTATTTGTCAGGTAAATCAGATTGGAGAATATTCTTGTACAGATAATCTAACAACTTTGTAGAAAAAATAATTATTTGTTCCTCTTGAAGATTTACACCTGAGCCGCAAAACTTCAATCTCAGTATTTGTTGAAATCTGTTATATAGATCAAAAGTATTGTGTTTTTCAAGCAAATTTATTACATCAGAATTGATGTTTTGTTCAGAGCTTAGATCAACCTCAGTAAATATTTCTGAAAGGAGGTGATCAGGAAACCCTTCTCTAGCCATATCGGATTGCGTCTTATTTATCACATCAGTTATTTGCTTGTAGCTCAAGATTTTCTCAACATGTTTTTTAACATTCTCTATTGGACCAACATTAACAATGATGTCCCCCAAAACACTTGATAAAATAAATTCAACTATGATTGAGCTCAATGGATTCCCTGCTTTCGTATACGGTAAATTTTCTGACATAATATGATAATCTCAACCTCAAAACAGACTATTATCTCATTAAATTCGTTTTTTAACTTTCTATCGCATTGCCTCAAATAAAAAGTCACTATTGAGAATACGTTGCCTCATAATAGGAAGTCACCATGCAAGACATTAGAAAGTGCAGGGAAAGCCTATGATGAGCAAAAAGAGCAAATCAGAATTAGTAGAAAGTTATCGTCCCAGATACCTAAAAGCCAGCAAAGCTGAAAAAACACGAATCATTACCCAAATTCAGGAAGCTACTGGTTTGAACCGAAAAACCATTATTCGCAAAATGCATGCTCCCAGAAAAAGCCGTCCTTACAAAAAGCCTGGCAGAAAAAGGATATATACAGAAACTGTTATCTCTATACTAAAGCAAGTCTGGGAATGGAGTGAGTACATGTGTTCAAAACGACTAAAGCCCTATCTGGCAGAATTCGTTGAGAAGCTGGAGAGCTGTAAACGACTTGAGCTGGATGATGAAACAAAAACACTCTTACTTAGTATGAGTGCCGCAACGATTGACCGTTGTCTGAAAAAAGCTCGTCTTATGAAAGCCCAAAAAGGCCACTCAGCCACAAAACCAGGCACTTTACTCAAGAACCAGATCCCAATCAAAGTCTATACCCCATGGGATGACGAAAAACCTGGCTTCATTGAAATAGATTTGGTAGCTCACTGTGGCGACAATATTTCAGGTCAGTATTTGTATACTCTCACAGCAACAGATATTGCAACAGGTTGGACAGAAATGATCGCTATTGAAAATAAAACACAGATAGCTACCTTTGAAGGCCTGAAGATGATACAGAAACGTTTCCCTTTCCCGATACTGGGGATTGACTCTGACAATGGCGCGGAGTTCATCAACGCCTTATTGTACAGCTATTGCAAAAACAATCAAATCTCTTTCACGCGATGTCGCGCTTATAAAAAGAATGACCAGGCTCATGTGGAGCAGAAAAACTGGTCCAAGGTACGGACGAATGTTGGTTATGACAGATTTACAACAGAAGAGGAGCAGACTCTATTGAACGATTTATACTTCATCTTACATTATCTGGAAAACCTGTTCAGACCTGTGATGAAATTGGTTGAGAAACAGCGAATTGGTGCCAGGGTGAAAAAGGTCTATGACCTTACCCGAAGTCCATATAGGCGTGTGATAGAAGACGAACTAATAGATATTGAAACAAAAAATGCACTGATTGAAATGTATAATATCTTGGATCCAGTTGAGTTATTGGAGATAAAAAACAACTATACTGCACGAATCTTAAAGATTGCTTGGTGACGTCAATTATGAGGCAACCATACCCTGTTCAGTGACGTTTTATTATGAGGCAATACGCAATTGTTCAGTGTTCGTTTCACTTTTCTCTGTATAAATGATGGTTAGAAGGACTATAATTAAGTTATATGGAGGCTAAGATGAGCAGGATACGGGTTGGTTGTATTGGTTTGGGAACCATGGGCGCGCCGATGGCGGAGAATTTGTTAAAAGCGGGTTACGACCTGACTGTTTACAATCGCACTCTCTCGAAAGCTGAAAAGTTGGTTTCTCAGGGCGCTTCTTTGGCGCATAGCCCGGCAGAGCTGGCAAAACAGGCGGATATCGTTTTTGTTAACGTCTCCGATTCAGCGGATGTAATTGAAGTGGTCTTAGGAGAAGGTGGGGTGATCGAAGGCGCTCGTCCTGGAATGATCCTGGTTGACAACTCAACGATCAAACCTGCCGCAAGTCGAATGATCTATGAGACGATGCGTGAAAAGGGTGTCAGTTGTCTGGACGCGCCAGTAAGCGGTGGCGAGATCGGCGCGATCAATGGCACACTGACCATCATGGTTGGTGGGGATGAGGATGCGCTGGAACGCGTGCGACCGATGCTGGAAGCGATCGGTTCCAAGATCACCTACATTGGTGGACCAGGATGCGGGCAGATCGCCAAGGCTGCCAATCAGATCATGGTCGCAGCCCAAATGGTCGCTGAAGCGGAATTGTTGATCTTCGCGCAAAAGGCAGGCGCTGATCCTCAACGCGTAATCGAGGCGATCAAAAGCGGCGCGGCTCAATGCTGGACGCTGGATAATAAGCCGCAAAGACTCTTCGACGGCAATCGGGCTCCAGGCTTCAAATCCAGTTTGCAGGCAAAAGATCTGAACATTGTCATGGATACCGTACGGGAATTTGGTATGAGTCTGCCAGGAACAGCGGTCAATACGCAGTTATTCAACGGCATGGTCGCCAATGGAAAGGGCGATCAGGATAATTCTGCCGTTATTCATATGATCGAGCTTTTAAATAACGAGTATTTAGGTGAGAGTTGAGATGAAAGAAGCAAGTTTTTGGGAGTCCATCGGGAATGAAACCGTAGTTTGCAATCTTTGCAGCCATCATTGTCGGATCCACAAGGATAGAGTCGGTATTTGCGGTGTGCGTAAAAATATTGACGGGAAGCTTTACAGCTTGAATTATGGGAAATTGGTCTCGTCCAATCTTGATCCGATCGAGAAAAAGCCTTTGTATCACTTTCTGCCAGGCAGCCGCAGTTATTCCATCGCGGCGACGGGTTGTAATTTAAGCTGCAAGTGGTGTCAGAACTGGTCAATTTCGCAGACGAGCGATCGCAATCATCCTGATCGTTTTGCTTATGTTGAGCCTGAAAAAGTAGTTTCCGCTGCCAGACGGTCTGGCGCGAAAAGCATCTCCTACACCTACACAGAGCCAAGCGTTTTTTATGAATACGCGCGTGATGTGTCCATTCTGGCAAAAGAAGCTGGAATACGCAACGTGTGGGTGAGCAACGGCTACATGAGCGATGTGATGTTGGAGACTTACCTGCCGCTTTTGGATGCCATCAATCTTGATATCAAGGCTTTTGACGAAAAGATCCATCGAAGTTACACAGGCGCGCGCATTGAACCAATTCTGGAGAACTGTAAAAGGGTCAAAGAGGCCGGAGTTTGGCTTGAGGTCACGACTTTACTCGTGCCTGGCGTGAATGATGATGAGGCGCAAATCAACGAATTGGCAGGTTTTATTGCCGAAAGCTTGGGCACGGATACGCCCTGGCATGTCAGTCGTTATTTTCCAAAGGAACAATTTCGTGAGGTTGCGCCCACTGATCCCAGGTCGATCGCGCGTGTCCTTGAAGTGGGTAGGAAGTCTGGGCTGAAATATGTTTATGCCGGCAATCTGGGAAGCGGAGAGGACACAAATTGCCCCAACTGTGGGTCAATTCTCCTCAGACGTGACTCTGTCTGGCTGCTAGAGAATAAGCTGCAGGATGGCAAATGTTCGCATTGCGGTAGCGAAATTGCGGGCGTTTGGAATTGAATAATTAATTCATCTGATTAAATATTGTCTGCCACTAACCAAAAATGGATGCATGGATTCAATTAACTACTAAACCGCGTGTAGGCAATTTGCCGTTTTGAATTTACATGGATAAAGCTGAAAGGAAAAGGTCGTTTAACTTTTCCCAATCATTTTCATTCTTCTCATCCAACTCACTTAATTTAGCTTTGATATTTGCCATTTCTGCATCCAGAAAATCATTTAAAACAGTGATTTTCGGTATTTCCTTGATTTCGGGAAAATTGATCTTTAGATCGAGCAGCTTCTTGACATCCTCTTCCAACGATAAAGGAAGTTCTGCTTCTGCTAAGTCAGAAAATAACATAGGAGGAGGGGTCTTTTTCTCCAGAACCCAGCGACAGGCAAGAACTGGTCGAAGAACGTAGAAATACTTCCTGGCTCTTACCATTTCAACTTTTTGGATTCCATGAGAATTGCCCTGTGCCATGCTAAGGTAGTGATAGAGGCTTTTTTTTACAGAAAAGAAATTCATCATTTCTTTTCGTATTGTCTCGGCAAAAGGAGTTTCCATATAGATGATCGGAGATGACAACCACTCGAATAAGGTCGGGTTGGAGTTATATAAAAGGCGCAAAGTTTTAGGGAGATCCCATCCGTTGATATCGAGCTCATCACTGATGGGGAGTTCAATGACATCTCTGATCGCATCCAGGCGAAGATAATCATTTCTTTCTCTAATGTAGATAAACCTGATGTCATAATCACTGTCAGGCGAAGCAAAGCCCCAAGCGCGACTGCCAGATTCCACTGCCAACAAGACTCTGACCTTATTCACTTTTTCAATTTCATTAAGTTTCTGAATAATCAGTGATTTCATAAGGGATACACCTGTGTTTTGAAAATAATTGTTTGATTATCAACCTTATCACAATGAAGGAAACTGCACGCAAAGGAATTTAAGTTATGCTGTTTCCCTTTTTATCAAATCAAATTCTACATATCTCAGCACTACTCATTCGTTTCTTTAGATAAGAGTTACTTTGCACTGAGGCAAAATTCACCCGCGCGCAACGCGCTGACAAGATCAGTCAGAGCGGGCTGGAAGAAGTCGTCTTCTGGGAAGAACGGCACGATTTGCCGAATCTTGCGCATAGCCACAGACGTTCCTTTGCCTTGCGACAGGTCTGGCTGCTCCAAAAGGCGGAAATCGATCGCCTGAGCGGCGGACATCATCTCGATCGCGATGATGGTGCTAACGTTATCGAGCACCTGGGCGCAGTGCAGGGCGGCATTGGCGCCCATGCTGACATGATCTTCAACGTTTCCAGAAGAGGGGATCGAATCCAGGCTGGACGGGTGCGCGAGCGTTTTATTCTCAGAGGCAAGCGCGGCGGCGGTGTATTGCAGCAGCATGAATCCTGAATTGAGCCCGCCTTTGGCAGCCAGGAATGATGGGTAAAGCTCAGTCTTGTTGTCGATCAGTTTGGCAATGCGGCGTTCGGACATGTTGCCGAGATCAGCGATCGCGATGGCAAGGTAATCAAGCGCCAGGGCAAGCGGCTCTCCGTGGAAGTTACCGCCAGAAATGATCTCAACACTTCCGTCCTCTTCAAAGAACATCAATGGATTGTCTGTGACCGAATTTAGCTCGGTCTGAATGACGGAACGAACAAAATCGATCGTGTTTGCGACCGCGCCATGCACCTGAGGGATGCAGCGCAAGGTATAGGCATCCTGAACGTTGAGGGAATTATCAGGGCGAGTAAACTGGCTGCCCTGCAGAAGCTCACGCATGCTGGCGGCTGTTTCTGCCTGGCAATTTTGTGGGCGGGAACGATGCACCTGGGGCATGAAGGCACGCATGGTGCCGTTCTGGGCTTCCAGCGTCAGGGCGCCAGCGCAGTTTGCGGCTTGCATCAAAATATCCGCGAGATGAATATTCAGCGCTCCCAGAGCGGTCATCAGCGTTGTGCCGTTGGTGAGGGCAAGACCCTCTTTGGCTGCCAACTTGATCGGTTCAAGTCCGACTTTTTGCATGGCGTCTTTCGCGTTCATGATTTGACCCTGGAATTTGACCTTACCAATACCAAGTAGCGACAGGGACATATGAGCGAGGGGGGCAAGGTCGCCGCTGGCACCGAGTGATCCTTTGGACGGAATGATGGGCAAAATATTGTGATTGAGAAGCGCGAGCAGGAGTTCAATGGTTTTGACGCGGATGCCGCTGTGACCATGCGCGAGCGTGTTGGCACGGATGAGCATCATCGCGCGCACGACGCGGTCATCGAGTTCGGATCCAACGCCGACCGCGTGGCTGAGGATGATATTTTCCTGCAGTTTTTCAACGTCATCGACGGAGATCAGCTTATCCTTGAAAGCGCCGAAGCCTGTCGTAATGCCGTAGGCAATGCGTCCCTCCTGGATAAAGCGTTGAACCGCATCGGCAGCCTTTTGAATATTGGGAATTGCTGTTGGGTCAATTCGGACTTTTATATTTGGGTCTTCAGATACTTCGACCACTTGTTCGATGGTCAGACTGGTACCGTTGATCAACAATTCTGTCATAAAGCCTTCTTTATTCTTCTGTGATTTCGATGGTATGCAATTTGACGGCAGGGGAGCCAAACAGTCTTGGGTCGCGTTCGGGAATCGCCATGAGCACATCGAGCCCATCAATGATCTGACCGAAAACGGCATGTTTGCCATCCAGCCAGGGGGTGGGAACATGGGTCAGAAAGAATTGTGAACCGTTGGTGTTGGGACCAGCGTTTGCCATGGAAAGGATGCCAGGCTTGTCGTGCTTGAGTGAGCTGTCAAACTCGTCACGGAATGTGTAGCCAGGTCCACCGCGGCCTGTGCCAGTTGGGTCGCCACCCTGTGCCATGAAATCGTTGATCACGCGGTGGAAGATGGTGTTGTCGTAAAACCCTTCACGGGCAAGAAAAACGAAGTTGTTGACGGTGTTGGGCACTTTGGCAGCGAATAATTCCACTTTGATGTCACCTTTGTCGGTTTTGAATGTGGCGATGTACTTTTTCTTCAGATCAAGTTTAAATTCGGGGGATTTTGTCCATTGTTTTTGTGTCATTTTTTATCTCCTTGAGAACGATTTTATCAGAGGTTAATGAATTTGATGTTTTATCTCAGTTCCAAATCTGGAGCATTGTACCAGCGGAATCCATTTTCTTTGCAATAAGCATCGATGGTTTTGGATAGGGTCTTATCAGCCCGATATTCCAGCAAAAAGACGGATAGACCAGCAGATCTGACTTTGGAAAGATAATCCTGAAAGTAGGCGGTTTCTTCTTCAGATTGTTTTCCATAAGTGCCATGATCAAAGTCGATGCTGGTAAAGACCGTTTCCTGATTAATGCCGTCAATGAGAGACATGGCAATGCCTTCTTCGAGGCATCTTGAGACGAAAGTATCTCCTCCGTTTAGAATAAGCGGGATATTGTAAGTTTTCAGACCTTGCAAAATTTTGATCAGACCCTGGTAAATTTCTTCAGTCGGATAGTGGTAATAGACATCAGCATTGTCCAAAAAGAAACCGTCCAGACCCAGATCTGCAAATTGTCTTCCCAGGTTGTTGACAATAAAATCCTGCCAGAGAGAGGATGAAACATCAACCCATCGTTCATCTTCCCAGTTCTCGTAGACGCCAAGCGTGAGCGCGCGGAAGCGGTCAAAATAGGGGCCGTATTCCTCGATCGCTCCAATATTAATGTAGCCGTATACGCTTGTGCCAGCTTTGTGCAGAGCCTGGATCTGATCTGCCTGAAATTCTGAAGGTTCGATGACAACGGTTTTGTATCCTCGTAACCTGGCTATTTCGTCCCCATTGATGCCAAGGAATACGCCGTAATCCATTGAGCTTTTGGTCGAACAACCAGCAAAGAAAAGGAAAAGGAAAAGCAAAACGGCGCTGAGAAATGAAATAAGTCTGTTTCGCATCATATTTTTAATTTCTTCAATATTTTATTCAAGGTTATTTTACGATAAATGCGAATTACTAACTGAATTTTTGGTTTTAGCACCTTGAATTTGAGCTTCATACTTGTTGTATTCCTTGCTGAGGGATAGCCATTTGAAATATATATTTTCTATCAATTCTTATTAATTAACCGATTAAAGGCAGATCGCTACGGTCACTTTGTTCCCTCGCGATGACAGATTAACAACAGTCACTGCGAGCCCCGCGGGGGCGTGGCAGTCTGCAGTTTAGTCTTTTGCTCGGTTTTTCCCTTCAATGACCTTTGAACGGCAGATCGCCACGTCGTCCTAACGGACTCCTCGCGATGACAGAATAACAACTTTGTACCCTCGCGATGACAAGTTAATGGCATATGGCTACTCTCCAAGGGCTTAAGTGGTCCTCGTGTCTCATAGAGGAGCTTTGTTGGTTCTTACTAACTAATACTTACAAACTGATGAAGACCTTTTACCCTTTGATCGCTCCGCCGAGCATGCCGCGGATGAAGAAGCGTTGGAAGAGGATGTAGATCAGAATGGTCGGCAGGGCGACGATGATTGCCCCAGCAGCCATCAGGGGGATGTTGGAACTGAAACGCCCCTGGAAGAATGCCAGACCGACAGGGAGGGTGCGCATGCTTTCGGACTGCACCATGACAAGCGCAAGCAGGAATTCGTTCCACGTCCACATGAAAATGAGGACGATCAGTGTGGTGGTAGCGGGTCTGGAGAGCGGGAAGAGGATGCCCCAAAGCGTTTGCCAGCGCGTCGCGCCGTCAATAGTTGCGGCATCAACCAGTTCCTGGGGCGCGTTTTCAAAGAAAGAGCTCATCCAAAGCGTGCCGAAAGAGACGCTTAAGCCGATCTGCGGAAGGATGAGAGCCCAGTAGGTATTGCGCAGCCCAAGCGCACCCATCCAGTGGTAGAGTGGGATGATGACAGCTTCAAATGGCACCATATAGCCGATCAGCATGAGCGGAAAGAGCAGTTTTTTACCTGGCAAAGGCAGTTGCCCGAAAGCGTAGCCGCTCAGTATAGATAGAAAAACGCTGACGATCACGACGACGGTAGTGACGAAAACGCTGTTCTTAAAGAATTGGCTGAACCTTCCAACAGTCCAGGCTTCTTTGAAATTTTCCAATGTCCAGGTTTGCGGCAGGCTGAAGGGTGAGCTGAGCAATTCGGAATTGGATTTAAATGCGCTCATCAGAGCTCCCCAAAGAGGGATACACACGATCAGCATAAATATCGTCAGGATCAAATAGCGGGGTATGAGTTTATTCCAACGCAGCTTCATACCACCTCGTTGCGGTCGGACAATATTCTGCGAATCAGGAAAGAAACCGAGAGGATCACCAGCGTAAGTACGGTCGCGATGGCTGCTCCGTAACCAATTTGGTTGTTGAGAATGGCAGAGCGATAGATCAAATAGCCAGTCACGAGCGTGCTTTCGCCAGGGCCTCCCTTTGTAGTTGAATATACCAGATCAAAGACGCGCAAAGCTGCGACGATTGTCGTAATGAGAGCGACGGCAATTTCTGCTTTAAGCCCTGGAATGGTGATGAGAAAGAACTGATGAAAAGCGCTGGCGCCATCCAGGCCTGAGGCTTCGTAATATTCCTCGGGAATGCGCTGCATGCCTGCCAGGAAAAGCACCATACAGAAACCGTACTGTACCCAGGACGCGATCGACCCGACAGCTGGCAAAGCCCATTGGAAACTGCCCAACCAGGCCTGTTGAAGGTGTCCCAAACCGATAGCCGCAAGAAATAGGTTAATGGGTCCGTTGGTCGGATTGAACATCCAGCGCCAGATGACACCAACGACAACCATGCTGATCACCTGGGGAAGGAAAAGAACAGTGCGGAAAAATGAAAAGCCAGGGATTGGATATCTACCGAGCAGACTTGCTAAAAAGAGACCTAATAAGATCGGGATGATGCTATAAAAAATAATGAAAATAAGGTTATTGGTAAACGCTTTTATAAAACTGCTATCCTGAATGAGATTGAAGTAATTTTGCAATCCAACCCACTGGCTGGTTCGTCCCAGATCGCTCCATTCAAAGAAACTGCTTCGAAACGTTTCGATGATGGGGATCAGTGTGAAAAGAGTGTAGATCAAAAAGGCTGGCAAAAGGTAGAGCAAGCCAAGCCATTTGCTTTCTCCGGGATAGTGATTTGCTTTACGCATGAGATAAAGAGAGCGGTTTCAAACCTGAAACCGCTCTTGAAATTATTGTCCTATTTGTTTTGTTCTTTAAGGAACTGGGCATAATCGCGCTGGACCGCTGCCGTAAAATCAGCAGGAGTGGCAATACTGCCGAGCAGCTTTTGCAGCTCCGCGACTAGAGTGTCGTAAAAAGTTGGGGTAGCCCAGTCGATATAATGACCAACCGCGTTGATCTTGTTGATCGTTTCCCAGGCATTGAGCGTTTCGCCGAAGAGATTATTGGTTTTGACATTGGTGTTTTCGGGAAGCGACATTGCCGGCAACATACCTGCTTTCGCCCAAAGCTCGGCAGCGCGAGGGCTGATCATCCAGTTCAGGTATTCAGCCGCGAGGTCAGGATGTTGGGTGGTTTTGCGGATGGCGTAGGGAACGCCGACGCCGCCGATTGCCATGGTCTGTTTGCCGCTTAGACCTGGCAGGAGGAAGAATCCGAATTCCTGATCGGTGCCGGTCATAAGCTCGGGGGCAAACCAGGAACCCGTGATGGTCATCGCGCCTTCGCCGGCTTTGAAGTTGTTGTTGCAGTCGTCATAGCCGATACCGGGGAAACCATCCGTAAAATAGCCAGCCTGAGCCCAATCGAGCAGGATCTGGGCTGCTTCCTGATTTTCAGGAGTATCGAAGCTCACGTTGTTGACCCCATAGGTCAGATTGTTGATGTAATCGGAGCTAACCAGGAGGTGTTGGATCGCGCTGAACTCATGAATGGCGTTCCAGCCGTCCAGGGAACCAAAAGAAATTGGCGTGATGCCAGCTTTTTTGATCTTTGCCAGGAGCTCCTGAAATTCCTCAAAAGTGGTCGGGACAGACCAGCGGTTCTTCTTGAAGAGGTCTTTGTTGTAATAAACGCCAACAACCTCCGCGGTTGGGCTAACGCCATAAAGGTTGCCCTGACCGAAAGATTTGCCGTCGGCTGTGAAGCTGTTGCGACTGGCTACACTGGTTGAGAAGACATTACCCCAGCTGTATTTAGCGAGGTAGTCATTGAGTGGCAAAAGCAGATCGGCTTCGACCATCGCGCCCATATCGCTGCGCCCCTGGTTTACCTGGGCGATATCCGGACCATCGGCTTCAGCAAGCGCCAGTTTGAGGGTCATTTTGAGGTCATCAAGCACTTTGACCTCGCGTTGAATTTTGATACCTGGGTGAGCTTCCTCGAATTCAGCGTTGAGCGCTTCGATGACAGCGCTTTCTTCGGGACGATAGAACTGGTCCCAAACGACAAGGGTGATCTCGTCAGAATCTGTTACTACGGGTGTTTCGGTAGCTGGCTTAGAGCAGGCAGTGAGAGCCAACATAAAAACAAGCAGTACCACAACGATCTTTTGGATATTTTTCATTGCATCTCCTTTGGTAAGCGTATTTTAGCAAGAACAGATGAAATTATAACCGAATAGAGGCATGTTCTAAGTTTGAGGTATACTATCTTTTCATTAAAAGAATGAGGTGAAAGATGAAAGTAGCAGTTATTACTGGAATTACAGGTCAAGATGGATCCTACCTGGCAGAATATTTACTGAGTATGGGATATGAAGTTCATGGTGTGATCCGACGGGCGAGTACTTTCAACACAAAACGAATCGACCACCTTTATCGCGATCCGCATGTTATTGATGGTTCAGCACGTCTGCTTCTCCACTATGGCGACATGGGAGCCAGCGGCGTCCTGGGCGATATCATTTATGACACCAAACCTGATGAGGTCTATCACCTGGCGGCTCAGAGCCATGTGCGGGTTTCTTTTGACATGCCCGAATATACCGGTGATGTAACTGGTTTGGGCACGACCCGCATGCTGGAAGCGATCAAGCGTCTGAATCGCGGAACGCGCTTCTATCAGGCTTCTACCAGTGAACTCTTTGGTTCAGCGAAACCACCTCAGAACGAGAATACGCCTTTCCATCCCCAAAGTCCTTACGCGGTGGCGAAACTGTACGCTTACTGGATGGTGGAAAACTACCGCGATGGCTACGACATGTTCACCGTAAACGGAATCTTATTTAATCACGAGAGCCCTCGCCGTGGTGAGACCTTCGTTACCCGAAAGATCACCCGAGCTGTTGCCGCCATTATGGCTAAAAAGCAGGACAAACTCTTCCTGGGCAATCTGGATTCCAAGCGTGACTGGGGTTACGCGCCGGAGTACGTTGAGGCGATGCACAAACTCTTGCAGCAGGAAACTCCAAAGAACTATGTTTTCGGAACCGGTGAATCCCACTCGGTGCGGGACTTTTTGGATGCCGCTTTTGGTTACGTGGATCTGGATTGGAAAAAGTATGTAGAAATCGATCCCCGTTATTTCCGTCCGACGGAAGTCGATTACCTCCTGGCAGATCCAAAGAAAGCCAGCGAAGAATTGGGTTGGAAACCAAAAGTAAAATTTACTGAACTGGTCAAGATCATGGTGGATGCTGATCTGGAATTGATGGGCATGAAATCACCTGGTGAAGGACGCAAGATCATCCAGGAAAAATTTGATGGCTGGCATCGTTGGCAAGACCAGGTCATCACGATGGACAAATAATTGTTTTTTTTATTAGACCAGGATTTTGTATACAGATTTCTGGGTCAAGACAAAAATGAAGTAAAATATACTCACGGAGTAGTAGTTTTGAAAGCGCCGACAGAGAAGGGCAGTTGCTGAGAAGCCCGCGGAAAGCGCAAAGCCAAGTCGCCGTGAATTACGGAAGAAGAAATCGCACGATAGTAGACCTTCCCGGGAGAGCCCGATATCGCTCAAGCCAAGCGCGGTCTGCGGACCGAATTGAGGTGGTACCACGGAATTTACTTTCGCCCTCTGTTTGAGCGAAAGTTTTTTTATTAATAAATTGGAGGTCAGGATGACAGAACTGCCAAAAGCATACGATTTTAGGGAATACGAAGAGAATATCTATAAAGAATGGGAAGAGAGAGGTTATTTCAAACCGACGAATGACCCAAATGAACCTGGTCATGACCCAGACATAGAGCCTTTTGTCATTGTTATCCCACCCCCAAACGTGACCGGTTCCTTGCATCTCGGGCACCCTTTGTTCGTGACGCTTGAAGACATTATGATCCGATATCACCGCATGAAGGGTGAGCCGACACTATGGGTGCCGGGCACAGACCATGCCGGCATCGCGACCCAACTGCAGGTTGAAAACCTTTTGCGGTCTGAAGGAAGATCGCGGCATGACCTTGGACGTGAAGCTTTTGAAGCCCGTGTCTGGGAATGGAAACACAAATATGGCGGTCAGATCACGAACCAACTGCGACGTTTGGGCGCCTCCTGTGACTGGGAAAGGGAGCGTTTTACGCTCGATGAAGGATTAGCCAGAGCAGTACGCGAAGCTTTCATTCGCCTTTATGAAGATGGATTGGTTTATCAGGGACCACGCATGATCAACTGGTCGCCCGGTCTGCAAACGGCTGTTTCTGATCTCGAGGTTGAGTATTCTGAAGAACAGGGCAAGCTTTATTATTTCAAATATATGCTCGCGGATGGTTCCGGGGATTACTTGCCGGTTGCCACAACCCGACCGGAAACCATTCCTGGCGATACAGGCGTGGCGGTTCATCCTGACGATGAACGCTATCAAAAGTTTGTGGGCAAAGAGGTTTTGGTGCCAATCTTGGGAAGAAAAATCCCAGTGATCGCGGATGATTATGTCAGCAAGGAATTTGGAACTGGCGCGCTGAAGATCACTCCAGGTCATGATCCGCATGACTATGAAATTGGCGAACGCCATCACCTTGAATTGATCAATATCATGAACAAGGATGCCACCCTAAACGAAAATGCCGGCAAATATGCCGGGCTGGAACGCTTTGCCGCCCGCAAAGCGATCTGGGCAGATATGGCGGAGGCAGGCCTTGTTATCAAAGAAGAGCCCTATTTAATGAACGTGCCCCGATCCCAGCGCGGTGGCGAGATCGTGGAACCGCTGGTTTCAAGCCAATGGTTTGTCAAGATGGATAGTCTGGCAGCCGCAGCTGCTGAATCGGTTCGAAATGGTGAGATCACTTTCGCGCCGGAACGTTTTACCAAGGTTTTCCTGAACTGGATGGATAACATTCAGGATTGGTGTATCAGCCGTCAACTCTGGTGGGGGCATCGCATCCCGGTCTGGACCTGTCAGAATTGTCATGAGGTGATCGTTCCACGGGAAGACCCCAGCGAATGTCCGAAATGCGGTTCCCATGATCTGGTGCAGGATCCGGATGTGCTGGATACCTGGTTCTCGTCAGGATTGTGGCCTTTTTCAGTCTTTGGCTGGCCAGATGAAACCCCTGATTTCAAATACTTCTATCCAACCAGTGTGATGGAGACAGGCTATGACATCATTTTCTTCTGGGTTGCAAGAATGGTAATGGATGCTTTGTACTTTACGAAGCAAGCTCCATTCCACACTGTATATCTGCACGGCCTGGTGCGCGATGACAAGGGACAGAAAATGAGCAAGACCAAGGGCAATGTCATTGACCCATTGGTCTTGATGAATGAATACGGCACCGATGCTTTGCGATTTACACTGGTTGTTGGATCAAGCGCTGGCAACGACCAAAATGTGGGTGTAAAGAAGGTGGAGGCGAATCGTAACTTTGCCAACAAGGTTTGGAATATCGGCCGCTTTGTGATCAACGCCATCAATCGTATTGAGAAGCGACAGGAAAATGAGGTGAAGCTGACGTTAGCGGATTCCTGGATCTGGGCAAAAGCCAGACAAACCGTTAATAATGTCAACAACCTTTTTGAAAACTACCAGTTTGGTGAGGCTGGCAAGCAGGTCTATGAATTCTTGTGGAATGATTTTGCGGATTGGTACCTGGAGGCATCAAAACGTCAATTGAACGAGGATGATGACAGGGCTTCCAGTACTGCAAAGATCCTGGGAGAAGTGCTGGATCTGATGCTGCGCTTATTACATCCATTTACTCCCTTCGTGACCGAAGCGATGTGGGGTCATTTGAAAAATGCCTGCCAAAGCAATAATAAGGTTTATACCCCGGAAAATGGTTGGGAAGAGCATCTGATGGTCGCAAATTGGCCGGAAAGAATGGAAAACGAAAGCTGGGAAGACGCAGCGACCAAGAATTTTGAATTAGTGCAGGAACTTGTCCGCTCAATTCGCAATTTGCGTTCAGAGTTTAAGGTTGAACCCAATAAGAAGGTGGACGCGATCCTTGTCAGCGCCGCAAGAGTTGATTTCCTGAAAGAAAACAAGAATCTCCTGGTTGACCTTGCTGGTTTGAATGAGGATAACCTGACCATACATGCTGAAAAACCTGATACTGAAGGTTTAACGGTATTGGTAGTGGAAGATGTTGAGGTCTATCTCAATCTGGCAGCAGGCGCGGAAAGCGAACTTGATCGGGAAAGGCTGGAAAAAGAATTGGCCGAGGCTGAAAGTCATATCGCCAGACTTGAGAAATTGCTCAGCTCACCCTTCGCGCAAAAAGCTCCCGCGAATGTCGTTGAAGCAGAACGCGAAAAGCTGGCTGGATATAAGAGCAGCGCGGAAAAATTAAGAGAGAGGTTAAGCTAAGCGCCTTATTTTGCGAGCCTTTCTTTTTCAAGCTGCAAAATGCGTTTCAGGATGGTAATGGAAACCGCGTAGGTTGAATCCATTCCAAAATAAGACAAGCTCCCTGCGCCGAGGTTCTTCCCCTTGGTGTTGGGGGTGTCTGATACATAATGCATGATGCCCAGGTCAAAGGAAAGTTTGTTCAGATTGACGATCTGATTGATGGGATAGCGTTGTGGACGGGAAAGCTCATAAACAGCTGAAAGATAGGGGCCGGCTTCCATCTCAATATCAGTATAGCCCTCGCGATAGACGACATCCAAAATATTTTTGTTCTGCAAATAGGTGCCAAGAACGGTGACCGCTTTTTGGTTATCAAGCACGGTTCCATAGCTTAGATGGGGAGAAACGTCTGTGGCTGAGAACTTATTGGAAAAGATATAGGTGTTCTGGGAATGCTCGTCATAAACAACTTCTGGAATGATCACATCGCCTTTGACCGCGTTGAGACTGGCGGCTTTGCCCATGACATAAATGCCGAGGATCTCGTTTACGTTCTCTGATATTTTGCTCAGGAGGTTGTAGGCTGCCACACCAAGCGGGTAATCGATATTTAAGATCACCGCGTTGCTGTTTTTGAGGAAATTGAGCGTATTGTCCCCGTTGGCAGGCGCAAGACGTCGGTCGATCGTTTCTGGATCAAGCCTGGAGAGGTCGATGATATTGGCTTCAATATCAAAGGAGTGTTTGCTGGGAACGCGGAAAATGCCACGTTCGCGCTCAAACTTTAATTGCTCTTCAACCAACTGGTCATTTTTGTAAGTGCCAAGATAGGTTTTCATCGCGTAATAATAAAAATTCTCCAGGTTTGACAATGAATCCTGTCGATTTATTTCTTCCCACTCTGCTTCCAGGGCGGGTTCATTTTCGCGAATATGAGATAGTAAGATATCTTTCTTTCCCAGGGCATAACCAGAAAGCAGATTGGTCAGACTGTGTGTATTGGAAGAAACAAAGTATATCGGACGCTCAGTGATCTCGGGGAAGTTATCCTCAATGTTCCTCCACCAGTCTACGGTAGCGCGGCGATAGTCATTTAAAGAGCCACTTAGCAACTGGATCGAGAAATCAGCTTGTCGGGAACCAAACAAGCGCATTGTGCTGGTGAAGTCTTCTCCGAGGATTGTGAAAAGGCGAGCCAGGTCGTCAATTGAAAGGTGTAATAATTGTCCTAACTGGTAGAAAGACTTGCGTTTTGATGGCAGGGCTTTTTCAAGCAAACCCTCTGGCAAAGTATTGATCAAAAAGTGCAGTTTGTTCCATTCGATCTGAAGGGCTGTTAGAACAGGGACAACATCGTCTATATCTGAACGGGAGGCAATAAAACACGCCAGGATATCATCGCCATTGTAATAACATTTACGGCGACGAGCGCGTGCTGAAACTTCCTGCCAGGATTCGATGTCCTGGTAGCCTCTTTCGATGAAACTGGAGGAAGATTGCCCCAAAATAACTTTTTGGACATGAATGATTTCTTTTGGAAGACGCTGCAAAGAATATAGCAAAGCGGAAGTATCGGGCTTGTTTTCTTTGGCGTACATGTGTAAAGACGAATCTGTTCCAGCATGGACTCCTTCAAGCGTGCGGATGCGCACTTCTTCGCTTGATCGCAAAAGCGAATAGATCGTGCGTAGATAGAGATCAATTTCTTCAGAGGATCGGATGGGTACAGTTCTTTCCATATTGTTTGCCTTTTTTCGTTTTGAAAATTTTATCATGTCTATTAACATAGAAACTCGCCGTATAATTGCATGAGGAGAAAATATGCTTTATTTAGTCGCAACACCCATTGGAAATCTTGGCGATATCACTTACCGGGCTGTGGAGGTTTTGAAGCAGGTCGATCTGATCGCCAGTGAAGATTCACGAAAAACAAGCATTCTTTTGAAGCATTACGATATCAGTAAACCGCAACTGGCCTTTAACAACTTCAATGAAAGAAAAGTTGTGCCAAAGATCATTGAGCGTTTGGAAAGAGGTGAAGACGTCGCGATCGCGACCGATGCAGGTACGCCGGGAATTTCTGACCCGGGTTATCTGATCACCCATGCTGCGCTGGAGGCGGGTATTGAGGTGGTGTCAATCCCTGGTCCTTCGGCGGTGATCATGGCTTTGACACTGGCGGATCTGCCTTTACACAGTTTTACTTTCAAGGGTTTTCCGCCAAATAAAGAAGGCCCGCGCAAACGCTTTATCACCATGGAAGCTGATTCGCCGCATACCCTTGTTTTTTATGAGAGCCCATATCGGATCATAGCTTTCCTGAAGAACTGTCTTGAGATCCTGGGTGATCGCCGTGCGGTAGTTGCCAACGATCTTACCAAAAAGTTCGAGACTCATTACCGCGGCACAATTTCGGAGATCATTGCAAAGCTTGAAGAAGACAAGATCCGAGGGGAATTTGTCGTCAGTATTGAGGGCTTACGAAAAGAAAAAACTAAAATGAGAGAGGATTCAGATCTTTAAGGTCTGAATAAACATCAATTCCCTCAGATTTTTTCAACTTGTTGGTCACAAGGTAGGTCAGAGGTGTCGAAAGGACTTCAATGGCAACCTTGAAAATGTAATTCGTCAGGGTCAGGCTCCAGAATAAGTCCCAGTGGAAGACGCCTGTCAGCGAGGCTATGGCGATAAAAATGGCCGAGTCAAGAAACTCGCCCACAAGCGTACTGCCAATGGTGCGCATCCAGAGGTGTTTTCCCTTACTGAGGCGTTTCATCACAGCCATGATGATCGAGTTCGAGAAGGAACCGATCAGATAGCCAGCGACGCTGGCAAGAACGATCCCGCCAAAGCTAATGCCACCAAGAACCGCATCAAAAGCTTCCTGTCCAACGGTTTCGAGCCAATAGGCTTCACCTGGCAGAACGCGAATCAGCCAGAACATCAGGAAGGTGAAAAGCAAAGCCGCAAAACCGATCCAGATCACCCTGCGCGCCCGCGAGTATCCATAGACTTCGGTCAGGATGTCGCCAAAAATGTAGGCGAATGGGAAGAAGACCGTTCCAGCATCGAATGCCAGAGGAATATTGCCAATGGATACGCCCCAGTCGATGATCTTGGCAGAGGAAGCGAAATTGCTTAAGATCAAAATCACTGTAAAAGCGACCATGACGAGGTCGAGGTACTTAAAGCGTAAGCTTGATTGTTCGGGTAGATCTATTTCGTTGGTTTGCATGGTTGATATATATACTACATTTTTTTATAATTGTACATTAGTAAAGAACTTATTCTTTTTCTTATTCTGACATGTATCCTAACCAATTATTTTCCAAAAGTAAGAATGATACTGGTGCAAGAAAGTATGTAGTTTCCATCTTATACGAACGAAGCATAATTTTAGCTTTTAGGTTAAAATCCCGTTATGCATAGATTCTTTCTGAATAAAGAACAGATTAATGATGGTTTAGTAACTTTCCCAGACGCGATCTCGAGACAAATCCGAAGAGTGCTGCGGATGGACGTCAAAAAGGACGCTGTGATCGTTTTGGACAACAGTGGTTGGGAATATCTGGTGCAAATGGATGGTCCTAAGGGGAATCAGTTGCTTGGTCATATCGTCAGCAAGCAGGAAGGTCGCCCAGAACCAGCGCTTGAGATCACGCTTTGTTTCAGCCAATCCAGACGGGAAAAGGTCGAGTTCGTGTTGCAGAAATGCACTGAGATCGGTGTAGCAAGGTTTTTGCCCTTTGTCTCCTCCCGAACTTTGGTTCAGGACAGGCAAGGTGGTAATAACAGTGCCCGGCGCGACCGTTATGAGGCGATCATCCGCGAAGCGGCGGAACAAAGCCGACGATCCCGCTTGCCCGAATTACTTTCCCCATTGGCTTTTGAGGATATGCTAAAAGAAACTAAAGACGCGGGGTTGCGTCTGATCGCCTGGGAAGGAACACCTTTGGTAAGACACTTATGTTCTGATACTTTGAAGGGTTTGCCAGGCCTTGAAAGAAAGACGGTCGCGCTTCTGATCGGCCCGGAAGGCGGTTTTAGCGCTGAAGAAGTATCTCTGGCTGAAAGTTATGGCTACCAACAATTTTCACTGGGGATCAACATTCTGCGCATGGAAACAGCCTGTATGGCGGCAAGTGTTATCCTGACCAATATGGCTCTGGACCTGAAAGATTAGCGGATCAGATGACGATTGGGCAGGAGATTGCGCAATCGTTCTTTGGAATACTTCCCTGCGCCTAAATTGTTGCCTTGAGCGTCACGAATTTGTAAAAAATCACCTGTTTTTTTACCCGGAATAATGATTCCGCGAATGTCATAACCCTTCATCCAGTTATCTTTTTCTTCCTTAGGAATAACCCAGTAGCCTCGTAGAAAATACTGACCGTAGCTCAAAATGAAATCCGGGTTGGGTTCAAAGTTTTGACGAATAAACTGGCCGATTTGAATGCCAACCAGCTGGACTGGCAATCCTGAAAAGAATTCAAAAAAGGCTTTTGGTTGGATCCATATTTTCTCTCCCCACCAGTACAAAGCAAGATCCTTTTCCTCAAGAAGACCTTTGAGATCAAAGGCAAAGTTTTGATCGAAGTATTCGAGAAGCATACCCTGAATATTATTGGAAAGTTCTTTGGGAACTGCCGTTCTTGATGGTGGTTTTGTTCTTGATGCTTGATCCGCCGCAATAGATGCAGTTTTGGTGAGTTTTACGGCAAAAAATCCGTTGGTTTGAAATACAAAGGGCCAGATCCTTAAGCTGTTTTTGAGCGTTGGATCGTAGAGATCGCCATCGAACTCGGTCAAGCCGTGTGCCTGATAGAGATCGGCATGATAAGGATCGATCTGGAAAATTCCAGGCCAGATCTCAAGCAAAGCTGAAACCACCGCTTCATCTTCTTCAGGCGATAGCGTGCAGGTGGAATAGACCACTTCTCCTCCGGGTTTGAGCGCTTTCGCGGCAGAGAGAAGCAGGGCAAGCTGACGAGTAGCCAGACGGCTGCGTTCATCTGCAGTAATGGGTCGATGTGGATGACTAGCGGAAACGCGCAGGCTTTGCATACTGCAGGGCGCGTCGAGAAGAATGCGGTCAAAAGTCTCGGGGTACCATTCGCCCCAACTCTCACCTGGAAAATTGGTGACGGCAAAATTATTTGCTCCCCAGATTTGCAGCACGGTTCGCAAGGCAGGGATGCGTGAAGCGGCGGAGTCGTTTGCGATCACCAGGTCGCGATCCAGGCCCAGATCGATCAGCTGGGTGGTCTTTCCGCCTGGAGAAGCAGCCATGTCAAGAACAAGTAATTGCTGGTCTGTGTGTGTAAAAAGTGAAACAGGCAAGATCGAGGCAGCATCCTGAATGTAGAACTGCCCTAGTTTGTGTTCAATAGTTTGGCTGGGGCTTATCTGAGCGTTTTCAACCTGGACTGCTTCAGATGAAAAGGGGATAGGTTTTGTTTTCCAGCCATATTTTTCTGCCAGGGCTTGCATATGTTCGCCAGGCTTGTCTGATTTGAGTTTGTTGATCCGCACCGCGGAAGCTGCTTCAATTTCAGCATCATTAAGCAGGGTGGTGAATTGTTCCTCACTTAAATATGGACGATATCGTTCAAGCTCCATCATGAAAGGGTCGTTTTCGATCATTATGAGGATCCTTTCCTTATAAAAAAGAGGAGTTCATCGCCGACTCTAATCTTTTCAAAGTGGAAATCTTGCCCCTGGATGGCTTTTTCCACCAGCTGCGTGTGATAGTTTTCCAGAGAATGATGACGCGCCAGATCGGTGGCTGGCAAGGTAAGAACAATGACATCAACATTAAGTTGCTGGAGTAATTGGATGGTGGCGCCGGGTTGCCGTTTTTCGAGCCGATGAGCTTCTTTGAAGAAGAAGGCACAATCCGCTTTTTCGCATGGTGGATCAACGAATATATCCTGCTGAATGGCTTTGGCGAAAGGAAATGCGGCTGCGAAAAGCTGGTTCAAATAGTTGATACGAGCGCCGTTAACGTCGAAGGCAAGAAATGTTGGTTCTGGCGCAAGTTTGAGCCAGGGCAGACTTAGAGGGTCGAGCGCACAGGCAAGATCAAGCACAAGTTTGGGGCGGCCGATCTGCTCTTCGATCACACCAAAAAACTCAACAAGCCATGGAATTCGTTCACGGGTCGAAGCGTGCTTTTTCATGACAGAAAGACAGTAAGCTGGCAAGTCATTGAGAATTTCGGGTTCATTGATCAATCTCAAAGTTTCCTGCCGGTAATCAATATTCTCCAGATAAGGCGCGATCACATTGTGAAGGTTTTTTCGGAAAATGGTTTTGATCTCTGCAGGAGTAGAGGCAACCTTTGCAGCCTGACTGGCAAGATCAAGGAGAAATTCATTAGGCAAATCCATTTCGCGATACTTTCTTGAGGTTTTGGTCTCTTCTATTAGGTCAGTTAGCTTGTTTTTTTGCTCTTTTTTCATCTTGTCAACAGAAAAGCGATCTCGTTCGGAAAGTCAAAACGCTGGACCTGAAAACTGAATTCCTGGATCAACTCATTAAACGAATCGCTGTAGGTTTGTGCCATTCCTTTCGATCGTCCTCCCAGGCTTTTGGTAGGATAGGAGATCAGGATGTACTTGCTATTAATCTGATGGAGCAGGTTTCTGGAAAAGTCAGGGTCGACCTGGTCTAGGATCGGCAATGTTTTGAGCACCAGGGTAAGGTCAACTTCATACTGCGGAATTTCCACCAGCAGGTCGCAAAGAAAAGCTATGCCATCGATCTTTTCAAAATGAAACCACTGTTGAAGAAATTCAATTTCTGGTTCGATCACGTCACAGGCAAAGTAGCGAGGTGTTGAATGAAAAGGCATGAAGGGAATGGCGAGCGGATTAAGCCCGCAAGCCAGGTCAAGAATGGTTCGCGGTTGTGGAATAGAGCCAAGCGTTACCTGATAAAAGCGCTCCAGAAATGGTAAACGCTCCTGGGTCGAGGCGTGCGTTCGCATGATCTGCTTGAGGGCTGATTTTCTGGCTCCTAAATCCGATTCAGGGATAGCCTTATAATTGTCAAGTAACTGCGCGTAGCCTGAACTGGGCTGAAGAAATGCGCCTGTCAAACGGTGGAGACGCATCCGAACTTTCTTTGTGGCGGTTTTCAGGTCTTTATATTTTGGATGCTCTTCGGCTGCAATTCGATTGACAAGGCTCTTACTAACCTGATCATATTTTTTATTTGAGAGGACTGCCTGAAGAAGTTCTTCCAGAGTGTAAGGAGATTCAGGCATTCGCGCTCCGCAGATCTTCAATAAGACGGGTCATGAAACGAAGATTGTGCATGGTTGCAAGGCGGTAATAAGAAGAATCGCGCATGCGGTAGAGATGATAGAGATAACCCATACTGTATTTTTGACAAGTGGGACAGTCGCAATCCTCATCGATCGGCTTATCATCGCGGATATGAGTTTCAGTGTTGATATATTCGAACTTCAGCCAACCAGGTTGAGTATCTGGCGTGATCCTGGGAATAGTTCGAGTATACAGGCGGCCGTGTCTGGCATCTCTGGTTGGCAGAGCGCAGTCGAACATTTCGTAACCGATCTTATAAGCGGTGACGACACTTTCAGGATGACCAATGCCGAGGGCGTGGATCGGAAACTTTTCTGGCACAAGAGATCTCACTAATTCGAGAATATCTGTGATCAGGTTGGAGTCGTCATCAAGCGGCCAGCCGCCAAATCCAAAGCCGTCAAAACCGATCTCCAGCAGCGCTTCAGCACAGCGTTTACGAAGCTCAGGCTCTCCTCCGCCCTGGATCACGCCAAAAATAAGAGGACGATTCTCCGGGGCGATTTTTCTTGAGGCAAGCTGATCAAGGTAGGTCTTTTTGGCTTTCTTTGCCCAATCGATCGTGCGCTCGACAGATAGCTTTTGCTCTGCGTAACCCGCGTTGATATGGGTGCAATCGTCGAGGCAAATGAGCACATCCGAGCCATAAGAAAACTGGAGTTGGATGCTTTTTTCAGGGGTCAGGTTTATCTTCCGTGTTGAGTTTTCTGGCCTGAAAAGTATTCCCTTTGGGCCCAGGCTGCCAAATTTCGCGTTTTGTCGGATGAGGGAATAGGCCTGAAAGCCGCCTGAATCAGTCATGATCAAGTCAGGCCAGTCAGACATTTTATGCAAACCGCCAAGCGACTGGATAGTGGTCGAGCCCGGCTTTTGCATGAGGTGAAAGGCATTCATCATTAGTGCCGGCAAGCCAACCGCTCTCAGATCGTCGCTGCTGAGGCTTCGCACATAGCCATAGGTCGCGTCGGGCATGAAGACAGGCAATTTGATTTCCTTATCTCGGACGAACAGCGAGCGAAGTGGGATCATGAGACTCTCCGTTTGCGTTTTTCGATAATAAGAATGAATTCAGCTTTTCGGTTCTGAACCTTGTTTTGAATTTCCTGAACAGTGCCAAGATAGATCTTCTCGGAAGGCAAGGTCAGGTCTGTCGCAAGGAAGATGGTCTGATTTTTCCCAAACGAATTGGCAACTTCTTCAAGCAACTTTGCCATACGGTAAGGGGTATCCATCAGGATAAGGGCGTTTTCGTTATTGTTATGGCGTTGAAGCGCGTATTTGCGTTGGTCTGTTTTAGGGGGCAAAAAGCCGAGAAATAGAAATTGCCGCAGATCAAAAGGACAGATGGAGATGGCGGCAAGCAAAGAAGAAGCGCCTGGAATAGGCGTTACTTCGATCTCAGCTCCATAAAGCATTTCAAGTAAGATCCTGCCTGGGTCAGAAAAAACCGGGGTGCCGCAATCGGAGATCAGAGCCATATTTTGGCCCTGCGTAAGCTTGAGCAAAACCTCGTGAACCATCTGTTCTTCGTTATGTTCGTTAAGTTCGATCAGCGGCTTTTTAATATCAAGCTGTTTAAGCAAACGCGCTGCCACCTTTCTTTCCTCGCAAAGGATGGCATCGACCTGGTTGAGGGTATCGAGGGCTCGTTGGGTGATATCGCCCGTGTTGCCGATCGGTGTCGCAACGATGTATAGTTTTCCTGCATCGTTCATAATGATAGGATTATAAACGAGATGGAAACAAGCGCCTGGAAAAACCTAAGTCTCTACAAAAACAGCAAAACTCAATTTGAAATATTTGTGCGTAGACAGGAGACCACGCGCATACTTTCTTTATATTAGAAAATGATTTCTGCTATGTCCTTGGGTAAAATGAGAATTGCTGGCAAAAAACGGATTTGCAGGAATGTGGCATAATTAGCGCGATTAACCTGGAGAAATATGAAAAAACTAAGTCGACTTTCAAAAGTTTCGTTATTGCTTGCCGTGCTCTTTGGCATAGACAAGATCCTGGGCGTTGTTCGGCAAATGCTGATCTCACGCCAGTTTGGGCTTTCGGCTGAACTGGATGTATTCAACGCCGCCAACAATCTGCCGGATATGCTTTTTATGCTTATCTCCGGCGGCGCTCTGGCGATTGCTTTTATCCCTGTTCTAACTGAGGTTTTAACCAAAAAAGGGCAGGAACAAGCCTGGAACCTCTTCTCGAACATTCTCAATATCGCTTTTATCGTCACCGCGGTCCTGGCGATCATTGTGGCGATCTTTGCCCGACCTTTGATCACCCATCAACTTGGCATCGCGCCAGGATTTACAGAGGAACAAACGGATATTACCGTCAGGCTCTTGAGGCTAAACCTGATCTCCACGCTGATTTTCTCAATAAGCGGGTTGGTCATGGCAGGCTTGCAGGCTAATCAACATTTCCTGCTGCCGGCATTAGCGCCAATTCTTTACGACCTTGGGCAGATCTTTGGCGTAGTGATCCTGGCTCCAAGTGAAGGATACCAGATCGCTGGATTTACCTTGCCGGCTTTTGGCATGCGGACAGATGGTATGGTATATGGTGTTATTCTCGGTGCGTTATTGCATCTATTAATACAGGTACCTGGTCTGATCAAGCATCATTTCAAATGGCGCCCAAAGATCGATCTCAAAGATCCTGAAACACGCAAAGTCCTGCGGATGATGGCGCCTCGATTGGTCAGCATGTTCTGTGTTCAGATGATCTTCCTGGCGCAGGATAATTTTGCCTCAAGACTTGAAGCCGGATCGGTTACCGCACTGACATATGGTTGGTGGATCATGCAGGTTCCTCAAACCCTGTTGGGAACATCAATAGCGACCGCGATTCTGCCAACGCTTTCGGAGTTGTTTAGCAACGAGCGATTTGATGAGATGAAGGTCAAGATCGAGCGTACCACTCAGGTAATGCTGGCGCTAACCATTCCTGTGGCGATCATTGCTGGCGTGGTGCTTTATCCTGCCATCAGTGTGTTTTTAGGACTGAATGAGATGGAAACAATGCGAGTTGTTGATGTTTCGCGCATTTTCCTGCTTGGAATTGTGGGGCACTCAGTTGTTGAGCTTTTTGTTCGCAGTTTTTACGCGGTTCAGAAACCACGCTATCCTCTAACTGGCGCGGTATTGACACTGGTTATCTATATTATTCTTGGGATTTCGCTTTCCCCTGCTTTGCAGGCGCGCGGAATTGCATTGGCGAATACGCTGGCTTATACAATCCAAGCAGTATTCCTCCTGATCATGCTGAATGGTAAATTGCCTTCAAAACTAAAGCTTTTACCGTCTTTTCTCAGGTCTAATCTGGCTGCATTGATAGGAGGAGCGATCGCTTTTGTGGCGCTAAATTACCTGCCACGTTTTGCTCACACTCTTATTGGAGCTATGTTGGCAGCTGTGATAGGATTAGCGCTTGCCGCTGTCGTCGTTCGTAAAGAACTGATGGAACTAAGGCAGCTTTAGGAATACATTATGAAAGAAAACGAAGAAACATTTGAAGAAGATGTAATTAAAAGCTCTGCGAATAATGCCGAAGAGTTCATTGAAATAATCCCAAATACTGAAGCAGAGTCTTTCTCAGAGACAACTGAGGATGAACAAATAGAAGAAGATGTTCATCCAGAAGACCCGTCTTTGGTTGGAAAGCGAGTCAAAAAGCGAAAAAGCAAGTGGCCCTGGATCGTTTTGCTTTTGTCTATCGTGATCCTGGGATTATCGGTTTTTCTTGGTTATCGAAACGGCGTGCAGAGACGTATTCAAAAAGAACGAAGCATGCTCATGGATCAGATATCTGTGCAGTTGGATTGGGTGTATAAAGACATCGAAGCTGGACGTTATGAGAATGCTAAAACACGCCTGGAATACATTATTGACAAATATCCCGGTTTCCCTGGCGCGGCTGAGTTGTTGGTCGAAGTTATGATGAAGATGGAAGCGCCGACCCAGGCGCCAACAATCCCAGCGATGGTTTTTGAAGAAACCGAAGAACTTGAAATCACTCCAACACCAGACAGCCGAGCCTCAGAAGAGATCTTTCTGCAAATTGAGCACTTAATTGCGGCTCAGGATTGGCACCAGGCATTGGAAAACATCCAAAGACTTAAAGAGAGCAATTACGGCTATAAAACAGTGGAAGTGGATGGATACTACTTCATCGCGCTGCGTAATCGCGGCATCCAGCGCATCTGGGCTGGGGAGATAGAACAGGGGATGTACGATCTGTCCGTTGCTGAGCAGCTTGGCGCGATCGATAGCGCGGCTGCCGGTGCGAAGTCATGGGGCTCGCTATACCTGACCGGCGCCAGTTACTGGGATGTAAACTGGGCTGGAGCAGTGGATATTTTTGGCCAACTCTACGCGCAGATGCCGTTTTTTACGGACTCATCGGGCATGAATGTTACAGAGCGATATCGGATTGCTCTCTATAAATTAGGTGATCAATTTGCTCTCAACGGAGAATATTGCACAGCCAGCAGTTATTATAAAAAGAGCCTTGAAGTTGGATTAAACCTTGATATTCAGGTGACCGCGACCTGGTTGGCAGAAACCTGTGCTAATCAAACAGGTGACTCAACCCCGGAACCGCCAGTGGAAACAGAAGTCACACCTGAGGTACCGACTGAAGAACCTACGCCTGCACCATAGCGTTTCTGGGAAAAAAATAAAACCTGAGAATAAGCCTCAGGTTTTATTTAGATTTGTTTGCCAAAAAGGTCATAAGGACCAGTGCTTTCTACTTCGATTTTTATCATTCCGCCTACCTGTGCAGAACCATGAGCAACGATCAATCCATCAATTTCGGGAGCATCACGAAAACTGCGACCAACAAGAATGTCTTGTTCTTCATCAATGCCTTCGACCAACATATCGAGACTGCTTCCGATCAGGGACTGGTTCTTTTTAGCGGAGATCGAGCTTTGCAATTCCATTACCTGGTTCATACGGTTCGTTTTTTCCTCTTCTGGAATGGCGTCTTCCATCAGATAAGCAGCTGTGTCTTCTTCGGGAGAATAGGTGAATACTCCGAGGTGATCGAACTGAATTTCCTCCACAAAATCAAGCAGGCTTCTGAAACTTTCTTCTGTTTCATTCGGAAAGCCAACGATAAAAGTCGAGCGAACGACCAGATCGGGGATCCTTGCCCGCATTTTTTTGATAGTTTTGCGGACCCAATCAATATCTGACGGTCTGCGCATGGCCTTCAGTACTTCTGGATAGGCATGTTGTAAGGGAATGTCAAGATATGGCAGGAGTTGATTTTCAGCTGCCATGAGGTCGATAAGGGTATCTGAGATCATGCCAGGATAGGTGTAAAGCAAGCGTACCCAGGGGACATCTGGAATCTGAGGCAACACAATTGTGAGAAGTTTATATAGTCCGTCGCTTTCGTTGCGATCAAGTCCGTACGCGGTTATGTCCTGGGCGATAAGATTGATCTCCTGAACCCCTTCGGATTGGAGGAAAAGCGCGTCTTCGAGGAGGTCGTCAATTTCACGACTGACCAGGCTTCCTTTGATGCCAGGAATGGCGCAGAAAGCACAGGAACGATGGCAGCCGTCGGCGATCTTCAGATAGCTGCTTCCACCCTGAATGGCGGTGTAAGATGCTCCTTCCGCGTAGCGTAGGGCTGGATAGAGCGGGTAGGAGTTGAGCGTGGAAGCTTTCGCGCCGTCTTGCAGGCTATGAACCAGTGGAATGATATCTTCCAGGTTGCGGGTTCCAATAAAACCGTTTAGCTGAGGGTGAGTTTGTATGAGCTTTTCCCGCCAGCGCTCTGCCAGACAGCCAGTGGCGATGATCTTTTGATCAGGTTTTTTGCTTTCGAGAAGCTCCTGGAGCGTTGTTAAGGATTCTTCGCGAGCGTAATGGATAAAGCCGCAGGTGTTGACCAAAATGAATTCAGCCTGGCGGGCTGAACGGGCGTAAGAAAGATCTTCGGCTTCAAGCAGCTGCGCCAAAACATTTGAATCGACAAGGTTTTTTGCGCATCCAAGACTGATGATGTAGTAAGTGTTCTTTTTCATACTCTTCCAGAAATTTTATGGTTCTTCAGTGGTTTCTGATTCGATGATCGGCAATTCAGAAACACCTTCATCAGAAAACAAAAGACGGGCGGGCGTTCCGAGCTTTTTAATGCCGTAGTCATAGGGACTTTGATTAAAGATGATCTCAAGTCCGGCAATATTTCCAGTCTGGAGTTCAATAGATTCGTCCGCGGCATAGGTGAGGACGTTTCCTGGTGCCTGTCTGCCCTGGTAGACAATTTCACCATCGCTAATAATGCGAAGCCAGGTGTTTTGACGGATGAGGATGACAAGCTCGAGCTCTGAACTCTGCTCTGAGTTGGTGTAAAAAGGCGTTGGCGTTGGCACCTCGAGCGCTTCCATGGTTGGCTCAGGTGTTTCGTTGATCTCAAATGCCTCAGGTGTGATCTCTGCCAGCAAAATATCCGCTACCGCTGGAAGAGTGGCTGTTATATCTGGAGAGTTATCACCAAATGACATTCGGGAGATACCCCAGACCAAAAAACTCACAATTCCGAGGATCATCAAGGTTCCAAAGAAGAGATCCAAGGTGAAAAATCGTTTCAAGTTCACCAAAAATGGCGGCAAGATCTTTACGCCTTGCAGACGCCGCTTTCTTGTGACGTTTTTTTCGAGACGGCGTTTTTGCATGGCGTCAGCGTAACGGATCATGATCGCTGTTGTGTCGAGGTTAAGAAACTGTGTGTAAGACAGCAACACGCTTTTGTATTTTGTGGGATTGAAGAAGGAATCAAGATCACCCCTTTCAACATTGCGCAGTTGCTCTCTGGGAATATGAGTTTCCTGCTCGATCAGGTCCCAGGAAACATTGAGGTAGCGGCGACGCGCGACCAGTTCGCGACCGATGGCTTGCAGCTCTTTCTGTGATTCACTGACGACGATTTCAGGTGTGGGCTCGGTCGTTTCAGTTGCTGCAAGCGGTTTCTCAGGGCTTTCTTTTGGGAGAGTATCAGGTTGCGGGGTTCTGGCGACAACTTCAGGCGATGGTGCTTCTGGTCTCTCTGAAGCTGAACTTGTGTCTGTTAGTTCTGTGGACTGAATTGTTTCGACTGATTCTTTGACATCCTGAGATTCAGGCCTATCTGGCAAACCAAGGAATTTGGCATAGAGTCGCAAAAAACCTTTCGCTTGTGTGGTAGAGCTGAGTTCTGAATACTCTTCGTCTTCAAGATCCTGTAAAATTGCCATGCGGATACGAGTCGCGGAAGCAACTTGTTCGAGCGGAATGTTGCGCTCAAGCCGGATCTTTTTTAATTGCGAACCTGAATACTCCATACCACTTGATTCTAACAAAAAATTAGCCTGCTGTTTTATGCAGCAGGCTTTTTGTTTCCGTTTCAAAAATCGATAGATTCAAAATTAGAGAAAAAAAGACAGACAAAAAAGAGAGTTCCTGTCATAATTGAATTTGCGAAAAACAAGAAGGAGGAACTCTCAAATGACAGACATGGCTGTCTCAATGATTATAAAGCTAAAAGTAGGTG
>Ga0255342_1001482_pt1 | contig 33377 bp, 25 predicted proteins | sample wastewater_treat_3_FD_192416 | JGI IMG/M metagenome (GOLD analysis project Ga0255342, IMG submission 192416) | Wastewater microbial communities from Lulu Island WWTP, Vancouver, Canada - plant14 | ecosystem: Engineered > WWTP > Wastewater > Unclassified | place: Canada: Vancouver, British...
GAGCGATGTCGCCGACGATCGCAACCGTGAGCCCCTCGATGCCGCCCTTGTGCTCGATGATCGTGAGCATGTCGAGCAGCGCCTGCGTCGGATGCTCGTGAGCCCCGTCTCCGGCGTTGATGACGTGCGCCCCTGTCAGGCTCGCCGTGAACTGCGCCGCGCCGCTCGCCGAGTGCCGGATCACGAACACGTCCGGCTTCATCGCGTCGAGCGTCAGAATAGTGTCCTTCAGCGACTCGCCTTTCTGAACGCTTGATGTGGATGCGGCGAACCCCGACACGTCCGCCGACAGAATCTTCGCCGCCATCTCGAAGGACATGCGCGTGCGGGTGCTGTTCTCGAAGAACATCGTGACGACGGATTTGCCCCTCAGCGTGGGAACTTTCTTGATGTCACGCGAGAGAATCTCCTTCATATCCGACGCCCTGTTGAGAATCAGGAGAATCTCCTCGCTGCTCATCTCCTGAAGCCCCAGAATATCCTTGCGCGTCAGGTTCACTCCGCGGCCTCCTCACCGTCAGGCTTCTGAATGCAGACCCGGTCGTCTCCCGGAGCCTCGCCTATCGTGACCAGCACTTCCTCGCGCCTCGATGTCGGCAGGTTCTTGCCGACATAGTCCGGCCGCACCGGCAGTTCCCGGTGCCCGCGGTCCACCAGCACGGCAAGCTGAATCGCCGACGGGCGTCCGAAGTCCACGAGCGCTTCCAGTGCGCTGCGCACCGTCCGGCCCGTGAACATCACGTCGTCAACCAGGATAATCGTGCGTCCCGTGAGAGAGTGGGGGATGTCCGTGGGGTTCACCGCGGCGGTGCGGGAGCCGTAGTCGTCGCGATAAAGAGAAATGTCGAGGGTTCCGAAGGGCAGATCGGCGCCCTCTATGGCCTGAATAGCCTGGCGGATTCGAAGCGCGAGAGGAACGCCCTTCTTCTGAATGCCGATGATCACGAGCCCCGCCGCGCCGTGATTGCGCTCGATGATCTCATGCGAAATCCTAGCAATGGCGCGCCGGATTTCGTCCGCGTCCATCACCTGGTTGATCTCGTCAACGGCCATCTGGCGATCCTCCGTCGCGTGTTGCGTAGCGCGTATCGCGTCACGCGTATCGCGTATCGCGTGCCCGCATTCCGGCGGGCACAAAAAAAGCCTCCCTGCGAAACGCAAGGCGGCCTGTGCGGGGCGCCGGGAGCCGTGTGCCTGCTCCTTCAACCGGCGCTTTCTCTATCCGTACTGTCTCCCTTGCTAGCCTCGCAGGACTAACTTAAAGGCGATGTCCCGGGCGCTCCCGGAACGAGCGCGTCCAATCGTCCGCGCTCCATCCAAACCACTGGGATTGTAGCCAACGCTCCGCGCGCTGTCAACGAAATCGCCGCCGTTTTTTTGTCCGATTTCCGTGCAGGGGGAACCGCGGGAGGGTATTTGGGTATCCTTATGTATGGGCCGCCTGAATGCGGCCGTCACAGGTGCAGAGACGATGAGACAACCCCTTTCCGTTTTACTTATTTCGCTGTGCGCGGCCGCGTCTTTCGCGCAGGAGACGCCGGAGGTCATCCCGGTGATCGAGCCCGTGCCCGCCCCGCGCCGGCCCTCAATCGTAATGCGCGCTCCAGACGTGTGGCGCGAAGGTAAGGATGCCGAAATCGTTGTCGAGACCACCGACGCGGCCATCGTTTCGGTCTCCGTCTACCTCACCGCCGAGCGGACGCCCGTCGGCGGCAAATCCCGTGGCGAGTTCACCAGCGTGCTTGTTCCCGCCACCCCTGTCGGCTACTCCATCGAGATGCCGAATGTGACATTCGTGCGGCACGCATTCCAGGTGCCCTTCTACGATGCCGTTCGCCTTCGGCTGTTCGCCAAGGGTTTCGACGCGGCGGGTGTCGAAGCAGCGCGGGCGAAGATGCCCGTCACGTTCGTCCCGGCGTCGGTGCCGGCGGACATGGCGAGCGGTGTGGTCGTGAGCAAGTCGCGCCAGCGGATGTTCGCGCTGAAGGACGGCGCGGTGAAGGCTGCCTGGGTGGTCTCAACGGGCCGGCGTCACAAAGACGGCGGCGGCCCGACTCCCACGATGGTCTCCCGCATCCACAACAAGATGCGCGTGGCGCACTCAAACCGCTACGAGGTGGACATGCGCTACTGGAACGCTATCACGAGCGACGGGCGCTACGGCATCCACGCGACCTGGCCGAGTGAATACCCGAGGCTGGGTACCCCCGATTCGCACGGCTGCGTGCGCCTGCACTATGCCGACGCGCGGGAGTTCTACGAGATGGCGCCCGTGGGGTGGCCGGTCGTCGTTACGCAGTAGGGCTAAGGTATCAGGACGGCGACGTCCGCCGCGGATCGCAGCTTCACCATCCGCCCGGGTCCCTCCGGACGCTCCTCCAGAGAACTCATGCCCGTGACCGTTACGAACGACCCCGCCGACAGTCCCGGCACCCCTAACGCTGCGCTTGCCATGCACAGAACCCGCACCGCACTGCCGTCATCAACCAGCAGCCAGTTGGGTCCGGCGTCTGTAACCCGGCCGCAAATACGCACGAGCAGGCCTGTCGTGGTCAGCCCGGCCGCCCCCGCGACTCCCCTCTGACCCGCGCCGGTCGCGCTGTTGTACAGCCAGTCTTCGCCTCCGAGAGCCTGGTTGTTCAGCCTCAGAGGCGACACCGCGCGAGATCCGGAAACCAGCGCCGCCGCTCCCGAGATGTATCTCTCGCCGGTGACCGAAGTGGCCATCAACCCCGAGATGTCCGCAATGCCGCCCGCTGCAATGCCGCCAGGGAGTGCGTCCGGTTCGACCAACAGGCCGGCCGGAGCGTCATCCTGCACGTAAAAGCTCTCCCCGAACACTCCCGACACGCTCTTATCTTGAAGATAAACCTTCGCAGTGTCCGGCTGCTGCTTTGCCGCCGCTATCGCACTTGCTGAGGGCAGCGTGCTGTCGAAAAGCGTGCTTGCCATCCCGTTGCCGGAAACCCCCGATGGCGGGGCAATGGCGTTGCCGAGCGTGTCCGATGCCACGACTGTGAAGTAGTAGCGCCCGTCGCCGCTATTGAGGGATGCGGAGAAACTGCCCGCGGAGCCGCTCTGCGCAGCCGCGCCGGAGTCAACCCACGCGCCGCCCTCCTTTCGCAGGAACAAGCGCACCGAGCCTGAAGCAATGGCTCCGGCGCATCCCTGGTCGGATGCCGTCCAGTTCACGGTGGCCGGGCTGTTCGTAAAGGATCGCGTGGATGCCGAAGCTGCGGGAGGGAGGCCGTCCATCGCGGGGGCGGCCGACATTCCTGTTGCCGTGTTGCCCGCTGCATCGCTCGCCGTAATGACAAGCGGCTGGCTGGAGGCCGGGACCAGGTCCCAGGTCGCCAGCCCGGAGAAATACGACGCGGGAGCATAGACCTGCCGCGTCTCGGCCATATCCCAGTTTCCCCCGCCGCCCGAGCTGGCGCAATCCCAGCTGAGACGCAGACAGATGGTCAGTTGGTTTGTGGACGGCGTGACTGTGCCGAACAGCCTCTGCCACCCCATCGTGTTCGACGAGAACGAGGCGACGGTCACGCACTGCCCGTCCCCGGTGGGCGGGGTTCCGTCCTTCCACTGAAGAAACGACGATGCCGGATTGGGGCTGCCATCGGTGTACACCCACGCGGAGATCTGATAGGTCTTGCCCGCGGTAACGGGAATCGTCTGGCGAAGCTCCGGGCTCTTTACTCCGCTTGCGTATCCGCACGAGACTCCCGCCCAGAAGCTGCCGTCCTTCGCTGTCCCCGGACTGGGGTAGTAGTTGCTGCTGCCGAAGGGAATGCTCGACGTGTTGAGCCACCCGGCCAGAGTTCCCGCTCCCCCGGTTTCGAAACTCGGGTTCACCAGGAGGTTCGGGCCAGCCAGCCAGATGCCGCCAGCCGTCACGCCGCTTCCGCCCGCGTTGTCGGTCACCGATGCGCTATGGGAGACGAGCGAGCCGGTGCGCGCGCACGCCGGGTCAACGGCAGCCCCGGATATGGCTGGCGCGGTGACATCGTTGATGGTCACGGTGACCCCGATGACCTTCGATGCCGCCTGACCGGCGGTGTCGCTGACGGTGATTGTGGCCTGATGAGTCCCCGCCGCCAGACTCCCTGTCGCAAAGCTGATGGTGATCGTGTCGCTCTCGCCTGCGCTCGTGCCCGAGTACGCGTCGAGCGACAGCCACGACTGGTTCCTCGTTATGGCGTAGCTCAGTGTCCCGCCGCCGCTGTTGCGCACGGTGAACGGCCGCCCGGAAGGACTCGCGCCCTGATTCGCGGATGCCGCCATGGAATCCGTACTCACCTCTATGGCCGCCGGGAGGGCGCCGGAGTACCCGTGCACCTCGAACTCGCAGATCCGCGCGAAGTTGTCTATTCCGGGGTCCGGGATATGCAGCCGCACGTAGCGCAGCGGCTTCGGGGTCTGATAGAGCCGCCGCGTGCTGTTCTCGCGAAGCATGTTCTCGACAATTGCCTCGTCCGTCCACGGACCCGCGAGCGACGGCGCCGACTGTATCGAAAAACTCTGCGTGTTGTAGCTCGCCTGCTCGCCGCCGGCGCCTGCGTGATGCACGATGTAGCCGTTGACGATCTTGTCCGCGCCGATGTCAAACGCCAGCCAGTGCGGCGGAGACGTTCCCTGGCTCGCCCACTTGCTGCTCGGGCCGATGAGCCCGTCCCTCGCCTTGGCTCCCGTGCTGTTCGCGTCGAAGCTCGAGTCAACCGCTGTCTGTTCCGCCGTCAGCGACAGGTTCAGCCCGCCCGGAGAAGCATCAACCATCCCCGGCGCCGAACCCCACCTGTATCCCTTCGCGACTGCCGCCTGAAAGTCCGTCTTCACGCCGTCGAGAAGGCTCCATCCGAACGTCCACTCGCCTTCGCTGGCCATCTCCCAGCGAAACATCGCAACGCACCTGATCTTCTGAGTGCTCGTGTTGTTCCAGTTATTGACCTCGCCGTAGACGGCGCTCATCCATCCGTTCGCGCTGTTGCTCCACGTCCGCCGGGGCGACGAGTTGTCCGCGCATTCGATGTTCTGGTCGCATTCGGTGATGTAAACCGGCTTGCTCCGGAACGCCAGAGGCAGCGCGCCCAGGTAGTTCCGGTAGACCCGGAAGTTGTAGAAGATGTTCTCGTACGGCGACCCCATCTTTGCGTTGCTCGTTGCCAGCGCGGGATCGCAGCCGTGCGTGTACGCGTGCACCGCCAGCCCGTCCACCTTTGTCGCCCCGATGCTGTTCAGGATGTTGATCCAGTAGTCCAGAAAGCCGGGTATGCCCTGTGCGGGGTAGGGCGGCGCCCACGTGCCGGATGGCGACGGCATGATCTTCGCTCCCGAAGCCGCCGACTTGATGGCGCTGTAGCACTGGTTGTAGCAGCTCACATAACGCGCCGCGGTGATCGGCTCGCCTGTCGCGGCGTTGCCGTCCACATTGCCCGGCCATTCGCGCGGGAGGTTCGTTTCGTTTCCGATGATCCAGTAGTCGCACCCCTGCGAGTGCGACACGTAGTTCGCGCAGCGCTCGGCGAACGCGGCGTAGTTGGCCTCATACGGCAGCGTGCCGTCCGAACCGTAGCCGTTGTTGAGGCGAACGATGACCCCGTAGCCCTGATTCGACCAGTACCGGTAGTCGCGGCCGGAGGTGTCCGAGGCGTTGTGCCCGATGCCTTCGGTGAACACGATCCACCCCTTGGCCGAAGACATGAGGCTCTCTCCGCCGGGGTCATGAATGCCGTAGATGTACTCCGCCTCCGCAGCCCGCGCGCGCGAAGGGCCCAGAGCCAGAAAAGCAGCAACTGCCAGAAAGAACGCAAGTTTCATGCTTCCATTATACGGCGTTGCGGCGCGGGTTACGAGCGGTGCTGGCGGCGAGGCGCGAAACGGCCTCAGAAGGCGATGCGGTGGCGGCGAATGTATACGCCCATCACCAGGCCGAGGGCGGTCATTGTCGCAAGCAGGTTGCTGGGGCCATAGCTGAAGAGCGGGAGCGGCACGCCCGTGACGGGCATAATCCCCAGCGTCATGCCGATGTTCACGAAAATGTGAAACAGCAGCATCGCCAGCACCCCGCCGGCGAGGCAGCGGCCCAGGCGTTCCTCAGTGGACTGCATGGCGTTCACCACGCGGCCGACCAGCAGCCAGAACATGCCCACCAGCGCCGCCGCCCCCGCAAACCCGAACTCCTCGCCCACCACCGTGAATATGAAGTCCGTGTGCTGCTCCGGGATGAAGTTGAGCTGGCTCTGTGTCCCCTGGCGATATCCGAGCCCCTTCACCTGCCCCGACCCTATCGCAATTCTCGACTGACGGATGTGATAGCCGCTTCCGCGCGGGTCGGCGTCCGGGTTGAAGCACGATGTCAGCCGTGCCTTCTGATACTCTTTGATGATGCCAGTATTCCACGCGATGGCGCCCAGAACAATGACCCCCACGACAACCCACGTGATGTGCTTCGCCCGCACACCCGCCGCCAGGGACACCCCCACCCAGATTGTGCCCAGCACCAGCGATGTGCCGAGATCCGGTTGTTTGAAGATCAGAAACAGGGGCAGCGCCACGTGGGCAAGCGATTTGAGGACCGTGCGAAGATCGCCGATTTCGTCATAATGCCGGACAAGAAGCACGGAAAGAGTAATAATGATGGCGACCTTCGCGGGCTCGGAAGGCTGAATATCTATCGGCCCTATGGTGATCCATCGCTGAGCGCCATGCGAGTGACGACCGAAGATGTCCACAATCAGCAGCATAATAACCGTGAGCCGGTATATCCATCCGGAGATCCGCGGGAGGAAGTTGTCGTCCAGCGCGGCTGCAATCGCCAGCATCACCAGCCCGATGAGCGCGCCGCCGATCTGCTTCTGCAGAAGCGAGAACGCGAACTTGCCTCCTCCCGCCGCCGAGAAGATGGCGAATATCCCGCACAAACTGATTGCCGTCAACAGGAGCAGCAGCAGCCAGTCAATGTTCTTGAGAGTTCTTGATCGCATAGTACCAGCGCGCGACGCCGCGCAAACACCCCCGCTCACCCGAGCCGCCGCAGCTATTCTAGCAGGGATGGCCCTGTTCGTCGCGGCCTTTTTGCCCGCCGACGCCGCAAAGATAGTGACCCGCACTCTGCCCAATGGAGTCACCCTGATCGCGGCCCCGGATCCGGCGCTTCGGCTCGCCTCGCTCGACGTGTGGGTGCGGGCGGGAGCGGCCCTCGAAAAGCCGGAGGAGGCGGGCGCGGCGCACTTCCTGGAGCATGTCATCTTCAAGGGCACCCCCACGCGGCCGGCGGGCAAGCTCGACCAGGAGATCGAGAGCATGGGCGCCACGCTCAACGCCCAGACCTCCCGCGACTGGGCGCATTTCTACACGACCGTGGCGGCGGAGTACCTCGACACCGCCATTGATGTGTTGTCGGACGCGCTGCTCAACCCCGCGTTCAAGGACAACGACGTCGAGAGGGAGCGCCGGGTCATTCAGCTTGAGATCGCCAGCCGCCGCGCCGAGCCGATGCAGGTTCTGGACGAAGCCATGGCCGAAGCGCTTTTCGGCGGGCACCCTTACGGACGGCCGGTTTATGGCACGGTTGAGCAGGTTAAGGCGATGAACGCGGCCAAACTGCGCGCCTTCCGGGATCGCTGCTATACAGGCGCCGCGATGACGGTCATCGTTACGGGCAATGTTGACCCCGAGGACGTGCTGAAGAAGCTGGCGGCGCGCTTCGACAGAGTGCCACGCGGCGAGGCGGCCGCGTGGCCGGATGCCGCCGCGGGGCCGAAGAGCCGCACAACCGTGGACCTGCCCCGGGCCGGGGACGGCTCGGAGTGGCTGGGTATCTGCTTCCTCGGACCGTCCATTGCCGACCCGGCGGATGTCTGGGCGACCGACATGCTCGTGTCGTGCCTGGTGCGCCGAGGGGCCGGGATTGTCCACGACCGCCTCGTGACGCGCGACAAGATAGCGCTGGCGGCGGATACGAGTTTTCTGACACAGCGGCTTCCCTCGCTGATCGGCCTTGCTGTGACGCCGCTCAGCGGAAAAACTGACGGCTGCGCATCGGCAGTTCTTGAGGAAATCGGCAGAATCCGAACCGGTGGCGTGCCGGAAGCCGAACTCGAGCAGGCCCGCAGGTTCGTGCTGGGCACCTACGCCTTCGATGTCGAGACCGCCTCCGGGCAGGCCTCGAGCCTCGGTTTCTATTCGGTCATCAGCAGCGTGCAGGACAGCGTGAACTACATCGCGAGCGTTCGCGCTGTAACCGCCGCGGACGTGAAGCGGGTCGCCGGGAAGTATCTCGACCCGGACAGGGCGGTGATTGTGAGGATGTCGAAATGAAGAGACTCGCCGCGGCGGCGCTCGCGCTCCTGTTCGTCACGTCCGTTGCCCGGCCTGCGTGCGCGCAGGAAGCGCGGGGCGTGCGCAAGGTTACCTTCCCGAACGGGTTCCGGCTGCTCGTGAAGCCCGAGAGCGGCAAGGGGCTCATTGCGCTTACGGCGGTCATACGGGCGGGGGCGCTGGAAGAGAAGGACAGGCCCGGCATCGGGCAGGTGCTGGCCCGCACCCTGCTCTCGGGGGCGAAGAACCTCTCCCCAAGGCGGCTCGCTCAGCTCTCCGACGAAGTCGGGGGCGAATTCTCGGTCACCTGGGACCTCGACTATACGGAAGTTTACGTCTCGACCACGAGCGACCAGCTCTCGAGCGCGCTGCAGCTTCTTGCCGAAACGCTGGTGGACCCGAAGTTCGATCCGAAGCTGGTCGAACAGGCAAAGACAGCCATCGCCGATGAGATCACGTCGGCGAAGAAGAAATCCTTCCAGCTCGGCTACGACGAGCTGCGCCGTCTGCTGTATGCGGACTCGCCCTACCGGCGAGCCCTGCTCGGCGACCGTTCGGAGGTGGATGCGGTGACGCCCGCCGCCCTGCACGAATACGCAGACAGATGGTTCGTTCCCTCCAACATGGTGCTTGCCGTGGTGGGTGACGTGACATTCGAGGACGCGCAGGAAGCGGCGAAGCTCTGGTTTGCGCGCAAGCCCGCCGTCGCCCAGCCGAAGCGCCCGGCGGTCTTCGACAACCCCGGCCCCGCGGCCCCTCCGTCCGTGCTCGAGGTGGAGTCGGGCGCGGCGTACGTCGTTGCGGGCTCGCTTGCGGCGGGACTTGCCTCGCCCGGCTACGCGGCCGATATGGTCGTCTCGACGGTGCTCGGGGGCGGCAAGGCAAGCCGCATGTTCCGCGAACTGAGGGAACGGGACAGCCTGGCCTATGAGCTCGGCACGCTGATGCCGCCGCTCCTGTACCAGTCTCACGTTGTCGCCTATGTCGCCAGCGCTCCCTACTACGTCACGGCGAGCGATGCGACCGTTCAGCCGCTGACCGACACCGTGCGCGCGGCGCTGAAAGAGACGGTCGAGTCGCTGCGGACCCGGCCCATCACGGCCGAAGAGCTGGAGCGGGCGAAGCGCTACGTGATCGGAACCTTTGCGCTGCGGCACGAGCGGCAGCAGGAGCGCTCGAAGCACCTGGCCTGGTATGAGGCGATGGGAGTCGGCTTTGCCACCGACGACAGATTCGCCGCAAAGGTCAACGCAGTCACGCTTCAGGATGCCCAGGCGAGCGCGCGGAGGCTGTTTCAGCGCTCGGCGATGGTCGTCGTCGTGCCCAAGCAGTAAGCCGCCCGCCCTGCTCAGTATCCGAAGCGTATCGGGCGGCGATCGGCGGCGGCAAGGGCCCGGATGTGGGCAAGCTGCCTCTGTTTCGCCTTCTGGTACTCCTCGTCGGGAATCACTTCGAGCTTCGTGCTCCAGCTCAGGCCCCCGAAATGCTGGTAGGTCGTCTGGAACCACTTCGGCATGTAGTGGTACCGCAGACCCGCCTCACGCATGGCGTGAGCCAGCTTGCCTCCCGTGTCGTAACAGAACTTCCGGCCCGTCTCCGGGTTGACGCTCTGAACCCCATCCTGGAAAGACACGGACAGCCTGTCGCGCAGCGATGTGCGCACACACATGAGCCAGGTCGAGGGCGCCTCACCGAGATCGAGCGGCTCCCCCGTGACGGGCGCGGGGTGCCCGAACTCCGGCTCGCGCTTTTCGGCTGCTACCAGGTACACGTCCGGGTTGCGCTCCATCACCGCCACCATGTCCAGCAGTGGGTCGCGCGCCAGAAAGAGCATGTCCGAGTCCACGGCGAACCAGTAAGGGGTGTCCACGGATGCGTGAACCTCGTCCAGCCAGAGATAGTGCCGCCGCGCTTCAGGCCTCTTGTCCAGGCGCATGGGAATCTGCCTGGCCAGATCGTCCAGAAACTCGACCGACCCGTCCGTCGATCCGTTGTCGCCGATCCACAGTCTGCAGCGCGGATAGCGAGTTGTTGCGGCGAGGCTCTTCAGCGTAAGCTCCAGCGCGTCACGCGTGTTCAGGCTGCTGATGAACACCGTCACCGGCGGCAGCGCGGCGGGGTCCGGCCTCGGCAGCAGGCAGCGCAGGGGCGCCGCGGCCCGTTTGGCGAGTATCTTGTGACGGTAGTTGAGGAATCTTCCCATGTCTTGCGGCCCGGCCGCCAGATTTCCGGCGGAAGGTTCCCTATTGTGCCCGAATGCGGAGGCTCGCGGCAAAGCGGCTTCAAAAGTCGTGTGCGAAAAAAGCAGGAGAAGCCGCTGCAGGGCGCGAATGACACGTCTGGCGTGTTCCGCGGATGCCCCGGGGCTGGCGATCGGGTTGTCCTTGAACGCGGCGCGCTGTCGTGCTATAATCGCCGCAGCCCGTCCCCGGGCGAGACTTTTCCTGGAGCCACTCTAATAGACAAACGTAGAGCACTAAAGTTCTTACTGCTCCTGTTCTTCATCTCCGCAACCGTCGCTGTCGTCCGGCCGGTGCCAAACTGGACACCGCCGCAGGCGATGGCGCAGGACGAGCAGAAGACCGACCCAAGACTTGAGGCCCGGTTCAGGTCGCTCGCCGCGGAGGTGGATGACGCCCGCATAGCCTCCGTTATCAAGGACCTTTCGAGCGGCGCCATCGGGTCCCGCGTCATCGGGTATCCCGGCTCGAAGCGCGCAAGCGACTACGTTCAGGCGCAGTTCCGCAAGTGCGGCCTCACCGATGTCACCGTCGCGCCGTTCAAGACGAGCGTCCCCATGGACCGCGGGGCGTCTGTGAAGGCGGGCGGAAAGAGCATCCGCCTCTACTCGCTCTGGCCCAACATGGTGCGCACATCGCAGGTGGGTCCTGAGGGCGTGAAGGGCCGGGTTGCCTATATCGGCGATGCAAGCCTCAAGGCGATGGGCGGCAAGCAGATGGCGGGAAGCATCGTTCTTGCCGAGTTCAACTGCGCCTACGACTGGCTGAACGCCGTGCGCTCGGGAGCGAAGGCGATTATTTTTCTCGAACCGGACAGCACGATCCGTGGCGAGGCGGACACCAAGATGATGTCCATCCCCGTGGCTGTGCCGCGATACTGGGTTTCCAGAGCGGACTCGGCGGCGCTGAAGGCCGCTGAGGGCACTGAGGTCACCATCAACTGCCAGATGCCATGGGAGAAGGTGACCGGGCGCAACATCCTGGCGAAGATTCCCGGGTCCGACCCGAAGCTGCGCGATCAGATCGTCATCCTGAGCGCCTATTACGACTCCACCAGCATCGCGCCGGCCATCGCCCCGGGCGCCGAGTCTGCCTGCGGCATCGCGGGTCTGTTCGAGCTTGCGAGGGTCTTCCAGAAGAACCCGCCCAAACGGACCGTCTGGCTGCTCGCAACCGACGGGCACTTCCAGGGGCTGGCGGGAATCAGGTTCTGGCTCGATCAGAACTTCGACCGTTTCATTCAGCCGGGCATCGGTGAGAAGATTTCGCGCTGGTTCGCCCGCGTGACCGGCCGCCCCGCGCCGAAGCGTGAGCGCGACAACATCTATCTGTTCTGCGGCCTCGACCTCTCCAGCCATTCGCAGGGCGTGGGCATTTTCTACAAGGGGTATTTTTTCGATTTCCGCGAGGACCTGAAAGGGCGATTCTCTGACCTCGCCACCGTCGCGCGGGAGAACGCGGCCGCCATCGCAAAGGCTCTCGGGCGCGACGCGGACCAGGCGTTCGCCGACGGCGTCAACGACATCGCCGGCAAGAACTGGCGCAACTACATACCCGGAAAGATCGCTTTCGACGCTGAGGCGGTGTCGGTGGGCGGCGGCGTGGGCATCTCTTTCGCCACCATCAACGATGCGCGGTCGCAGGTGGACACGCCGTTCGACACGTTTGAGAAAACGACTCCGGCCAACGTGGGCGAGCAGGTCCGCATGATTGCCTGCATCATTGACCGCTTCCTGCAGGACCCCACCCAGACGGGACGCCTCTCAGCGCGCACGTTCCCCATCCGCGAGCCGAACGCTTTCCAGCGCATCGGCATTCAGGGAGGTTTTGCCACCGTCAGCGGGCAGGTCGTCGAATACGATCCCCGCAAGAGCTTCGTGCCCAACCAGCCGGTCGGCGATTCCATCGCCATCTACCGCAACGGGAACAAGTCGTTCATGGGCGTGCGGGCCAACCTTGTGGAGGTCACGGACGGCAAGGGCAACTTCGAGTTCCCGGGAGTCGCGCCGGTCACGGCGTATGGAGGTGTGCATCCCAGTTCGCTTGCCGGCTACAACCTCGATAAAGAGACCGGCGCCATCCGTTTCGCGCCCGACCAGGGCGTGTTCGGAGGGGAGTTCAACTACACGGCGTTCGACGTGGCTACCTCATCCAAGGCCATGCCCGTTATCGTGTTCCCCTGCGTCGCGACGAACGTGTTCGACCTTGTGGATCCGCAGTCGCTGCGCGTTCTCGGCGGGCTGCAGGTGCTGGACGGAGCGACGAACGGTCCTCCTCGTACATTCGGAACCGCCGTCGCCGTGCCTGAGTGGATGGTGTCGCACGTTGAGGATGGCGCGGTCATCTTCACCGAGCCGGACATCAACATAAAGATCCTGATGGACGCCGGCCCGGCCGCCACGCGTCTGCTGCTGCTGAACTCGACCGGGTCCGACACCGCAGCCGAGGCCGAAGGCCACGGATACAACGTCGGCAACGGAACGATCATAACCAACACGGCGTACAAAGCCGCGAAGGACATGTGGACGCTGAACGACTTCCGTATCCGGAGGCTCGCGCGGTACCGCATCATCAATCAGGGGCTCGACAAGCTCCACCAGCAGGCGAAAGTCGAACTGACGAAGGCCGAGGACGCGCTGAAGGCACAGGACTTCGAGTCGTTCGAGTCGTACTCGCGCAGCGCGTGGGGATTCGCCGCGAGGGCCTACCCGGATGTTCAGCGGACGGCGTCCGACGTTGTGCGCGGCGTTCTGTTCTATATGGCCCTGCTGCTGCCGTTCGCATTCTTCCTCGAGCGCCTGTTCTTCGGGTGGCCCGACCTGAACCGGCAGCTCATCACGTTCTCGCTGATCTTCATTATCGTGACGCTCGGTTTCAGCCGCATTCACCCGGCGTTCGAGATCACGCTCAGCCCGATGATCGTCATCCTTGCGTTCATCATGCTCGTGCTCTCCGCGCTCGTCATCTTCCTTGTGACGGGCAAGTTCGAAGAGCAGCTCCGCGCGCTGAACCGCCAGGTCAGCGGCGTGCACCGGGCCGATATCGGGCGCATCAGCGTCGCCGCCGCGGCGTTCTCGCTGGGTGTCTCGAATATGCGGCGCCGCAAAGCTCGAACGGTTCTCACCTGCGTCAGCCTCATCCTCGTGACGTTCATCGTGCTGTCGTTCACGTCCATCGTTAACGAGATCCGCTTCAACGTGCGCCCGACAGCCAACAAGCCGAACTATCAGGGCATAATGCTGCGCACTGCTATGTGGGAGGCTCTTCAGGAGCCCGCCTACCGCCTGCTGAACGACGAGTTCGGCCGGCGCCGTCCCGTTGCTCCGCGCGCCTGGTTCTTCGGGGCATCGCTCGGGGAGCAGTCGTTCCTCACAGTGTCGAATGGACTGAAGCGGTACGACGCAAAGGCTGCCGTGGGCCTCTCCGCCGAGGAGAGCAGGGTCACCGAGCCGCAGAAAGCTCTCGTGGCGGGGCGCTGGTTCAACCCGGGCGAGCTTCATTCGGTGATTTTGCCCGAACGTATGGCGAAGGAACTGGGTGTGACGGCGGGACAGGTCGGCAGCGCCGAGGTGAGGTTTGCCGGGGCGCCGTACAAAGTCATCGGCATCGCCAGCGCAAAGAAGCTGCGCGACCTGAAAGACCTGGACGGCGAGCCGCTCACGCCTGTGGACTTCATCCTGATGAACAAGCAGCAGGCGCAGTCCAAGAGCATGGGGGAGGCCGGGTTCCGCGAATACACGCACATGGACCCGGACACGGTGTTCATACTCCCGTATCAGACACTCGTGAACCTCGGGGGCGAGCTGCGCTCTATCGCCATCAACTTCGTGTCGCCCGAAGAAGTGCAGTCGCGGCTCACGAACCTGATGCCGCGTCTGGGCCTCAACCTCTACGCGGGCAAGGGCGACATCATCTACCGCTACAGCTCCATCGGCGGGTCATCGAGCAAGGGCTTCGGGACCATCCTGATCCCGATCATCATCGCGGGGCTCAGCGTCCTCAAGACGATGCTCGACAGCGTTTACGAACGTGTGCGGGAGATCGGCATCTTCTCGGCTATCGGGCTGTCGCCAAGCCATATCGCGGTGCTGTTCTTCGCGGAGGCCACCGTGTACGGCATCCTTGGCGCTGTGTCCGGGTATCTGATAGGTCAGGGCGTAAGCAAGTTCCTTGCCGAGACGGGCTACCTGTCCGGGCTGACGCTGAACTTCTCCTCGATGTCGGCGGTGCTGTCGACGATGCTGGTTATGGTCATCGTCTGGCTCTCGACGCTCTATCCGGCCCGGAAGGCGTCTGAAGTCGCCACGCCGGCCATTGACCGGTCGTGGAAGGTGCCGGAGACGGACGGCGATTCGTGGCAGATTCCGCTGCCGTTCTCGGTGACGGGCGAGCAGGCGGTGGGAGTGAACAGCTTCCTCGGCGAGTGGTTCCGGGCTTACGAGGAGTACTCCGTTGGAGACTTCGTGACGCAGGACGTGAAGGCGGATGAGTTCGACACGGCTCGGGGCAAGGGCTACGCTCTTGAGTGCAAGGCGTGGCTTGCGCCGTTCGACCTTGGCGTGAGTCAGCTGGTGCGGCTGGAGACGACCCCGACCGCCATGGAGGACGTCTACGACATCAGCGTCACGCTGAAGCGCGAATCGGGCGACATAAGCAACTGGAAGCGCGTCAACCGCCGCTTCCTCAACACCCTGCGCAAGCAGTTTCTGATCTGGAGGACGCTGAGGGCAGAGGACCGGGACAAGTATCTGGCTCCGGCGGAGACCGCGCAGGCGGCCGGGCCCGTATAGTGAGGGCGCGTGTGACAGTGACCCTTAATCAAACGCCGCCGACGGCGGCCAGTTACGCTTTGACGGCTAATATATGAGCAAGGACGAAAAGGACATCATCGAACAGGCCGGGCAGGAGCTCGAGCAGGTTGGACAACTGGGCGATTCCATCGAGGCGGCCCGTGAACAGACCGAGATCACGGGCCGCGACGAGGAGGCCCGCGAGTATGAAGACGGTTTTACCATCAAGACCGTCATCGGCGCGCTGTTCATCGGCTTCATTATGTTGCCCGGCGCCATGTATATGGGGCTGGTGGCGGGGCAGGGGCTTGGCCCGGCGGCTCAGTGGGTCACCATTGTGCTGTTTGCCGAGGTGGCGCGACGTTCATTCGTGCCCCTGAAGCGCGCTGAGATCTACACGCTATTCTATGTGGCGGGTGGGCTATCGGGCATGATGGCCGACCGCGGAATCTCCGGCGGGCCGTTCGGCGGGTTCATCTGGAATCAGTATTTCATCCAGTCGCCACAGGCCGCGCACATCGCCAAGGAGATTCCCGGATGGGTCGTCCCCGGGCGGGGCTCCGACGCCCTCATCAGCCGCACCTTCCTGAACGCCGCCTGGCTTCCGCCCATCCTGCTTCTGCTGATGGGCGAGATACTCGGGCGGCTCAACTGGATCGGCGGCGGTTACGTCCTGTTCCGGCTCACATCCGACGTGGAGAGGCTGCCGTTCCCCATGGCGCCGGTCGCGGCGGCGGGGGCAACGGCGCTCGCGGAAGCGGGGTCGAAGGAAGAATCCTGGCGCTGGCAGGTGTTCTCGACCGGCACGGTTATCGGGCTTCTCTTCGGGGCCATCTACCTGTTTATTCCCGTTGTCAGCGGCGTCGTGCTCGCGAAGCCGATTATGCTGCTGCCCATCCCCTTCCTCGATCTGACGCTGAACACAGAGAAGATCCTTCCATCCACCCCGACGGGCCTGAACCTCGACCTCGGGGCTGTTCTGATAGGCTTCGTGATACCGTTCCCCATTGTCGTCGGGTCGTTTATCGGGGTCATGGTTTTCCAGGTGCTGGGGAACCCCGTGCTGCATCACTACGGAATGCTGCCGACCTGGCGCGAAGGGATGCAGACGATTAACACACAGATGTCGAACACGCTCGACTTCTGGCTGAGCGCTGGAATTGGCCTTGGGGTCGCGGTCGGACTCATCGGCATCGGCAGCGTCGTTGTCGGCTACGTCAAGATGAAGGGCGGCAAGGACCGCGAGCGCACGCTGAGCGCCGTTCCGAAGGGCCGGGGGGATTTCCCCATCTGGCTCGGGCTCGGAATGTGGCTGTTCGCGACTCTGGGGTATGTCGCGCTCAGTCACTATCTCGTCCCGGAGTTTCCACTCTGGATCATCTTCGTGTTCGGCCTGGTATGGACGCCGCTTATCTCGTATGTCAACGCCCGGATGATCGGTCTGACCGGGCAGGGCGTCGGCTTCCCGTTCCTCAAGGAGTCGGTTTACATCCTGAGCGGATACGAGAGGGCGGACATCTGGTTTGCGCCGATTCCCGTCGGCGATCTCGGCGGCACGGCCCAGCGGTTCCGCGAGATGGAGCTAGCGCGGACGCGCTTCACGAGCATCTTCAAAGCCGAAGTGCTGATGCTGCCGACCATTCTGATCGCGAGCTTTGTGTTCTGGCAGTTCTTCTGGCACACGAGCCAGATTCCGAGCGCCCAGTACCCGTTCGCCAACCGGTTCTGGCCGATGATTGCCACCATGCAGAGCATCTGGCTCACGGCGAACAAAGCCGGAGCGAGCAACTTCCTTCTGCAGGCTCTGAAGCCGGAGGTAATGGTCGGAAGCGGCGTCGGGGCTCTGGCGCTGTTCGGGATTTGCTCGGCCCTGAAAGTGCCGCTCCTGATGTTCTACGGCATCATTGGGGGCATGCAGGGGAGCATGCACGGGGCGGTGCCCACGTTTATCGGGGCGATGCTCGGAAAGTACTATTTCTCGAAACGATTTGGAGCGGGGCGCTGGCAGATGTACGCTCCCGTGCTGCTTGCGGGGTTCTCCTGCGGGATGGGTCTCACGGGTATGAGCGGTATTGCCATCGCGCTGATCGCGAAATCCATCAACTACCTGCCATTCTGATGCTTGACCAGGCGATGGCAGCCGGGATGCCCGGGATGGATTGCCGGACCCAGTGAGCGAGACGGTGACAGCCTCGGACCAGGCGGGTGGGGGGCGGCATCGGTCGCGGGAGTTGACCGCCTGGCAGGGAGTCGGCGCCGAGCTTCCGGGCGGGTGGAGCATTGTGCAGGCGTCCGGCGGCACGGACGAAGGTTATGTGCGTTCTGACGGGCCGGACGAGATGACGGTCGAACTCCGGTGGAAGCGCACCCGGAGGCAACCGTCGCTGGAGGTCGTGGCCGAGCAGTATCTGAAGCAGGTTCGGAAGGCCAGCCGCAAGCTGAAGGTGGAGTACGAAGGCGCTCTGGCGGGCGGCCGGAGAGTGCCGAGGGAGAAGCCGTCCGATTTGCGCTTCGAATGGCTGGCGGACAGGCAGGGCCACGGGCGTCTCATCTGGTGCCGGGAGTGCAGAAGGACGGTCATCGCTCAGGTCTCGGGCCCGCGCGGCGAGGCGACGCGCGCTGTTGCCGAGCAGATTCTGCCGCGAGTGCGCGATCATTCCGATGGCGAGTCGGTGGAATGGGGTGTTTACGGGCTGGAGTTTCGTGTGCCGAAGGGCCTGCGTCTCATCAGGCAGAGGCTCATGTCGGGGTTCCTCTCGCTGAACTTCTACGGGCCGCCCGGGCGGGTGATTGTCGAGCGATGGGGCCTGGCCGAGATGCTGCTGGAAGGCGGGTTTCTCGCCTGGCACGATAAGGAGTATCTGTCCGAACTGAAACGTTTTGGCGGAGAGACAACCGCGGTGGAGTGGGGGGAGCATGAGGCGCTCGTGACCGAAGGCCGCGAAGGCGGCTTTCGAAGGGTGCGGGCGCTGGTGAAGGCGTTCCTGCTGCCGGGCCGCGCCGAGCGGTTCGCCAGCATCGTGTGGCATTGCCCGGATTCGAACCGGGTTGTGGGGGTGCGCGCGTTTGGGCGCAGCCCTCTGGAGCTTGCACGGAGCGTCGCCGAAACCGTGAGGTGCCACTGAGAGTGAAACGCCCGCTCAGTAAGGCTCTGGACTTCATACCGCTGGCGAAGGGGAAGAAGCAGCCGTCGCGCGAAGAGCTGCTGAAGTCCCGTCCCGCCAGAAACGAGGCGCTGCGCTGGTTCAAGGAAGACGGTGAGGTCAACCTGTTTATACCCCGGCGGCCGGGGCGTTTTGGGGACCTTGCCGGCAAGCTGTTCCGGCTGCCTCCGGAGAAGCACCTGGTGCTCGACAGGGTGGGCTCGGGGGTGTGGGAGCTTTGCGACGGTTTTCACTCGGTGGAGAGCATTCTCGATTACATACAGCGCCGGCACAAACTCTCTCGCCGGGAGGCGGAAGTATCGGTGTCCGCGTATCTCAAGATACTCGGGCAGCGCCGGCTCATTGGACTTAGGGCTGCGGAGACCAAAAGCGGCAAATGGAAGCGCAAAAGGAAAACATAGGAAAACAGCTTCATCTTCCCTTCAAGAAGGCGTTCGGGATCGCCCTGAACAACATCCGCCTGCGTCTGGGCCGAAGCGTGGTCACGGCGTCGGGCATATTTCTGGGCATTGCGTTTCTGGCGTATGTCTGGACTCAGGGGTCGCTCAACCAGGCCATCGGCGTGGATACGACCATCGAGGCGAGGATGAAGTTCAAGTGGCTCGCGGCGCTGGCGCTGATGATGAGCACCATCGGGATCACCAACTCGATGCTGATGTCTGTCACCGAGCGCTTCAAAGAAATCGGAACGATGAAGTGCCTGGGGGCGCTCGACAAGTTCGTCGTCGAGATGTTCGTGCTCGAAGGAATGCTGATGGGGGTCCTGGCGTCTTTTCTGGGGGCGCTCCTCGGGGCGGGCATTATGATGCTGACCGCCGGGTTCGGTCTGGGGTGGCATTCACTGGCCGCTTTCGGCTTCATCGGCTTTCTCAGAATCATTGTCCTGTGCACCGTTATCGGGACAGTACTCACGTTTCTTGCGACCATTGCTCCTGCTGTGCGGGCCGCAAAGATGCCGCCGGCGGCGGCGCTGCGTGTGGAGATTTAGCCGGATGCGTCCTCTCTTGGCAGGGCGCAAGCACCGTCCGGAGGCAGTCCGCCGCCGTGAACGGGCAAGTCTTTCGGAATTGGAGTAAATAGCTACCGATGGCTGCGAACGAATATGTTGTTCGGACCAAAGATCTGAGCAAGGAGTTTATGCTTGGCGGCACTCCCTTGCGCGCTCTCAAGAACGTCCAGCTCGACATCCGGAGGGGAGAGTACATCTCCATTATGGGGCCCTCCGGGTCGGGGAAGTCCACGCTGTTCAACATGATCGGCGGGTTGGACAAACCGACAGAGGGCTCGGTGTTCATCAACGATGTTGACATGGCGCAGCTCGATGCGCAGGAGCTTGCATACCTGCGCTGCCGCACGATTGGCTATATTTTTCAGTCGTTCAACCTGATCCCTGTCATGACCGCGCTCGAGAACGTTACCCTGCCCACCGTGTTTGCGGGCGTTCCCACGGATGACGGCATTGAGCGCGGGATCGAGCTCCTGAATATTGTGGGGCTCGGCGACCGGCTCCATCACAAGCCCAACGAGTTGTCCGGAGGGCAGCAGCAGCGCGTGGCGATCGCCCGCGCCCTGGCGAACGCGCCAGCCATCGTGCTCGCCGACGAGCCGACCGGTAACCTGGACCTCAAGACGGGCAAGGAGATCATCCTTCTGCTGAAGCGGCTGAACAAGGAGCAGGGCGTCACGGTCATCTCCGCGACGCACGACCTGAAGATGCTCGACGTGTCGGACCGGGTTCTCTGGATCCGGGACGGCGGCATCGAGCGGATCGAAGAGCGCGCCGATATTGACATCAAGGTTGGGGAAGTCGAGGGCGAATAGCCGCCTGGCTCCAGTGCTCGCAGGGGGCGCGAGCCAGCCCGTCCGGAGTTCCGCCGCCTGTGGGCCGAACAGATGCCGGTCGCACAGACCTGATGCATGTACACGACAACTCAGCTTGATGACATACTCTCGCGCGTGGAGAAGCCCGCGCGCTACGCCGGCGGCGAGTATAACGCCGTAACAAAGGATCTTGCCGGCGTTAAGCTTCGGGCTGCCATGGTCTTTCCCGACGTCTACGAGGTCGGGATGTCGAGCCTCGGGTTCCAGATTCTGTATCACTTCCTGAACGCCCGCGACGACACATACTGCGAGCGCGCGTTTGCCCCGTGGCCGGACATGGAACGCGAGCTGCGCGGGGCCGGTCTTTCCCTCTACACCCTCGAGACGTACACCCCGCTTGGCGAGATGGACCTCATCGGCTTCTCGTTCGGAAGCGAGAAGACCTACACCAATGCCCTCACCTGCCTCGATCTCGCGGGGATTCCCGTCTGGAGCAAGGACAGGACGGGCGGGGACCCCATTGTGGTTGCGGGCGGGCACTGCGCGTTCAGCCCCGAGCCCGTTGCGCCGTTCGTTGACGCTTTTGCCATCGGGGAGGGCGAGGATGTCATCGGCGAAATCGCCGATTCGCTGGTTGCCAGCTCCGTGCAGCCGAGGGAAGAGAGGGTCAGGCTTCTTGCTTCCATCCCGGGCGTTTACGTTCCGGCGATGCTGACGTGGAACTACGGCGCGGACGGCCGCCTGAGCGGCTGGGAGGCGGCGCCCGGAGCGTCGTTTCCGGTCAGCAAGCGTGTCGTGCGCGATTTCGAGAATGTCGACTATCCGCGGCGCCCGGTTATTCCGAACATGGAAGCTGTGCACGACAGGATATCGGTCGAGGTTATGAGGGGGTGTACGCAGGGGTGCCGCTTCTGCCAGGCGGGCATCATCACGCGTCCGGTGCGCGAGCGCTCGCCCGGGCGAGTCGGAGAGATCGCCAGCGGCTTGCTGCCGGTCACCGGCTACGACGACATCTCGCTCGTCTCGCTTTCGACGGCCGACTACTCCGGGGTGGACTGCGTTGTGCGCGATCTGGTCGAGACCCACGGCCCGGACGGGGTGGGCGTATCGCTGCCTTCGCTTCGAGTGGACACTTTTTCGGTGAATCTGGCGGCTCAGATTCAGACCGTGCGCAAGACCGGCCTGACATTCGCTCCGGAAGCAGGCACCGAGCGCCTCCGCCGGGCTATCAATAAGAACATCACCGACGCGGACGTCTTCGACGCCGCCGAGTCCGCGTGGCGGCAGGGCTGGAAGCGAATTAAGTTCTATTTTATGATTGGACTGCCCACGGAAACCGATGATGATATTGTGGGGATTGCGCGGCTTGTGCGCGAGGTCCAGCGCCGGGCACGGGCCGGCGGCAGGGTGAGGCTCGACGTCTCGATCGGCGCATCCTCCTTCGTGCCCAAGGCGCACACGCCGTTTCAATGGAGGGCGCAGGCGTCTCCGTCCGAGCTCGAGCGCAAGCTGCGTCTGCTGCGCGAGGCCACCCGCATGCCGGGAGTCCGGCTGTCGTGGGACGATCCGGCGGAGTCGCAGCTCGAGGCGGCGCTTGCGCGGGGCGACAGGCGTCTGGCGCCCGTGATCCACGAAGCGTGGAAGGCCGGAGCGCGGTTCGATTCGTGGCAGGAGTGCCAGCGATGGGACGTCTGGCGGTCGGCATTCGAGAAGACTGGCGTTGATCCGGCGGAGTTTGCCGGCAGGCGGCGCGCCTACGGCGAAGTACTGCCGTGGGATCATATTGATTCTGGAGTGACGAAGACGTATCTGAAGCAGGAGGACGAAAGGACGCTGATAGAGGAGCTTACGCCGGATTGCCGGGAGAGCAGGTGTCACGCTTGCGGAATCATCGACGGGCTGATGCCGGAGCACGCGAGGTATGGGAGCTGCTACCACGACTGAAGCGGTCCTGCGCATCGTGCTATCATATAGTAAGACAGGCCCGGCCCGGTATCTCGGCCATCTCGACCTGCTGCGGACTTTTCAGCGAGCGGTGAGAAGGGCGGGGCTGCCGATCGCTTATTCGAAGGGGTTCAATCCCCATCCGCGCATGATGTTCGCGTCTCCGCTGCCAGTTGGCGCCGCCGGTCTTGGGGAACTGGCGGCAATGGACCTCGCCGCTTACACGGACCCGCGGGCTCTGGCCGGGAGGCTGAACTCAGCGCTGCCCGGTGGCGTCCGCGTCAACAAGGCCTGGCTGGCCCCGCTTGCGCGCGGCACGTTCGGCGCTGAGATCACAAGTGTCTGGTCTGTGCGCGTTGCCGCGCCGGAAGAGACGCCGCCGGGCGCTGTGGACTGGCAGTCCGCCCTGGCTGGTCTGTTGGGGGCCGCCGAACTGCGCGTCGAGCGTTCCGGCGGCAAGGTGCGCGATGTCCGCGACAGGCTGCTTGGCCTGAGTGTTGAGGAAGAATGCGGCAGGGAGGCCGTAATCGAAATGGTTTTGCTGCAGAAAGATGAACTGAGCGCCAAACCTCTGGATGTGGTTTGCGCGCTCGAGAAGAGGGTGGGGCCGCTGAAGGTTGTATCCTTGGAGCGGCGCGCCGTGACGGCGGATTCTGCACAGAGCGGAGGCGGCGGCAGGCTCAGCGAGAGCCCAGCCGCGAACGCCCGTGACGCATCCCGAGCGTCTGACGCGAAATCCCGGGCGAGAGGAGGTGAATAAGTATGGCGAAAGAGATAATTGTCAACTGCGATACTCGCGAAACGCGCGTCGCCCTGCTCGACAATGGCAAGCTCGTTGAGCTGCATATTGAGCGCGAAGAGCGCGTCGTCGGCAGCATTTTCAAGTGCAAGGTCTGCAATGTCCTTCCGGGAATGGATGCGGCGTTCGTGGATCTCGGTCTTGAGCGCAACGCCTTCCTTTACGTCGCTGACGTGATTCCCGAGGCGGACGATGATTTCGAGGGGAGACGCCCCAGCGGGCGGTCTCTCGGAATCCGGGACGTCCTCCGGATGAACCAGGAACTGCTCGTGCAGGTCGTCAAGGGCCCCAGGGGCACCAAGGGCGCCCGAGTCTCGACGCGAATATCCCTGCCTGGCCGTTACTGCGTACTGATGCCCGACGCTGACAACCTCGGCGTTTCGCGCAGAATAGACGATGCCCGCGAAAGGGACCGGCTCAAGAGAATCATCAATTCCTCCCGGCCCCAGGGGTGCGGAGTCATTGTCCGGACGGAGGCCGAGGGCAAGAGCGAGCAGGAACTCCGGAACGATCTCGAAATGCTGATCAAGCTTTGGGATCAGATCAGGCAGGGGGCTCAGAAGACGAAGGCTCCGGGAATCGTTCACCAGGATCTCAGTCTGCTCTACAAGACGATTCGCGACGTGCTGGGCAGCGACGTCAGCCGCATGGTGATTGACGCCAAGCGCGATTACGACAAGGCGATCGAGTTGGTCGAACTGATGTCTCCGAAACTGAAGTCGCGCTTGCAGCGCTACACCAGGCCGGAGCCGCTTTTCGATTACTACGGCATCGAGACCGAGATTGACAGGCTGCTGAGGCGCAAGGTCTGGCTGAGGTCGGGCGGTAACCTGACCATCGACGAGACCGAGGCTCTCACGACGATTGACGTGAACACGGGGAAGTTCATCGGTTCGACGAGTCTCTCCGAGACGATCCTCAGAACCAACCTCGACGCCGCGAACGAGATCGGCAGGCAGCTCAGGCTGCGCGACATCGGCGGCATCATCGTGATTGACTTCATTGACATGACCAGCGCGAAGGACCGGACCCAGGTGCTCAACTCCCTGGAAAAGGTGCTCCGGCGTGATCGGACGCGCACCAAGATCTCTCACATCAGCGCGCTGGGAATCGTCGAAATGACAAGAAAGCGCACCGGTGAGACGATTTCGGAAACCCTGGGGGAGGTCTGCCCCTACTGCCAGGGGCGGGGAAGGGTGGCTTCGGCCTTGTCCATCAGCATCGAGGCCGAGCGCGCTCTGCGGAGGGCCGCAAGCGAGTCCGAGGCGTCCGGGTTCCTGGTGCAGGTGAATCCTGTCGTCGCTTTTCATCTGATCGGTCCGAGGGGAGAGACCATAGACGAGATCGAGAAGCGGATCAACAGGCGTGTTTACGTGCGCGCCAGGGAAGACATGCACACCGAGAAGTTCGAGATCACAGCTGGCGAGTCGAAGGAGATAGAAGCGGCGCTGCTCCCGTTCAGGCGGGACGCGGTCGTGGAGTGCGAGGTCGTCAGAAACCCGTATTCCACGTTGCCGCGGTCCACGGCCTGGCTGGACGGCTACCTTCTGGAACTGAGCAATGGCGGGCGGTACATCGGCCAGACCGTCAAGGCAAGGCTCACCGATATCCGCCGCTCGTGGGCGGTTGGAGACGTGATGAACCCTTCACGCCTTGACAAAACGCGCAGGTCGTGATAGTCTCTGTGTTCGGAGCGGGCGAGTTTCGACTTGCCCGCTCCTTCGTGAGTATGGTTGGCTTCGCGCGACTCTAACAGGAAGATTATCAAGTCAATGTATGCGGTAGTGGAATGTGGCGGGCGGCAGTATCAGGTGGAGCCGGGCGCACACCTGACAGTGAACCATCTGAACGCGGATGCGGGCGCGGAAATCGTGCTCGATCGCGTGCTGCTTGTTGGCGGCGAAGATTCCGTCAAGATCGGAACTCCGATTGTTGAGGGCGCGCGGGTGGTCTGCAGAGTCCTCAAGCAGGGCAAGGGGCCCAAGGTCAACGGCTTCACTTTCAAGGCCAAGAAGAATCAGTACCGGCACTACGGGCACCGTCAGGCGGTTACGGTGCTGTCGGTTGAGAGCGTAGAGTAAAAGCCGGACGCTGCCGGGCCTCCAGCCCGGAGCGCGGCAGGACAAACACTGCGGGGATCAGGCAATGGCACACAAAAAAGGCTTAGGCTCATCCAGAAACGGGCGCGACAGCAAACCCAAGATGCTGGGAGTCAAGAAGTTCGCCGGCGAGTATGTCCGGGCGGGCAGCATCATCAAGCGTCAGCGGGGGACCGCGCATCATCCGGGCCGCAACGTGGGCATCGGTCGCGACCACACGCTTTTCGCGCTCATTGACGGCTACGTCAAGTTCGAAGGAAGCGAAAAGAGCCGCAGACTGGTGAGCGTGCTTCCCGAAAACGCATAGGCTGCCCGATTCGGTCGCTCACCGGAATCGGCGTTCGTTCGAACGCTGGCGGATCTGGAGTGACGGCTGAAAATGGATTTTGTTGATGAGGTCACGATTCATGTCGCCGCCGGAAAGGGCGGAGATGGGGTCGTGGCCTTTCGTCGTGAAAAGTTTGTGCCGCGCGGGGGGCCGAACGGCGGTGACGGTGGGCACGGAGCGAGCATCGTTCTGGAGGCCGACCGCGCCCTCAGCACGCTTGTCGAGTTCCGCTATGCCTCGCGCTATGTGGGTAGCGACGGCGGGCGGGGCGCGGGCAACAACCGCAGCGGGCAGCACATGGAGCCCCTGGTCATCCGCGTGCCGGTGGGGACGTCTGTCTTCAACCTCGACACCGGCCGCCCTATCGCCGACCTGACCTACCACGGACAGACCGTCGTCGTGGCGAAAGGCGGAAGGGGAGGGCGCGGCAATGCTTCGTTCGCCTCCTCCACAAACCAGGCCCCCAAACATGCCGAGCTTGGAGAGCCGGGCGAGTCGGCGTCGCTGCGGCTCGATCTCAAGCTTCTGGCCGATGTCGGCGTTATCGGTTTCCCGAGCGCAGGCAAGTCCACGCTCATCGCGTCCGTCTCCAACGCGCGCCCGAAGATTGCCGACTACCCGTTCACGACCCTCGTACCGAACCTGGGGGTGGTGCGCGTGGGCCCCGATGAGTCGTTTGTGATGGCCGACGTGCCGGGGCTCATCGAGGGCGCTCACGAAGGCGCGGGGCTGGGGCACCGTTTCCTGCGGCACATCGAACGCACGCGGGCGCTTATCCACCTTGTCGACTGCTCACCCGCGACCGGGATGGATCCGGCCGACGAGTACGGCATCATCCGCCGCGAGCTGTCGAGCTACAGCCCGGCCGTTGCGGGCCTGCCCGAGATCATCGCGCTGAACAAGACAGACATCCCCGAAGCCCGGGAGCGGGCGCAGCAGGCGCTCGAGGAACTCCCTCTGCGCTATCCCGAGATTGGCGAACGGGGCTGCGTCATCAGGCTTGTCAGCACCGCGACAGGCGAGGGGGTGCAGCAACTCGTCTGGGACGCCGCCAAACTGCTGCGCGATACCCCCCGCGAACCTGTGGCCGCTCCGGAGGGGGTCGTGCGGATCGAGGGGCCGGAGGCTCCCTGGACGATCAAGCGCGGCTCGTCCGGCGAGTTCGTCGTCCAGGGCCGCCAGCCCGAACGCCTCGTCGCGATGACCGATCTGGAAAACGAGGAGTCGCTGCGCCGCCTGCACGCGAGGATGGGCCGAATGGGCATTCTGAAAGAACTGCGGCGGAGGGGGATAAAGGACAACGACACGGTGCGCGTGGGCGAGTTCGAGTTCGACTGGTTCGACGAGGAGAAACCCGATGAAGCGTGGGCGGAGAAGACGGGAGGAGAAGACTAGCGCGTGAAGAGGCTGGTGATCAAGGTAGGTACGGCCGTCCTCACCGATAACGAGCGCAGGCTCGACGCGGAGTATGTAGCCGGTCTCTGCGGGCAGATCGTGGATGCGCGCAAACAGGGATGGCAGGCCGTTCTCGTCAGTTCCGGAGCTATCGGGGCAGGGGCGGCCCGTCTGAAGATGCGCCGCCGTCCGCAGCTTATTCCTGAGAAGCAGGCCGCGGCGGCCGTGGGGCAGGGGCTGCTTCAGCAGCTCTACACCGATTCCCTCGACGCGCTCGGCGCCGCCGCCGCCCAGGTGCTCCTGACCCGCGAGGATTTCACCGACCGCGTCCGCTATCTGAATGCCCGCAACACCCTTCAGACGCTTTTGCGCTTTGGCGCCGTACCGATTATAAATGAGAACGACACCGTGTCCGTTGACGAAATCCGCTTCGGCGACAACGACACGCTTGCGGCGCTCGTCGGAACCATAGTTGACGCCCATCTTGTCGTGCTTTTGACTGATGTCGAGGGGCTGTGCCGCGAGAAGCCGCGGGCGGGCCGGGCGCCGGAGGTGATCCCGGAGGTAACCTGCATCACGCCCGAGATCGAGGCGATTGCCGCCGGAGGGTGCTCCGAGCGTGGGGGCACGGGCGGCATGGCAAGCAAAATTGCCGCCGCCAGGGTGGCGATGGCCGCGGGCATTGACGTCGTAATCGCTCCGGGAAGGCGTCCGGGCGTTATCGGCGAGATTCTCGCGGGGGGCAAAGTGGGGACGCGGTTCGTGCCGGATGGAAGCCATCTCAGAAGCCGCAAGCGCTGGATCGCTTTCGCGGTTCCGCCGCGGGGGACCATCGTTGTGAACAGGCCTGCCGCGGATGTTCTGCTGACGCACAACAGATCGCTGCTGCCTGTGGGTATCGTGGGGGTGGAAGGAGAGTTCGGCACAGGCGATCTGGTGGACGTAAACGACGACACGGGGCGGCATGTGGCGCGCGGATTTGTGAACTACGGGTCCGGGGATGTGCGGAAAATCATGGGCCGAAAGACGTCCGAGATCAAGGACATCCTCGGGTACAAGGAGTTTGACGAAGTGATCCACCGGGACAACCTGGTGGCGGGAGTATAGCAATGGCGGTAGATGTGGTCGAATCCATACACGCGATGGCGCGGGATGCCGGCAAAGCCGCGGCGCGGCTGGCGACCTGCGACACCAGGGACAAGGACGCCGCGCTGGTTGCGATGGCGGATGCGCTGGTTGTGTCCGAGAGGCGGATTCTCGAGCAGAACGCTGTGGACCTGAAAGCCGGACGGGCCGCCGGGCTCTCCGATGCTCTCATTGACCGCCTCACGCTCACCGGCAAGCGCATCGCCGACATGGCCGAAGGGCTGAACCAGCTTGCGGCGTTGCCCGACCCGGTCGGCCGCGTGAACCGGGGCTGGCGCCTTCCGAACGGGCTCGACATCAAAAAGGTGTCGGTGCCCCTGGGCGTCATCGGCATCATCTTCGAGTCTCGCCCGAACGTCACCGTCGATGCTGCGGGGCTCTGCCTCAAAGCCGGAAACGCGGTCATACTGCGCGGCGGCAAGGAGGCCATCCATTCTAACATCGTTCTCGCTCAGGTAATCTCCGCCGCTGCCGAGCGTTCCGGGCTGCCCGCGAACTGCATACAGCTTGTGCCAACCACCGACCGCGCGGCGGCGACGGCGATGATGGAGGCGGCGGGGCTGATTGACTGCCTCATCCCCAGAGGCGGAGCGGGCCTCATCCAGACCGTCGTTCAGAACGCGAAAGTGCCTGTCGTCGAGACAGGAATCGGCAACTGCCACACGTATGTTGATTCGAGCGCCGATCTGGAGATGGCCGAGGAGATCGCGTTCAACGCCAAAGTCCAGCGGTGCGGGGTCTGCAACGCCATGGAGACTCTTCTCGTGCACAGCGATGTCGCGGACGAGTTTCTGCCTCGCATGGCCGAGCGCTACAAAGCAGCGGGTGTGGAGCTTCGAGGAGACGAGCATGTCCAGCGGCTGGTTCCGTGGGCAGCCGAAGCGACGGAGGACGACTGGGGCACCGAGTATCTGGCCCTCATTCTTGCCGTGAAGGTGGTCGCTTCTCTCGATGAGGCGATAGCCCACATCAGCAAATATGGCAGCCGGCACTCCGAGGCGATCGTCACGAAAGACTACGCCGCCGCCCGTCGCTTTGAGAACGAAATAGATGCGGCGGCAGTCTATGTTAATGCGTCAACGCGGTTTACGGACGGGTTCCAGTACGGCATGGGCGCTGAGATCGGCATCAGCACGCAGAAGCTGCATGCGAGGGGGCCGATGGGCCTGGAAGAGTTGACCACCGTCAAGTATGTCGTTTACGGCGATGGCCAGGTGCGGAGCTGACCGGAAACGTGTCCGCGTTCGGCATTATGGGCGGCACGTTCGACCCGATTCATCAGGGCCATCTGCTGATCGCCGAACTCGCGCGTGAAGAGTTCGCGCTCGAGACCATTCTCTTCGTCCCGGCCGGCATCCCGGCGCACAAGAAGGGCTACAGTGTGTCCGATGCGGCGGTGCGCTGGAAAATGACCTGCGCCGCCATCGAGGGCAACCCGGCGTTTCAGGCATCGCGCGTCGAGATTGACCGCCCGGGGCCGTCGTACGCCGTGGACACCATCCGGCTGCTGTGCGCCGAGCGCCCGGGCCAGAAGCCGTATTTCATTACAGGAATGGATGCCATACTGGAGATTCTCACCTGGGACCGCGCGGCCCAGCTTCCGGGGCTGGCCGAGTTCGTGGCCTGCGCCAGACCGGGAAACCATAGCCGGCAGGCTCTCGATGACCTCCCGGCAGCCTTCCGCGAGCACATCCATTTTATGCGTACGCCGCTGGTTGAGATATCTTCGACGGCGATACGCGCCAGAATCGCCGGGGGCAGGACAGTCCGCTACATGACGCCCGAGGCGGTCCGGCGCATCATCGAAGTGGAACGTTTGTATCAGGGGGCAGACACTGAGGTACAGTAAGCTCTTCATTTTTCTCCTTGCCTTCACTGTGGCCGCGGCTCTTGCCGGCGGCGCGGTTCTCCGGGTCGTCAGCGGCAAGTTCCATATGACGCCCGGGCAGATCGTGCTCGAGAAACCTTTCGGCGGCAGAGATGTGGTCACGATACTCGCTCTCGGCGAAGACGAGACCTTCTCGAAAGACCCGAACACGTTCGGCAGGTCGGACACCATTCTGATCGGGGCGGTTGATCTCAAGAACAAGCGCATCCGGGGAATCTCCATTCCTCGTGATACCCGGGTGCAGATACCCGGCCGGGAAGGGTACGAGAAGATCAATGCCGCCTACGTGCACGGCGGCGCGGCGCTCACGGCGCAGACTGTCGCCAACCTGCTCGGCGTGCCGGTGGATTACTACATCAAGACGAACATCGCAGGTCTCAAGGGCGTCGTGGACATCCTCGGCGGCGTGGAGATAGACATCGACAGGGATATGCGCTACACCGACCGGCGGGGCGGGCTGTACATCAATCTCAAGAAGGGCTACCGCCATCTGGACGGCGACAAAGCCCTGCAGTACGTTCGTTTCAGGCACGACCGGATGGGCGACCTGAAGAGAATCGAGAGGCAGCAGGAGTTCCTGCGAGCGCTCGGGCGGCGCATGTCCGCGACAGAGAACTGGGCCAAACTCCCGCAGGCGGTTGACGAGATCATGAGCCGCGTCGAGACCACGATGACGGCCAAAGACCTCCTGACGCTCGCCCGCCTGTCCAAGGATGTTCCTCCCGAGGAAGTTCAGATGGTCACGCTTCCGGGAGTGCCGGGTGACATAGGTCGGCTCAGCTACTATCTTGCCGACGCAGATCAGATCGGTTCCACTGTCGCCGAGATGCTCCGCTTCCAGCCGCCAAAGCCCACGGTCGCCGTCCTGAATGGCAGCGGCGTCGTTGGCGCCGCCGAACGGTTCGCCGAGCTTCTGCGCGGAGCGGGGTATCGTGTGACAAAGACAGCCAACGCTTCGCGGCGCGACTATCCCGAGTGCATGGTGCTGGCGGCCGACCCCGCGTCGGCTGAGACGCGGGCCATCGCGGATATGCTCAACTGCGAGCCCCTGCCGTCGGGTCCGGACGCGGCGGAGAAGGCGGACGCGGCCGTCGTCGTTGTTGTCGGGCGAAACTATACCAACTAGGCCGCGGGCCTGAGAGGACAGACAGAAGAACATGCCTTCGCGGACATCAAAACTGCAGACGCCGGAGAAGCTCAAGATCGTGCTCGACGCTCTCGAAGACAAGAGGGCGAACGATGTGGATGTGCTCGAGGTGTCGGGAAGAACCATGATGGCCGACTACTTTGTCGTAACCCACAGCACATCAAACGTGCACCTGCGCGCGCTGGCGGACGGGGTCATCGAAGCGATGGAGAAGCTCGCGGGCCAGCGCGCCCGGCGCGAAGGCCAGAACGACGCGAACTGGGTGCTTCTCGACTATGGCGATGTCGTCGTCCATATTTTTACCCGGGAGGCGCGTGGCGTTTACGACCTCGAGTCGCTCTGGCAGTCCACCGAGAAAGGCCGCGCGGCCGGGGAGCAGCAGGCTGATGACGCCTGAAGTGCCGGCTGGCGGGGCGCCCGGCGTGGATCCCGAAGTGGTCGAAAAAGCCGTGCGCAACGCGGGCATCTTCCTGCGCCGCGGCGACCTGGAGTCGGCGGAGCGTGAGTGCCAGTCGGCCTCCGCGGTTGCTCCGAACGATCCGGCTGTGCACGAGTTGTACGGGGATATCCTGCTTGCCAGGGGAGACCGTCAGGGAGCGCGCGAACGATACAAGCGCGCCGTCGATCTCGCTCCGGGAGCAAGCAGTCCCGAGATGAAATACGCGCGGCTTGTCCTCAATCTCGGCGAGGAAGCGTGGGCATCGAAGCGGCCGCAGGAGATTCTTGAGAGCCCGGGTTCCGAAACGCCTGAGCCCGGACGCAGCAGCTCTGTCGCGCTTCTCGCCAGCGCGCTCTGGCCAGGGCTCGGGCAGTGGTACAATGGCGAGAACACCAAGGCGATCATCCTTGCTTCGGTGTACGGCTTCGTCATGCTCGTTCTGCTCATAACGGGCGACCTCAGGCAGTTGCTCAGGTGGTTTCTGATGGGCTTTTCCCCGGGCGGGGCGCAGCAGACAGCCCAACAGGTTTCCATACTGGCCGCGCTGCTCTGGGGCGGAGCGGCCATGGCCTGGCTGTACGCCGTCATTGACGCGCTTGTGAAAGCGTCTCAGAAAACAAGCAAGCCAAAGGACCCGTACACCGAGCCGGACTTCTGATCCGCGGCCGTCCATCTTATAAAGGAAAGACCAGCACAATGACCCAATCAGCACACTCCTCCGATCTTCCCGCAACCGGCGTTAGCCTGTCCCGCACTGAAGGGCTGGGCCAGTACTACGATGCTTCCGGGCGCCGCTCCGTCGTCATCGGCGTGGAGGGCGGAGACTCCGAAGTCTGGATCTACCCCCTCAAAGCTGCGTACGAGCTGAAGTTCGCTGTTGAGGCGCAGGGGCAGTTCGCTGCGCTTCGCGAGTTCATCCGCTCGTTCGAGGTCGCCCCCGAGGCGTCCACGGCGCGCTTCGAGACCCCGTCCGGCGCGCTGGATCAGCGCATTCTCACGCCTGTGGACCGGCCGCTGGCGCTGTTCGCGTTTCGGTCAACGGCCCCGCTGCGGCTCAAGGCGTCGTTCAAGAGCGATATCAAGCTCATGTGGCCGGCGGACACTATGGACCAGGCGCCCGAAGTGTCGGTGGACGGCTCGACCGGGGCATGGGCTGTGGCCTCGACGGTGACGGGCGACGCGGCGCTGATCGGGTGGGGCGGTGGTGAAAAGGCTGCCGCGGGCGAGGATGGCATCTTCGAACAGACTGTCGTTCTCGAACCCGGAGTCTGGAGCGTGTTCGCGGTCGCGGCATCGTGCGAGGGGATAGACGACGCCCGCGGCCAGTTCGCGGACGGCGTCGACGGCCTGCCCCGGCTCTACGCCGAGGCCGTGGAGTATTACCGTGAGTTTCTGGATTCCACCGCTACCATCGAGTCGTCCGACCCGTCGCTGGATACGGCGTTTCTGTGGGCGAAGATCGGCGTCGAGAAGAGCTACATGGAAACCCCGGGGATGGGCGGCGGATACATCGCCGGGTTCGCGCCGTCCTGGGGCGGCGGCAGGCCCGGTTTCGGCTGGTATTTCGGACGTGATTCGTCCTGGACGGGCTTCGGAGCGAACGACTACGGCGACTTCGCCAAAGTGCGCGACAACATCCGCCTGCTCGCGAAGTATCAGGTCAAGGACGGACCCAACAGCGGCAAAATCTATCACGAACTCTCGGCGGCCGACGACCGCCTGCAGGACCACAACTACTGCTTTGTCGCCGGCGACGCGACACCGTTCTTCGTCGTTGATATCGCGAACTACTACGCATGGACCGCCGATGCCGCCTTCGTCCGCGAGATGTGGCCGCACGTGAAGCTCGCCATGGACT
>Ga0255342_1001486_pt1 | contig 33292 bp, 31 predicted proteins | sample wastewater_treat_3_FD_192416 | JGI IMG/M metagenome (GOLD analysis project Ga0255342, IMG submission 192416) | Wastewater microbial communities from Lulu Island WWTP, Vancouver, Canada - plant14 | ecosystem: Engineered > WWTP > Wastewater > Unclassified | place: Canada: Vancouver, British...
AGAATGTGAGTACAGAGTGGGGTATTCTGTGTATATCTCATAACATTGCTAAGCTTGCAACTGCATAGCAACTTTCTTTTTATTGTTTTCATACATAGAGGCTGCCCTTTTGGGACAGCCTCTTTTTCCAGACTTAATCAAACAGATTTACTTCAGAATAAGCGGAAGATAGAGGAAGTTATCGAAGTCAATAACTTTTAAGCGCTCATTGGTACTATACGCGACCGAGGCATCACTTGCACGCCCACCAATAACATAGAAGTATCCATCGTCTGCTACAACACCTTCCACATAAACACGTGCCTGGTTTAAAACAGGGATGGTCGGTGAATCTGTCCAGGTATCTGAAGCAGGATCATAGTAAGCGGCATGGTTTAAGACATCCCAAGCGGCATCCCGTCTTCCTCCTGCCAGCCACATCCTGTCTTCAGTGTTACCATCAGCCATGTATGACCAACGAGTGTATACGCCGTCACCGTCAGGCACCCCTGCGATATAACTCCAGGCAGTTCCATCAAACTTTTCTGCAGTCATGTTGGGGGTAAAACCAGGGTACGAAACACCTCCAGCCACATAGATCGCGCCATTTATGGCTGCAGCCGCGAAGCTCACGCGGGATTTTTGCATGGGAATGCCCGCCGACCATGTTTGTGTGATCGTGTCCAATTTCCAGACATCGGTTGTACTTGAGTTATTAACAAGTCCTCCCAACACGTACAGGTCTGTACCGATTGCGACCACCTGATACTGCGATCTCCCCGAATAACCACCATTGGCTGGAATATTTGTCCAGGTATCACTTGCAATATCATAAACATACGTATTACTATCGCTTCCGTCACCTGGGATGTAGATCTTGCCGCCAATGACAGCGCCATCAATGGAATCGAGTGCTACGGGCATTGCAGTCATGGTTTTCCAGGTGTTATCAGAGGTGTTGTAACGGAAGTTCGTTGAGGTAGGTACATTACCGATTGCATCACTTGTGCCGCCGATCACATAAACATACGCTCCATGGGCAATGACGGCATTAAACACACGCCCTTCGGGTAGCGGCGCCATGACTTCCCAGGCTCCACCAATATCTTCAGGCTTAATACCGCCAGAAGCCTCACCAATCACAGCGGTTCCTGACGCGATACCAGTTTCAGTTAATTGTTCTATTTCGGGGGTGATTCCCTGGGCTGATTGTGTGACCAGGGCTGCTCCTGTCAGGACTTGCAGAAGCAAAAATACTACAATAACAATCCAATACTTAGCTTTCTTCATTGCGGCTTATCCTCCTTTGATTTCGCCAATATTTTTGGATAAATTGATAAAACAGAGTTTCTTTTGTGCTAACGGTGGGGATCTCCTTTCAGATCCTCTGTCCTATGAACAAAATGGAAGCAATAGAATCTTGGCACAATTAATTTGTCAGAGAGTTTACTTCTTTATTACTAACTTGTTACTAACTTGTTACTAACATAATACCATTGCTGATAATTTGGGTCAACATTTCTTTATGGCAAACAGGGGTAGGTCAGATCGAGCGGAAAAACACTTCTCGATCCCGACATTCATTATTCATAGCCATATCCAACCCCACAGGACAAGGCAAGAATCCACAGCCCACGATTTCGACGCACAAACGTGAACTTTTTACGGCAAAAGAGCGTGGTAGAGCTGATTACCAAAAGCCAGGAAGACGATGCGGTTGGGGCTGACGAAAAACGCGGTAGAGATGTAGGCCGGATTTAGCAGTTGAAATCCGGCATTTATGGACTGTGAGAGCGAATTTTCACATAGCGCGCGTGAACAGGAGGCCACACGTGAACAGCCAAAAACAACTGGTTGCTTACAATTACTGATTAGTGGGGCGGCATGGGAACCGCCCCCTACGATAAGAAGGCGATATGGACATTTTCATTTCCAAGGACTGCCTGTCCTACAAGAAAAACACCATCAGCAGCCAGAGGACGATCATTAGCAAACAGATCACAAAGCGGATGATGGCGGCGGAGCCGTAGCCAAAGGCGAGGGCTTTTGTGGCTTCCCAGGCTTTGTCCTTATCCTTTTCCAGGCGATAATACTCGAGCAGAAAGAGCGTCGCGAGCGCCAAAGCCAAACCACCGATAGGCGTCAGGAAAATGCCACCCAGGACCATCGCAAGGAAGGTAACGAGAATTTCCCACCAGGGGACGCCCTTGTCGCGTGTGTTTTTCGCGCCTAAAACGTTGTCGATCAAAGAGCCGCCGACCATCAGTAGCGTGTTGATCACAAAAATGGCGATGGTGAGAGCAAACTGCCAACCACCGTGTGATTTATTGAAACCAACGTACAAAACCCAAATCAATTGCCCGACCCAGCTGACCGTTAGCCCTGGAAAAAAGACCAGGACAAGACCGAACAAGCCGATCAGGTTGAGGATGATGCAGACGGCTAAGATCAGATAGTGGATGATCGCTATCATCGAATGACTTCGATTCCTCCCATGAAGGACTTCAAGACTTCAGGTACCACAATGCTGCCGTCGGCTTGTTGGTAATTTTCCATCACCGCGATCATGGTGCGCGGCAAACCAAGACCTGAGCCATTCAGCGTGTTGACAAACTGAAGCGCGGAACCATCCTCCGGGCGATATTTGATGTTGGCACGGCGAGCCTGGAATTGCCCGATATTGGAGATCGAAGATACTTCAAGCCATTCCTGGCAGCCAGGCGCCCAAACCTCGATGTCGTAGGTCTTGTGCGAGCCAAAGCTGAGATCGCCAGTTGATTGCAGGAGAACACGATAGGTCAGACCCAATTCTTCACAGGTCTGAGCCGCGTCGGCAACCATGTTATCCAGTTCCTGGTTGGCGTTTTTGGGCTTGCAGTATTTGTACATTTCGACCTTGTCGAACTGGTGACCGCGTTTCATGCCGCGCACATCGCGCCCTGCGCTCATCTTTTCACGGCGGAAGCAAGCTGTATAGGCGGTCAGGTTCATCGGCAGGTCGGCTTCCTCGATCACTTCACCCATCATGATGCCGGTCAGGGGCACTTCAGCGGTTGGCACCCACCAGAAGTCTTCCTGATGATCGTGATAGAGATTATCGGCGAATTTTGGCAGTTGTCCGGAGGCAAACATGACTTCTTCGCGAACCATCCAGGGGGGGTAAAACTCGCGGTAGCCCTGGCGAATGTGCAGATCGAGCATCCAGAAGATGAGGGCGCGCTGCAGCCTTGCGCCGGCACCTTCAAGGACGTAAAAACGCGTCCCGGAGAGCTTCACGCCGGCATCAAAATCGAGAATACCCAAAGCGGGCCCAAGATCCCAGTGAGCTTTTGGTTCAAAATCGAATGATCTTTTCTCTCCGACGGTGCGAACGACCACGTTGTCCTTGTCATCGACGCCGATGGGTACATCCGCATCTGGAATATTCGGAATACCAGCCAGAACATCAAACAATTCGGCTTCGACAGCTTTCAGTTCTTCATCAAGAGCAGCGATGTTGTCGCCTAAACTGCGCATAGCCGAAATTTTGACTTCGCGCGCTTCTTTGTCTTTCATGCGACCAATTTCTTTGCTGACAGCGTTTCGTTCAGCCTTTTTACCTTCAACATCGAGGATGAGTTCACGTCGTTTTTCATCCAGGGCGATGACGCTGTCGATAATATCTTTCTCCATATGACGTTTTGCCAAAGACTCTTTGACGAATTCAGCTTGTTCACGAATAAATTTGATATCTAACATGGTTCTCCTAATAATTACACAATTACAAACAATTGTACCTCTTTGTTTCTGATGAGGGAAATTTCTGGCAACAAAACTTAGGCAACAGAAACATCAATTCTCAGTATGATAAAAGTAAATTGCTGGTGGTCGGGAGACCACCAGCGAACCTAATCTCAAGGCTAAAATAAGAAATAATGTCCATAACAATTCCTGGTAGCAGAAAAAAGCCGGAATGACCCCGGCTTTTTTCATCTATACGTTTTCTATTGTTTGGATGCCATCATATTACGGATGGCAACGAGATGTTCGTGTATTTTGAATGCCAAAATCAGCAGTTCAGAGTAGATACGGGCGAGAAAAATCCCGAGAACCATTGCCAGTGGACCACCAAACAATCCACCAACGGCAGGCCAGACGCTGCCTTGGTCGATGGCGGTAACGAAGCCGCCGATCATTGTAACGATTCCGAAAATGACAGAAGCAGCGATGCTGATATAGAACAAAATCTTGATGATCGTCGGGGTGATCATCTTGTCAAAATTTACAAGCGAACGAAAATTCATTTTTCCTCCAAATTTTTGAGTTTCTACTATTTTACCAGTACTCCCATATGAAAACGCATCGCGAATAAGGTGCTGATCAAACTGGGGTGATAATTGAGAAAGATGCCTTCTTCGATCATGGTCAGGATCTTTTCTTTACTTGCCCACATAACCTCAATAACTTCCTCTGCCTGAAGATGGAGCAATTGGAGATCCGGATCCATGTTCAGCAGATAAAAATCGTCAAAACCAACCGCAAAATTGACCGTCAGGCTGGGTCTGATCTGACTGAAATCAAAGCTGATCCCCAATTCCTCTTTTAATTCGAGCTGGGCTTGCTGCCAACTGGTATTGCCTTGCTGGACCGCTCCGCCAACACTCACGTCCCAAAGACTGGGCCAGTTTGCTTTGGAATCGCTTCGTTTTTGGATGAGCATCTCGCCTTTATGGTTGAAAATGCAAATGTGAATGACGAGATGATAACGGTCTTTGGGCACAGGTGCACCCCGAACGATCGTTTCGTTGGTTTTGATTCTTTCGCGATCATACAGATCCAGTATTTCCATTTTTCCTCGCTTTGTGTTGCTTTCAAATTTTATCATTACCGCGCTGTTAGCCTGGCTTTTTGCTCTGATATAATCGCTCACATGGTTACGAGTCAAAAGATTGTCATCTTAGCTGACACCCATGTTGGGGATCGAACCAAAGCGCTTGAGCCGGCTTTGCTTTCTGCGATCCAGGCAGAGGAGCCTGATCAGATCTTCCATGCCGGCGATGTTTGCAAGCCAGAAGTGATCGAAGCGCTGGAAGAGATCGCTCCGACATTGGCGGTGCAGGGCAACCGCGATTGGTTTTTGGGCTACAGGCTGCCAAAAGATCATCAGTTGACGATAAACGGACTCAATGTTGTGCTCGCGCACGGTCATTTTAGTATCTGGCACTGGTTCTGGAATTATGTGCACCTTTTTTTCACGCGTAAGATCAATGACCACCTCTTCTATCAGCGCAAACTGGCTAAACTTTACCCGGACGCGGATATCATCATTTATGGGCATTTACATTATCCATATGACGAAATGATGGATGGCAAACGTTTTCTAAACCCTGGCGTGGGTTACCCGGAATGGCGCAACAACTTCCGCCCGGCTTATATCGTCTTAACCATCAATGCGGATGGCTGTTATTCGACCGCGATGCGCATTACCAGTCCAGCCGCGGAAGAATAAGTATAATTAAGCCATGAACGCGCAAACCATCATCAGCTCATCCCAAAACAGCCAGATACAACTGGTGCGAAAACTATTGAGCCAAAGCAAAGCGCGCCAACGCGAGCAGGCTTTTGTGGCTGAAGGGGTGCGCTTGATCCAGGATGGTCTGCGCTCTGGTTTTCCCGTGCGGATGATGTTCAAGAAGGAAAATGCCAGCCTCCTGGCAGAGGAGTTTGTGGATGGGATCGCCCACGACCATCCCATCTCTGTCGTTCAGGACAAGCTTTTTGAAGAACTTAGCGATACCGAAAACCCACAGGGTCTGTTGGCGGTTTTTGAGATGCGTGAGCTGCCTTTGCCGAAGGAATTGACCTTTTTGGTGGTGCTTGACCAGATCCGTGATCCGGGCAACATGGGCACGATCCTGCGCTCCGCGGAAGCGGCTGGCGCCGAAGCAGTTTTGCTGCCTTCCGGCAACACCGATCCCTTTTCGCCAAAAGTTGTTCGCGCCGGCATGGGCGCTCATTTCCGCTTGCCCATATTGTCGCTTCCCTGGGCTGGGATTGCGGCTTTGTGTACCGGTTTGCCGGTTTACCATGCCGATATGGACGGTGAAAAAAGCTGCTGGCAGGCAGATTTTCAATCCCCTCTGGTGTTGCTGATCGGCGGCGAAGCTCAGGGAATTAGCCCGGAAGGCCAGAAACTGGCAACGAGTTCGGTGCATATTCCCATGAAAGGTCAGACCGAATCGCTTAACGCGGCAGTTTCAGCCAGCGTGTTGATGTTTGAGGTGATGCGCCAACGAACGCGCAACGCAAATTCAAATTAATTTTCAGAAAATTCCTGAACCTGTTTGTAGTTGACGATAATGAGGTTGCCGTCGCATTGACCGGTGATCTTCAGTTTCACCGGTGCTGAAAGCGGATTATTGTTTTTGTCGAAAAGCTGGATGGTCAGGTTATCTTCCGCAATTTGCTTGTTTTCCATCACAAACTCGAAGCCAGATTGACCATAAAGCTTTACGTCACCAGATTCGCTCGTAAAATCGACCAAGCCTCCGCCGTAGGTGCCGGTCAGGCGAATGATCAGCCCCAACACCGGAGCCTCGCGCAGATCCCAGACCTCACCGCCAATAAAGAGGTATTCTTCACAATCGTACTGTGGATGCAGCAAGGCGTTTGGGTAGCCCTCCGGCGTGCCGCGCAAGACAAAGGGCATTGATTTTGGCTGCTCGGTTGGCGCAGGGACATCCGTTGGGACGACTGTCCGCGATGCTTCGGCGACGGCCTGAGGTGTTTCGGTCGCGGTTGGTTGGATGGTATCGACCACTGGCGGGGTGATGAAATAGTTTGGCGTCACGTTATTCACCTGGGGTGGCGGCGTTACCTTAGGTTCAAAGGGAGATGGCAAAACACCTGTAAGCATCAGGATAACAATCCCGAGAACCACGATGATGAACAGTGCCGCGCCAAATCCCCCGCACCCTGATTTTTTGGGTGGAGTGTCTACCCGACGGACTGCCATAGGGCGGTTCTGGACGGGTTGACGGGATTGTGGGCGGCGGTTGTAGGTCATGGTACTCGCGTTTCGATGACAGCGTTGGTTCTTGCCTGAATGAGCCAGTTTTCAAGGGCTTTGGTTTGCAGGGCGACCCTCGCATCGGTTGTCAGGGGGTGAGCCTCTTCGTGCCCCAGTACCAAAAGGATGTGATAACCGATCGTGGATTGGATGATACCGGAATAGCTGCCCGGAGCCAATGAAAAAGCGGCTTCTTCCACTTCGGGATAGAGCAGGTATCCGCGTGGGAACCAACCCAACTCACCGCCGGATTCGGGGCTATATTCCCAGGCCATTTTGTTGAAATCAGCTCCGGCATTGAGACTGTTGAGGGCGCGATCAGCGCCTGCCTGAGTGCTGGCAAATATCTGTTGGGCGCGCACTTGCTCGACCGCGTCGGGCACGGATTGAATGATCTGGTCGCGCTGCCAGGCGGCTTCGGCAGCCAGGCGCAAAGCCATGCGGAATTCCGCGTCGTCATAATGGTTGACCTGCATCCAATTGGTCAAGGCGCCGCCGGAGCCGAGATCAGCAACGAGTTGGTCAACTTTGGCCTGCACGCCCTGATCGTCAAGGCTGAATCCGGCCTGACGGGCTGCCTGAGCGAGCAACTGCTGTTCGATCAGATAATTCAGCACTAGCTGTGGGATTTCCGCTTTTGGTGTGGGGTTTGTCTTGCCGGTCTGACTGTCGCGGTAACGCAAAAGCTCATTTTGATAATAGCTAAGTGGGATGATCTCACCGTTTACAACTGCAGCGGCGGGGATTTCGGTAGGGGTCGGTGGAAGTGCTTCGGTCGGTGTACTGATCACCACAGCGGGCAACTCACCGGTTGATTCAGGCTGGGGAAGTTCAGTTTCAACAGGATTTTGAGTTGGTTTGCAAGCAGAAACGAAGATCAAAATCAAAAGCATCGTGAGAAGGGAGATGCTTCTTAATGGGCTTGTATTTTTCATGTGCATATTATACCGAATATTTACCGAGAGGGGATTTGCCTGAGCTAACAAAAACGGCAACCAAGTGTTGCCGTTTTGAACTCAAGATAAAAAGTGTGTTTATGCGTTGGCGGTGTTTCCTGCCACGACAAACTGGCTGTTGTAGAGATCGGCGTAAAAGCCATTGGCTTCGAGTAAGCTCTCATGCGTGCCTTGCTCGATGATATCGCCATCCTTCAACACCAAAATGCGGTCGGCGTTTTTGATGGTGGAAAGGCGGTGGGCGATCACGAACGAAGTTCTGCCCTTCATCAGCTTGTCCATGGCTTTCTGGATCAGGATCTCGGTGCGGGTATCGACAGAGCTGGTGGCTTCGTCCAAAATGAGGATGGCAGGGTCAGCCAGTACAGCGCGCGCGATCGTCAGAAGCTGTTTCTGCCCTGCTGAAACATTGGTGGCATCTTCGTTGAGTACCATTTCGTACCCGCCTGGCAGCGTGCGCGTGAAGTGATCGGCATATGCCATGTCAGCAGCTTTTTCGACCTCCTCATCAGTGGCGTCCTGGCGACCATAGCGGATGTTTTCGCGAATGGTGCCGTTGAAGAGCCAGGTATCCTGCAAGACCATGGCAAATTTGCTGCGCAGGTTCTCACGGGTGAGATCCTTGATGTTGATATCGTCGATCAGAATTTCGCCGCTGTCGATGTCATAAAATCGCATCAAAAGCTTGACCAGGGTGGTCTTGCCCGCGCCTGTTGGGCCGACAATGGCGATCTGTTGCCCTGGTTCAACGGTAACGGAAAAATTCTCAATAACAGGTTCATCAGGGTTGTAACCGAAGCGGACGTTTCGGAATTCGACCTTGCCTTCAACTTTGTCAAGCACTTTTGGTGCGGCGGCATCAGCTGAGACTTCGGGCTCATTCAAAAATTCAAAAACACGCTCAGAAGCAGCCGCGGTTTGCTGCAAAATATTGGTGATGTTGGCAATGTTCATCAGTGGCTGCTGGAAGGAGCGCAGATATTGGATGAAAGCCTGAATTTCACCAACGTTCAACCGTCCCTGAGTCACCAGATAGCCACCCAGCATGGCGACAGCGACATAGCCGAGGTTGCTCAGCAGGCGCATGGTGGGCATGATGATGGCGGTCATGAACTGCGAGCGCCAGGCGCTTGTATATAAAGTGTTATTCAGCTCTTCAAAGCGGGCGATGCTGGCTTTTTCGCCATTGAAAGCCTTCAGCACGATATGCCCACCGTACATTTCTTCGACGTGCCCGTTAATATGCCCGAGATATTCCTGCTGCTGGCGGTAATAGCCCTGCGACTTGCTCACCACAACGCGGATAAAGATCATCGAGAGCGGTACCATCGCGACGCCGATCAGGGTCATGACCCAATTGATGCTGAGCATCATGATCAAAACACCAACCACGCGTGTAACAGAATTGATGATCTGTGAGAGGCTCTGATTCAGCGTCTGGTTGATGGTATCAACGTCGTTTGTGACGCGTGAGAGCACTTCACCCTGGGTGGTGCGGTCAAAAAAGCTCAATGGCAGGCGGTTTAATTTCTCGGAGAGCTCTTTGCGAAGCTGGTAAGAGATTTTAGCGGAGACATTGGCCAATAAGTAGCCCTGGAGCAGATCGAGGAGCGTTGAGATCAAGTAAAGGATCATTACTTTCAGGAGGATCTGGTTCAAGGTGACAAAGTCGATGCCAAGCGGATCGTTTTGGACGATGCGCATGACGCCTTTGTAGAGTTCGGTTGTGGCTTGTCCGAGCGTTCGGGGCCCAAAAATAGAAAAGACCGTCGAGGCTGAGGCGATCAGCATGGCGATAAGGATGGGCCATTTGTGCCTGCCCATGTATTTGATCAGCTTGGACATGCTGGTTCTGAAATCTTTGGCTTTTTCCCCTGGCATCAGCGCGCCAGGACCGCCGCCACGACGCGCAGGGCGCGGGTTTTTGTTTTGAATATCTTTGTTGTTCATATTATTGCCTGACCGAGTTTGTTGATGCATGCTCATGCCAATTCCTCCTCACTCAGCTGGGAGCTGGCGATTTCCTGATAGGTTTTGCAGCTTTGCATCAGCTCATGATGCTTGCCTTTTCCGACCAGACGACCGTTGTTCAAAACGAGTATCTGATCTGAATTTTTGGCAGTTGATACCCGTTGGGTGACGACAAGGATGGTCCTGTCACCCAGTTTCTGATCCAATTCGCGCCGGAGCGCGGCATCGGTCTTGAAGTCCAACGCAGAAAAGGTGTCGTCAAAGATCATGACAGGAGAGTTTTTGATCAACGCGCGGGCAATTGAGAGCCTTTGTTTTTGACCGCCGGAAACGTTGCTGCCGCCCTGAGCGATCTCCATTGCCAGTCCATCGCCTTCATTGAAGACGAAGTCGGCTGCCTGCGCGCTGCTTATTGCCAGACGCATTTCTTCATTGCTGGCATTGGGTTTGCCAACGCGCAGGTTGCTTTCAACATCACCTGAGAAAAGAAGTCCTTTTTGAGGGGCGTAGGCGATCTGTTCCCGCAGTTCAACCTGACTTAGATCGCGAACATCAACGCCATCAATGGTGATCTTTCCTTTGGTGACGTCAAAGAAACGCGGCAAGAGGTTGACCATGGTAGATTTGCCGGAACCAGTAGAGCCAATGATCGCGGTGGTCTGACCCGGTTCGGCTCTAAATGTGATGTCGTGCAAAACGTCTTCTTCCGCGTCTGGATAACGAAAATCAACATCGTGAAATTCAACTACACCACGTGTTGGTTGATCAAACGTTCCTGGCTGGGCGGGATCGTTGATGCTGATCTCAGTTTCGAGGACATCAGCGATCCGATCGCCTGAAACAGCCGCGCGGGGAATAAAAATAAAGAGCATTGAGAGCTGCATAAAAGAAAAGAATATCTGCATCGAATATTGCATGAAGGCGATCAGATCTCCTACCTGTATCGCGCTTTGGGCGACCCATCGCGAGCCTATCCAGATGATCAGTACCTGTCCGCCAAGCATGACGATATTCATAACTGGAAAGATAAAAGCCATAGCCCTACCAATGAATATCTGATTGTTGGTGTTGTCAAGGTTGGCTTTATCGAAGCGTTCTTCTTCAAAGCGCTGTTTGTTGAAGGCACGGACAACCAACATGCCCGATAAATTCTCGCGCATGACCAGATTGAGGCGATCGACAAGTTCCTGAATGATCTTGAATTTTGGCAGAACCAGGCTAAAGATCGTTATGATAACTGTCAGGAGCAGGACGACCACCAGCGCGATGGTCCACCACATGCTTGGGCTTTTTTCGAGGGCATAGATTATGCCAAGCGTGCCGATCAGGGGCGCTTGAATGAACATTCGGATGATCATAAAGGTCACCATCTGGATCTGGGTGACATCATTGGTCGTTCGGGTGATCAGAGACGCGGTTGAAAATTTCTCAAATTCAGCATGGGAGAAGTTTTCAACTTTGCTGAAGATCGCAGAGCGGACATCGCGCGCGATCCCCGCGGCTGTTCTGGAAGCAAAGAAGCTGACAGTCAGGGAAGCTATCAGGGCGACAACTGCCACCGCTACCATTTTGAAACCCGTGCTAAGAATATAGCTGGTTTGGGTTTTCTGGGTGTCGATGCCGAGACGGTCGTATTCCACGGTGATGGCGCCAATGGTCAGTTGGCGCAGGATGGTGCCTTCCAGCGCGGAAAGATGCTGGTTGACTGAATCAAGCATTTTAACGCGTTGGGCTTCCGGCATGGCTTGCAGGATCTGGTCAAGACTGGCTCCTTCAGGGAGTTGAAGGTCTTGCAGGGGGAAGTTGTCTCCCAACATGGATCTTGCCTGCTCTGGATTGCTTTGGATCATGTTCAGGGACTGAATGAAGACCAAAGGTTTTGCGATCAGGTCTTCTAATTCGGTTTTTTGTGCATCATTGATCGGCTTGAGCACGTAAACAGCGCTTTTATCCAGACTGGGGATTTGTGATCGTTTTTCTTTTGCCTGGGGCGTTCCTGGTTCGACCAGGTCATAAAAAGATAAAAGCCTGGCGTGTTCTTCCGGCGTTTGCAGGGCCTGGAGCGATCGCATGGTTTCGAGGCTGAGCGCCTCTGGCGCGGAGCTTTGGATGCCGCGCTGCTGGATGCCGACGTTGATGATCTGGGAGAGCAGATCCGGCAGGGATAGGTCTGCCGCGGCTACCACAACCACCATAATGATTGCAAACAGGATGCTTTTCCAATAGGGTAAGATGTATTTTCTTAATCTAATCATTCTTTTCACCTGATTGGGTTTGACAGTGTAAATTATTCATTTCCGGAACCTTTGTGAGAAATATTTCTATGCCTTTTTGAAGGATGGCGGCTTCATCGGGCTCTAAGCTTGAAACGATCGAAGATATCCACTCGTGTTGGGCTTTACGCGCGTTTTGCACGATCTGTCGACCTTCCTGGGTCAGGTCAAGCAGTTTTCCGCGCCGGTCCTGCGGATTATCGACGCGCTCAACCAGATCCATCCTTACCAGGCGCTCAATTAATTGAGAAACAGCGGCATTCGTGATCCCTAAATGTTTGGCGAGTTGGTTAATTGACACTTCGCGATGGTAAGAAAGATAAAACAGACTGATCATCTGGGTGTGCGAAAGATTATGCGCCTGGATAAAGCGAAAACGGTGCATGATGGATGTGCGCGATACCAGATCAGCGAGTTGAAGAATGGTTTGGTTTAGGTCGTTTGTCATAGCTAAGCCTCCTAAATTATTAAGAGCGCTTAACTATAGTGGTACTGTATGGAGAAGTCAAGCAAATTTACAAGAATTGGAAAATATGTAAAAGGAAGGTTTGTGGGTAAACATATTAGACAGTAAGGGAGACCTCCCATGGTCTCCCGTTTTCGCGAGTCTGCACTCTATCGGTAATTTTCTTACGGCCAAGGCACGCGGGTAGTCCCAGCGCTTCGCTGGGGTGGTTGCGTGGTCTCCTATCCACTCGTGAACTTTTTTAGTAGGTCGAGATTAAGAGTTGACGCGTAAATCGCGTCAACTCTTAATCCGACGTAACATTAATGTGTGCAATCCTTACTTTTGTTATAAACACAGGTACTTACGTCGGATTGAAGATGGGGGTAGCACCCCATCTTCAATCTCGACCTACCAAAGTTTTGTTTCTACCTTGGGATTTTTTAAGAGCTTCTTGCTTGTCTTGCTAAATAAAGGGCGATCGAGCCGGCGACGGCGGCGTTGAGTGAGTCGATCCGGCCGTACTGGGGCAGGCGCATGATCTCATCGCAATTCTTTCTCACCAGTTTTCGCAAGCCTTCACCTTCATTGCCTACAACCAGACCAACGCCGCCTTTCAGGTTGAGCTGATCCGGTGTGCGCGCCTGGTCATCGGCGTCGAGCCCATAGATCCAGATATCGAGCTCTTTTTTGAACCGGTCAATGGCCTGAACCAGGTTGTATTGGGCGATCAGGAGATGCTCGCTTGCGCCTGAAGAGGCATGCACCACACTGGGTGTGACCTGAGCCGCCTGGGAGGATGGGATGACGACCCCATGCACACCCATTAGTTCTGCGGTGCGCAGCAGCGAACCAAGGTTTTGCGGGTCCTGGATCAGATCCAGCAAGAGAAAGAAAGGTGGTTCATCCTTTTTTTGCGAAAAATCGATCAGGTCTTCCAAAGCCGCGTAGGGGTAAGCGCTGACTTCCAGCGCCAGCCCCATATGATTGCGGTCGATCTGGCCGAGCTGCTGTTTGTTGGCCTGGCGCACAGGAACGTTCGCCTGACGCGCGAGCTCGACAATTTCCTTGAGTTTGCCTTCGATCTTCAGGTCCTGCAGCACGAGCAGATTGAAGAAATGGCGTCTTTTGGCAATCAGGGTTTCATAGACCGGATTGCGATTGGTGATCCATTCCCTCATTTGCTCTGCCAGCTCCAGGTCGTGCCTTCCTTGCTGTCCTCAAGAACGACGCCAAGTTTGTTGAGCTCATCGCGGATCTTGTCAGACATGGCCCAATTCTTCTCGGTGCGCAGGTCGCGACGGAGGGAGACCAGAAGGTCGATGAAGGCATCGGCATTGCTGTCGGCGGCTTGTTCTTCGTTCAATTGCAGGCCCAGCGTGGAAACAAGTTCAGCGAAGATCGCCTGAAGTCTCTCCAGCTGTACGTCATTGGCGCCATCAGCACGGGCCTGATTAATTAGCTTGCCAAGTTCGTAAACGCTTGCCATCGCAAGGGAGGTGTTGAAATCATCATCCATGGCTTCAATGAAGGCTGCCCGGGCGGCTTCGGCGTTTTCCAGCGCGGCTGCTTCGGCTGTTTCATCGAGACCTTTCGCGCCAGGCAGGGCGGGCTTTTTGGCGCTCAGGAGGCGTTTGTAGCCCTGCGTGGTTTGCTCGATAACTGAATCGCTGTAGGTCAGCGGGCTGCGGTAAGAACCATTCAGCACCCACAGGCGCATGACATCGCCAGGGTGTTCGGAAAGGAATTCATCAATGGTGACCATGTTCCCCAGCGATTTGGACATTTTTTCTTCTTTGAGACCCAACATGCCGTTATGCATCCAGTAGCGGGAGAAAGTTTTGCCAGTGACCGATTCAGTTTGAGCGATCTCATTCTCATGATGAGGGAAGATCAGATCGTTCCCACCGCCGTGAATGTCGATCTGCTCACCCAGATGGGTCATATTCATCGCTGAGCACTCGATATGCCATCCGGGGCGACCCATACCCCAGGGGCTTTCCCAGGCGGGTTCGCCGGGTTTAGCGGATTTCCAGAGGGCAAAATCCATGGGGTGGTCTTTGCGTTCATCCACCTGAATGCGCGAACCGGCATTCATCGTCTCGAGCGAGCGCCCACTTAGTTTGCCGTAATCATCGTCAGACTCGACGCTGTAATAAACATCACCATTGACCTCATAGGCGGCATCTTTATCGATCAGAGCCTGGATCATTTCGATGATCTGGGGCATGTCTTTGGTAGCCCGTGGGTGAACCGTAGCTGGCTTAATGTTCAAGCCTTCGAGGTTTCGTTTATAGCTATCGATGTATTTCTGAGCGAGTTCGTGTGGATCGACACCCAGATCGTTAGCTTTGTTGATGATCTTATCGTCCACATCGGTGAAGTTCATCACATAACGAACTTCGTAACCGCGATATTCAAGATAACGTCGCACAATATCGAAAACCAGGGCAGACATCGCGTGACCGAGGTGCGCGTCGGCATAGACCGTGGGTCCGCAGACGTACATGCGCACTTTGTTAGGCTCGATCGTCTCGAAAACTTCTTTTTTCCGGGTCAGGGTGTTGTAAATTCGTATGCTCATTTTGCCTCCTTATGTTCCTGAGTTGGCTTGGCAAAAATCATGCGTCCAGCAGAAGTTTGCAGGATTTTGGTAACGACCACAGGCAGGCTTTGTCCGAGGTGTTTCTCTCCGTTTTCAACCACGACCATGGTTCCATCGTCCAGGTAACCAACACCTTGCTGATATTCTTTACCTTCCTGGATGACTTCGATCGTGAATTCTTCGCCAGGGAGTAAAACAACCTTGACAGCGTTGCTGAGGTCATTAATGTTTAGGATCCTGACTCCCTGCAAATCGGCAACACGATTGAGGTTGAAGTCGTTGGTAAGGATTGGGGCGTTCATCTGTTGGGCAAGGACGATCAGGCGTTCGTCCACCTCCCGAACACCTTCAACATCGACATCGGTAATGATGACGGGAACGTCCTCGTTTTCCTGCAATTCTGAAAGGACCTCAAGCCCTCGCCGACCGCGTTGGCGGCGTAGGCTATCAGCAGAATCGGAAACGAACTGGAGTTCGTTGAGCACAAATCGAGGGATGATCAGACTGCCACCAAGAAAACCGGTTTTGGCAATATCGGCAATCCGACCGTCAATAATGGCGCTGGTATCCACGAGGATGCGTCGTTCGCCATTATTAACCGATTTGCTAGCTTTTGAACCCCGTGAGGGCATGTGTTTAAACATGTTCAAGAAGTCTTCCTGCCGGGTAACAAAGAGGGCAATACCTAAATAGGCAAATAAAACCAAGCCAACAAAAGGTAGGATTTCGCCAAGGGGTTTGGGCAAGAGGCTAAGCGGAAAAGCCATAATGGCAGCAGTGATCAAACCAATGGTTAAACCCACTAAACCGCTCACCAGAGTCTGGGGAGTGGCCTTGTTAAATACTTTTCTCAGCCACTGGATCGGTTTAATTGTGATATAGGGTGTAATAAGGAACCCAAATAACGCAAAAACAGTAGTGCTGATGGCAACAGTGGCGCTTGGTGTGAGAGAATAATTAGGAATAAAGCCAGAAAAGTACTCATGAATTGGAAGGCTGGTGAAAAAACCAACGATTCCGAGCACAATCGCGCCAACTATGCGAGAAATAATCATCGCATTCATATAAAACCTCCAATTTTAATGTGCGGAATAAATTAAATAATAAATCCAACTGAATGATAGCATTTAACAAAGTCCTTGTCAAAAAATCGTATCATCAATATCGCCTGACCATGTTTTCCTAATGCTAAAAACAAAAACCTTACAGAAAATTGATTAATTACCTCGTAAATTACCTCGTTTCCATTGACAGTTTCGGAGCGTAGTGCTAAATTAATTGGGTAAAATTAATACGTTAAACCGATGAAGCGGGAGTAACGGCAATGATGTCTTTACAGAGAGCCTGCGGCGTTGAGAGCCAGGTAAGAAACAAGTTGTCAAATGGGCCGCTGAGGGTGCAGTCAAATGGGAATATACCAGAGTATTCTGCAACGTGTTGGCATACGTTAGTTGTCAGGGATATGTTGGTATCCTGCTAAGCGCACAGGTCATGCTGTGAATCAAGGTGGCACCACGGATAATGTAGAAATGTTTTGTAGCTATTCGCCCTTGACAGAAACAAATTCTCTGTCAGGGGCTTTTTTATTGGAAAGCTCCACTGATAAGAGAAAGAAAAGTAATAAAGGTGAATCCTTTTAAGGAGGTTAATGCGATGCTATCAACAAAACAATGGCGCTTCGCGCGCCGAAATAATAAATTGAACAGTGTATACAAAGTCAAACAAGAAGCAAAAATACTCTCTATTTAAGGAAAAAACAATGAAAACCGAGGAAATTGATTTTAATAATTACTTCAAAAAATATCCCGACGCGAAGGGCTACTTTGGCAAATACGGCGGATCTTTTATTCCGCCTGAACTACAGGTCGCCATGGACGAAATCGCTGAGGCTTATCAGACAATCTGTAAATCCAGAAAGTTCATCAGTGAACTTCGCAGAATCCGAAAGGAATTTCAGGGCAGACCGACCCCGATCTCGCATCTTGAAAGACTTTCGGATAAGATCAGCACAGGCGTGCAGCTCTATGGAAAGCGTGAAGATCTCAACCATACTGGCGCGCACAAGCTCAATCACTGTATGGGTGAGGTCTTGCTTGCCAGGTATATGGGGAAAAAGAAGGTTATCGCGGAAACAGGCGCAGGGCAGCACGGCGTTGCGCTTGCCACCGCTGCCGCATATTTCGGTCTGGAGTGCGATATTTATATGGGCGCGGTCGATATCAAGAAGCAGGCTCCCAATGTCGCGCGAATGAAGATCCTCGGCGCGCGGGTCATCGAAGTGACGGATGGGCTTGCCACGCTGAAAGAGGCAGTCGATGCGGCTTTTGCTGCTTATTCCAGGGAGTACAAAGACGCTATTTACTGCATTGGCTCTGTTGTGGGTCCCCATCCCTTCCCGATGATCGTGCGGGATTTTCAGGCTGTGGTTGGCTTTGAAGCCCGCGAGCAGTTTATTGCAATGACGGGTGAGCTTCCCGACGCGATCGTCGCCTGTGTTGGCGGCGGCTCCAACTCAATTGGCCTGTTTGCTGGCTTTTTGAATGATCCTGTTGATATCTACGGCATTGAGCCTCTCGGCAGAGGTTCTAAGATGGGCGATCACGCTGCAAGCCTGACCTACGGCGAGGAAGGCGTTATGCACGGCTTCAACAGCATCATGCTCAAAGACGAGAACGGCGAGCCTGCGCCGGTTTATTCGGTGGCATCCGGCCTGGATTACCCGTCCAGTGGACCTGAACACGCATTTCTGCGCGACATCGGCAGAGTGAAATATGATGTGGTGACAGATGAGGAGACGATCGATGCTTTCTTTGAATTGTCCAGAATGGAAGGGATCATTCCGGCTATCGAAAGCGCTCATGCCGTCGCGTACGCGATGAAGCTTGCCAGGACGATGGGCAAAGGCTCGATTCTCATCAACCTTTCGGGCAGAGGTGATAAGGATATGGACTTCATCATCGAGAAGTATGGGATCAGATAAAAAAGCACATTCAATATGTGTCAAAAGAAAACGGCTCCTTTTCAGGAGCCGTTTGTTTTACATCGAAGTAGACAAGGGTCAGGGGTTCGCGGTAACCAGGTCAGGAATTGTGAGCAGTTTCACTTTATTGGGGGGCCAGTAGACCAACAAAGCTTTTCCAACTACCCATTCCATCTTAACAGTGCCCCATTGATGGGAATCGGAAGAGTGATTGCGGTTATCACCCAGGACGAAAAGTTCGTCCGGCGGCACTTCCCAGGTTCCGTTATAGGTGGGCATGTCCATAATATAGGGTTCAGTCAATGCCTGACCATTGACGCGCACAACACCGCCCTGGATTTCCACCAAGTCGCCCGGCAGACCGATGACGCGTTTGATATAGTCATCCTGATCGCCACCATTGAAATGAAAAACGATGATATCACCGTGTTTTGGCTCGCCAAAACGGTAAGCCAACTTGTTCACCAGCAGGAGATCCTGTTCTTTGAGGGTTGGCTGCATACTGACGTTGAAAACTTTCACCCGTGAGGTGATCGTGTTTAAAATGACAAAAAGAATCAAAGCCATGAGCACGGTCTCGACCAGATCCCGGAAAAAGCTCTTGCCTGATTCTTCTTTAGTTTGCGCATTTTCTGTTGTCTTGGGCGAAACAACAGGATTTGTTTCTTCAATTTGATTTTCTTCTATTTTTTCTTCCACATTATGTCCAATCTGTTAAGCCAGCTAAACTACGCTATTATACCAAAACAGAACGAGTTGTTATTCGCGCCTTTCACGCTTCTTTAGGACGATCTGGATGGGTGTCCCCTTAAAAGGAAAGGTTTCACGAATCTGGTTTTCCAAAAAGCGCAGATAGGTAAAATGTACCAATGCGGGATCATTGACATAGAGCAAAAAGGTCGGCGGCTCGGTTTTTACCTGCGTGCCATAATAGATACGCAAGGGTTTTCCGATGCCAGAGGGGGACTGGTGTCGATCCTGGGCGGTGACCAGAATTTTGTTCAACTGCGCGGTTGTGATCTTGCGGGTGCGTTCCTCCTGAATTTCTTTCACCAGAGGTAAAACCTGATGGACGCGCTGTCCGGTCTCGGCTGAGATGAAAAGAATCGGCACGTAAGGGAGGAAGTTTAGCTCCTGCCGGATGTGTTTTTCAAAGTCCAGGGCAGTGAGATGATCCTTTTCGATCAGGTCCCATTTGTTGATAACGACCATGACGCTCTTCCAGGCGTCTTTAATGTAGCCGGCGATGTGGGTGTCCTGCGCGGTGATGCCGCTGACCGCGTCCACCACGAGAACGGCGACGTCGCAGCGTTCAATGGCTTGCATGGCGCGCAAAACGGAATATTTTTCAACGCCGGGTTCAATCGAGCCGCGCTTGCGAATGCCGGCTGTGTCGATCAGGGTGTATTCCTGATCGTCCTGGCTTAGTTTGGTATCGATCGCGTCCCGGGTTGTTCCGGGGATGTTGCTCACGATGGAACGTTGTGCTCCAGCCAGTTTATTGAGCAGGCTGCTTTTACCGGCGTTTGGCTTGCCAACGATCGCGACCTTGATGCTGGTATCGTCTTCTTCATCAACTACGGGCTCGGGGAAACATTCCACAACAGCATCAAGCAGATCGCCAGTACCGGTGCCATGAATGGCAGAGATCGGGAAAGGTTCGCCCAAACCGAGCGAATAAAAATCCATCGCGTTGAGACGCAGCTCATAGCTGTCGGCTTTATTCACGACCAGCAAAACCGGTGGGGTAGGGCGATTGTTTGTTCCCGGGCGACGGCGGCGCATAATATTGACAACTTCGTGGTCTGCCTGGGTGACGCCCTCGATAGCGTCAGTGATCAGCAGGATTACATCAGCTTCTTCGAGCGCGATCTCTGCCTGTTCACGAATGTCCTGAATGAAATCAGCCGATCCGATCGAGAGCGGAGTTTGGTTGCGTTGTTTGCTGGGGTCAATGCCGCCGGTATCGACAACAAAAAAATCGTGTCCAGCCCAATCACCTTCAGCCAAAAGGCGGTCGCGGGTTGTGCCGGGGATATCATCCACGATGGCAATCCTTTGCCCAACAAGGCGGTTAAATAAGGTGCTTTTGCCAACATTAGGTCTGCCGACCAGCACGATTACAGGTTTTTCCATATTACTATCCTTAGCGTAATCCGGCCTTATTTTTTAATCGTCACTTCGATTGTTGCGGGTAAAACTGAATCGAGCCGCAGGTTGAGTCCCTGTAAGTCCACAGTTGGTGCGATTTGATAAGTTCCAGGTGCGCGGTTTGAAAGATCAAGCAGGACTTTGATGCTATCAATCGTCAGGTTTTCAAGCAGGTAGAGTGGGCCGGAGATGTAAACATCTACCTTTTCGGGAGTTATTTGTGCCTTCAGATTATCACCGAGATTGATCACTTCGACAGGAATGTCAAAGAGTTGAATGGAGCTTTGGATTGCTTCAATACTAACTTCGACGGTTACTTCCTGTTCCCCGATAATGACGATTCCATCCTGCACCTGCAAGGGCACGCGAATCGTAAAGCTTTCTTTGACACCATTCAGGTTGACTGGTGCGGTATCAAGGGAAGATGGCAGGCTTTGATTTAGGTCCGGATTGGAAGCATAGATCGTCAAATTCGGAGGGTTGACGATCAATCCTGTCAGATGATAGCCTGGAGCGATGGAACCAGTTGTGATGATTTTTACAAAAACGTTGCGATAACCAACCAATTGCTTGATTGGAATTTCAACGTTAATCGATTTTGGATTGAGGCTTACTCCTGAGACAACATTTCCTCGTTTATCAATCGCGCGCAGGTCAAGGTTGCGGGAAATTGTGCTGGTTACGTTGCTTAGATCAATATTTGCCACAACATTCATGACTTCGTTGAGTTTTGATTGAGGCCCCAACATTTGCACTTCGGTTGTGCTCAAAATCGGCTCACTAGCTTCATATCCAATGGGTAAACTTCCGTTTCGCAATATGAGAATATCAACCATTTCTGTCGCGACCTGTTCAAGTGTCAGGATGATTTCAGGCGGATTAATTTCCATTAACCGTGTGGGACGAAATCCGATGTTGATCTCGGGAGTCAATTCGTAGGTGCCGGAATCAAGACCGTTGAGGTTTACCCGCGCAGTAACGCGGTTCAAATTGCGAGCAATCTGATCGTGCACAGAGCGGGGTGCCCGAACCGTCATCATTACGCTTCCAGCGCTTTGTTCCGTAATGACCAAATCGGGATTTAGACCTATGACAGACAGTTGAATCGGGGTGCCATAAGTGACGGTTTCGTTAGGATCCTGAGAGGTGACTGAGGATACCCAAACGACAAATGCCAGAATCAGGGCAGTTAAGAAAATAGGGATAATTCCGAGGGTTTTTTTCAGGAATTTCATTCTTCAGCCTCCTCCTCTCCTGCGTTAGCAGACTCCTTCCCTTTGAAAAACATTTTGAACTTATCGGGGCTGCCCGTTTGATCCGTAATCATGATGGCGCGCATACTGTTGAGGAGGCGTTCGCCATCAAGGTTGCGAATCAGTTTGCCTCGATGGGCGATTGATATCGTTCCGGTTTCTTCGGAAACAACCACTGCCAGAGCGTCGCTGACCTCACTGATTCCAAGGGAAGCCCGATGACGAAGCCCCATCGTGTGAGCGATGTTCGTATTGAGGATGCCGCTGCTGGAAAGGGGCATTACGCATCCGGCAGCCTTTACGCGATTCTCAGAAATAATTACAGCTCCGTCATGTAAAGGTGTGTTTGGATAAAAAATTTGCAGAAGCAATTGAGGTGTGACCTCGGCGTTGAGCATAACACCATTTTTATAATACTTATCCAAAAATTCACGCCGACGGATCACGATCAAGGCTCCGTGCCGACGTTCAGACAGTTGTACCGCCGCCTGGGACACCGCGCTCAGGACTTTTTCCATCTCCTGATCACTTCTGGAGCTTCGGCTGGCGAACCAAAAACGCAGCTTGCCTAAGCTGCCCATTCGTTCCAACCCACGCCTGATCTCAGGCGTGAAAATGACCGGAATAGAAAGAATCAATGCGGGGGTGATGGTTTTTACCAGCCAACTGAATGCTGGCAGATTGACCAGCGATGTGAGCAGAGTGATTAAAATGACGACCAGGAAGACGCCCCGCAGGAGGGTTTGGGCTTCCGTGTCGCGCAGGAGGTATAGGAATAAGCTGAAAACGATGGTCACCAGCAAAACGTCAAGCAAGCTTGACCATGTGAAGCGCTCAAGAATGAAAATTAAATTATTCCAAAGATCCTGCATTTTTCATCACCTGACTGAACAACTAAGTATAACCCCTTCTGTCATGATTTAGTCTAAAAAGAAAAAGATTTTAAGCGAAATTATTCGCTATCTTTCAATGATTTTATCCAAACTTCACCAGGCATGAGTCCATATTCTTTCAAAAAGGTCTCAAAACTTTGTTTTGGATAGAAATTTACATAATCTTCTCCGGGCAGAAAATCTTCCTGCCAGGCTTCGCGCGTGCTCATGCTGATGGCTGGAACGATGAGGATCTCATAAGCACCCTGCAACCAGGATTGCAACAGGCGCAGAGATTCGGGATTTTCCATCAGTTCGCTCTTGATCGGGAATTGGTTGGTCAATAACGCCAGTGTTTGGCGAACGCCGATGCGATGACACTGGACCGCTTCTGTGCCTTTTTTCGCGATCGGGACCAATTTTGCTCCCAGAAGCTGGAAGAATTGATCAAAAGCCAGTTCTTTACTCATTTGCCGTTCAAAGACAGATTTCAGCCAGGGATGATCCACTTCCGATAAGGTTTCGATGCTGAAATATTCCTGCGTGTAGCTGTAGCTTGTGGGCAGCTTGAGCTGATTGAGCGCGTCGAGGGTTTGACGGTAGGTTTTTTCGTAGTTTCCGTCCGTCCAGATAACCTGATCTGAGCGGGCAATTTTTTCTTCCTGTGGGGATTGGGCTTTGATCTTACTCAAAGCGATTTCTTCGCTGAGAGCGCGGTGCTCGACCAGGCGTTTTAGGCGTGTGTCTTCATCGGCGGCAACGGTCCAGATCTGGTCGCAGTGCCTGGCGATGTCGGATTCGATCAGTTTGATCGCTTCCACGACCAGAATTGAGCGGGAACAGCTTTGCATTTGCTCCGAAATCGCTTCGGTGACAAAGGGGTGGACGATCTCTTCCAGTTTGGCAAGCTGGTCGGGGTCGGAAAAAACAATGCGTCCCAATTTGCTGCGATTGATCTGTCCATCGCGGGTTTTGAGGTCTTCGCCAAAGGTCTCCAGGATGGCATGCCAGGTGGGTGTGCCAGGGAGGTAGGCGTCCTGCGCGGTCAGGTCGGCATCGATCGTGTAAGCGCCCATGTTGGCAAGCAAGTTGCGCACCACGCTCTTCCCAGAGGCGATATTGCCGGTAATTCCGATCACGAAAGCTTTCTTGTCCATATGGAAAAGTATACCCGCCAATGAAATTATCGGGATGAGATTGAGCAATTCCTGGACTATAATTTGAGAATGGAACAGCAATTCTTTGCCCAGGAATTTGTCAGAAATTTCCAACCCGACCCTGCCAGGGCTTTACTTTTAGGGGTATCGGGAGGGGCGGATAGCCTTTGTTTGCTGCATGTGCTGAAATCTGACGGTTGGAATGTGATTCCTGCCCATCTCGACCATCAATTGAGAGCTGTATCTGCCCATCAGGCGAATCAACTGGTGGAATTGCTGGCGAGCTGGGATTTGGAATTGCTGAGCGGCAAGTGCGATGTGGACGAGTTCGCGCGCTTGAACAAGCTCGGCATTGAAGAAGCCGCCCGGATCTGCCGCTATAATTTTCTCTTTGAATCAGCTCGAGAATACAAAGCCCAGGCAGTTCTGACAGCTCACCACCGTGACGATCAGGTCGAGACCGTGCTGATGCACTTTCTTCGCGGCAGCGGGGTGGACGGCTTGTCGGGCATGCGTAAAATTGAAATGCTTGGACAGTTTTCTGAAGAAATTCCCCTTTGGCGTCCTTTACTGGATATCCCAAAGGCTGAGATTCTTGCCTACTGTCAGGAACACAGCATTTCGACGATCGACGATGAGAGCAATCAGAGCACGGTCTACTTCCGCAACCGCATCAGGCATGAAGTCGTGCCGTTCCTGGAAGAGCTCCAGACCGGTATTGCTGAGATCGTGGCTCGTAACGCCAAAGCAATTGCCAATGACAAAGAAGTGATCGAAGAAGCCAGTGAGCGCGCTTTTCAGGTAAGTCTGCATGAGCAATATGAGGAGCAAGCGTTGGTGTTTGACCGTGAAAAATGGCGGGCATTGTCACTGGGTTTGCAGGCTCGCGTCCTGATGCGTAGCGCGCAGACGCTTTTACCGTATGTGCGCGATTGGGGTTTTGAGATCATTGAACGAGTTCTGAATGGGATCGACAGCGAAACAGAACGACAGGATCTTAAAGCTGGGCTTATTGTTGAAGTGCGCGAGAATCTCGTCGCTGTCTATAAAAAAGGTTTCGTTTTGCCCAATAAGGACCATCCCCAATTGCCAGCGGACTTGGTCTTGAAGCTTTATCCGGGGAAATCAATCTGTCTGGATCACGGCTGGAAGATCAGGGCTGAATTGCTGAAGCGGGCAAAGTTTGAAAAGCTGTACGAAGTGACAAAAACCAGTCCTTTTCATGCCTGGCTGAACCCGATCGACCTGGAACTGCCTATGCTGGTCCGCGGCGCGAATCCTGGCGAGCGTTGGTCGCCTTTGGGAATGATCCTACAAAGGCAAAAACTAAGCGATTTCTTTATCAATCAGAAGATCCCCCATTACCTGCGCAGGCAATGGCCCCTGGTGACCAGCGGTGGCTCCGTGATCTGGGCGGTGGGATTAAGAATCGCCCAGGCATGGCGTTTGCTGGGCGATGAACCGGAAATTTTGCATCTGGAACTGGTCAAACCAGATCCGAACTTACTCAATCCATAAAGCTTGTTTGAGCACTGTCTGAATAGCAGGGATGTTCGGGAAGAGCACCGAAGCGCCGCCTGAAGTCATCCCAGGTACAGCGTCATTCTCAGTGATGCGGTAATTGCTGATATCGGGTCCGCCGAAATATTTGGAAATGGGGACAAAGTAGAGCAGGCTGTCAGTAATGCCCATATCGGTTTCGACATTCCGCCTTAAGGCAGCGAAAACATTGCCAAGATTAGGCAGCGAGGTGGGTCGCAGGGCTTTTTCGACCATGGCTTTGACGACTTCCTGCGCTTTTCGAGAACGCTCAAAGTCGGAGCTGTTCTTGCGCGCGCGAATGTACCAAAGCGCTTCGTGAGCGTTCATCGGCCAGGTTCCGGGCTCCCAAACACACCAACGGACGTCATTGGAGAAGCACTCGTCTTCCGTGTACTTGGTGATCTCGACATCGACGCCGTCCAGTTCTTCAATGATCTCTTTAAAGCCATCAAAATCGATCATGGCATAGTGATCCGGGCGAAAGCCAAAGTTCCATGCCAGCGTATCACTAAGTAACTGGAAGCCGCCGAACGGATAGGCTGTATTAAGTCGCTGCTCGCCCACGCCTGGGATATTGACCCAAAGATCCCGCGGGAAAGAGAAGAGACTGAACTGGCTGGTTTTGGTATTCATGACCAAAAGGAGCATTACGTCGGTGCGGAAGCTGCCATAATCATCGATATCGGCGCCCAGCAAAAGCACGCTGGTAACGCCGGAAGGCACATCCAGGCTAACGGGATTGCCATCGAGATAGGGGTCAGGCTCGATGCTGATATCGGGTTCCCAGAGATTGGTTAGGAAGCCGTCGTGACCATTGCGGATATTGTTGATGCTGATGCCTGCCATGGCGATAAAGCCAAGGGCAAGCAGGAGAAGGATCAATCCAAACGGAAATTTACGCTTGTATTCGTTGCGGGTTGTATATTGCATTTTTCCTGCCTTGTGGAGGTTTATTCTGGGTCAGTTTCCTCCGCGGGCAAGCTGTAGCCATTTTGCGAAGCCAGGCTGTGCAGCTTGCTCTTGACTTCACGCCATTGGATTTTGGAAATGCCCAGTTTTTGGCGGATCAGGTCGTGCTCAACGCCATTGGTCAGATCGATCAGGGCGCTGGTCCAGCGCAGCATGTCAAAACCGATGTGCTTTTCCATGCGACCGGCATTGGTTACATCTTCCAGAAGATATTCCAGACGGCGTTGCGACCAGGGGAAAACCTGATCCTTGATCTGATAGTGCTGCGCGTACTGCAGATAGGCCTCAACCCATTCCGGGGAGACCTTGACTTTGCGTTCTTTGAAGCGATAGCGCTGATTGGGATAGCGGACGTAGACATGGGCTTCGTCCGGATCTTCTATATCGAGGTGATTGGTTTTAAGGTTGAGAACCTCGCTCTTTTTTAGGGCTGTCTCGAGCACCAGGGTGAGCAAAACATAAGGTCTCGGATCGGGATTGGCTGCGCTGCGGAGCGAATCGGCAGCTGTGATCGCGGTTTCCACTTCCTGCGCGGTGAGAACGGTTGGCAAGGGGCTGATAACCGTTTTCTGGACGATCTTTTCTGCCGGGTCAACGGAAAGGACGGCGTTTTGGGTCAGCCAGCGGAAAAAAGACTTCAAGGAGGTGATGCGCCGTGAGAGCGTTTTGGGGCTGCAGGGAACACCACGGTCTTTTTCGAGCCAGGTCAGGTAATCTTCGAGGTCCTTGGTCGAAATCTGCCCGATCTTCTTGTCGGTGGGCATAAATTCTTCCAAAAGCATCAGATCGGAAGAAAAAGCTTTGAGCGTGTGATGGGAACGCCCCTGATCACGCAGGTAGAACTTCCAGGCATGAATAGCAGGCTGGAGGAGGGTGCTTTCGGTGATGTGTGCGCTGATGCCTTCGCTTTGTTCGCTCATAATAACTCCAAATAAAAACATTTCGTATAGTCGAATAGATAGATGATAAGTTTAGTCCTTAAAGCCGGCTTTGTCAAACGCGGAAAATTGGCGGTTTCAGTTTCAAATTTCCCTATCTTGAAAAGTACATACAAAAAAAGAGAGTTCCTGTCATAATTGGATTCGCCAAAAAAACAACACGGAGGAACTCTCAAATGACAGAACAAACTGTCCAAATTATTATAACGCTGAAAGTCAAAGAGAACGACCTGAGCTTTGAACGCCCAATCGATATCACCAATCTGGAAAAGGATATCAGCTCCTTCAGCCAGGAGATTGGCTCTCAAATCCTGTCCATGATGCTGAAATTGCTGGATGATATGCTCCGCGATATCGTTCCAGACGATTGGAGAAACGTCGGCACAGAGAAAAGAAGTGTCCTGTTTGAATGCGGTTATATCCATTTCAAACGCAGGATCTATCAGGATTCAAAAGGAGTCAGACACAAGCCACTGGATGAACTGCTGGAGCTGGAGCCCTGGCAACGCAGCAGCCGAGCCCTTGAGGAGATGAGCGGCGCACTGGCAGCAACAAACACCTACAGAAAGGCTTCAACCCTGCTTTCCTGGTTGGTCAAGGCAGCCATCAGTCCCAGCACCATAGGAAGATACCTGAGAAAAACAGGGCAAAGAATACAGGAACAGGAAGGCATGACAATCGCAGGTGAAGAACAGGGTCAAATCGAAACAGAAGTGTTGTATGCTGAAGCAGACGGCGTGTATATCAATCTGCAGGGAGAAGAAAAGAAAAGGGCAGAAGTCAAAGTGGGCGTCATCTATACGGGCAAGGAAGCTATAGGAAAAGGTCGAAATCGCTGTACGAACAAGGTATGTATCACTCAATTGGGTGGCAGCAACGAGGGATGGCAGCTGAAAATGCGGGATACCATCTATCATTACTACGCTTTTGACAGTATCAGGTTGCTGGTGGCTGGTGGAGATGGCGCCGTGTGGGTTCGCAAGAGCTTTGAATATGTTGGCTTGCCAAAGGTTGATCTGCTGGATCGTTATCATGTCATCAGAGATATAAAAAGGGCCTGGGGAAAAGATATGGATATCAGTTCGCTTTTATATGAGCTGTTCACCAAAGGCTGGTATGTGGTCAGAGGGCGACTTCTCGCCAACATTGCCAGGAGCAAATATGAAACAGTAACCCGAATAAAAACGCGATCCGTTAATTTTAGGAAATCTTCTACATCCAATCCAAAATAAGTAGGTTTGTTTAACTCCTCATTTTACGATAACTCTTGTACCTGTTTTTCTTCATTCCGAATCAATGCCTCATAGTTTAATCTAGCTAATACGACTGCGAAAATTTCTAAATAATCTAATTCGTTAGCTTCTTCAGATGTAGCAATGAACCTTTCTTGTCTAAGAAAATTCAAATCAACTTGAATGTTCTTTAGTTGAAGCATAAATGGATCAATTATAGTTGCAGAATCATACATATCATCCTTCTCTTTTTACACGAGACTGATTACTTTCTCCTAATTAGATTTGCCAGTCGCCGTCTTTGAGTAAAACGATCTCAGTACCGTCTTCCTTGATACCGGTGACAGTAACATCCTTGCTGCCGACCATGAAGTCAACATGGATCAGCGAGTTGTTCATGCCCAGCTTGCGGTTTTCCTCTTCGCTTCTTTCAGTCGCGCCGACCAGGGATTCGGTATAAGCCTGACCCAAAGCAAAGTGGCAGGAGGCATTCTCATCGAACAAGGTGTTCTTGAACAGGATCCCGGTATTGCTGATCGGCGAATTGTCCGCTACCAGCGCTATCTCACCAAGCCGACGCGCGCCTTCGTCCATCTCCAGCAGGTCGTCCAGTATCTGCTTGCCAACGCCGGCATCGTGCTCAACAACCTTGCCGTCCTTGAAGACGAAGTGGAAATCATCCACGATCTGCCCGCGCACCGAGAGCGGCATCGTCGCGCGCAAGGTACCATCCACCCGATCTGCATCCGGCATGCTGAAAACCTCTTCAGTCGGTATATTCGGGAAGAAGCGGTCGCCCTTCTGGCTAAAACCGGAGCCGCCCTTCCAGACATGGTTTTTGACCATGCCCACCATCAGATCGGTGCCAGGTCCTTTATAGTGGATGCGGTCAAAACGGGCTTCGTTGAGAAACTTTTCGTGCTTCTTTAGTTCCCGGTCGTGGTCTTCCCAGGCCTGGATGGGATCGTCCTGATCGATACGGGTCGCCAGGAAGATATTTTTCCAAAGTTTTTGCATGGCTGCTTCTTCAGGCAGTTCCGGGAAAGCAGCCTTAGCCCAGGCGGGGCAAGCCACAGCGACGATACACCACTTGACGCGGTTTTGCATCGTGTAAGCCATCAGAGGCTTGCTCGCGATGCTGGCAACTTTTTGCCACTGCGCAATCCGGGCAGGATCAGCTGGTTTGAGCAGATCCGGATTGGGCGCCGCCAGATTGAGCACGTTGAAATTGTCCTTAAAACGGTTCTCCTGGAAATTAACACGATATTCAGGGAAACTTTCAAAGGCTTCGTCCGGAGCGTAGAGATAGCGGTCAAGCGCGATCGAGTCGTCCGAGAAATCAAGGTCGATCTCACTCAGGCCCTTTTCATAAGCCTTTTTCGCGACCAGGCGAGCCAGCGGCAAAGAGTGCTCGTTCATGCGAATGGCAAGTTTGTCACCGGCGTGCAAACCAAGCCCAATATTGACGATCAGATCAGTATATTTTTCAAGATTTTTGTTTAGGTCCATTGTTTAATAATCCTCCAGTTCCAATTTTACACGCAACAAGAAAATTTAGTCTGTTTTTTGCATTATCAGTTGATTTGGTAATTGTTATGCAAGCCGTAATGAAAATTTCACAGAATTATTGACGTAACAATTTAGCCTATGGTAATATTAACGAACGCCGAAGCTGTAAAGCTAAATTATATTGTTTAAAGGAGAAGAGAAGATTAGCAGTAAACAAGAATATCGTATTAATGAACGCATCCACAGCGAGAAAGTTCGCCTTGTGGACGAAAATGGAGAAAATGTCGGGATAGTCAGCATCGACGAAGCCCTACGCCACGCGAACGATGTCGGTCTCGACCTGGTCGAAATAGCCCCCAACGCCAACCCTCCAGTTTGCAAAGTCATCAATTACAGTAAGTTCCTTTACGATAAGGAAAAGAAAGAGCGCGAAGCTCGCAAAGCTCAGACCAAGATCGAGATCAAGGAAATTCGCTTACGCCCGAAGACCAGCGATCATCATCAGGGATTTAAGGTTCGCGATGCCCGCCGTTGGCTGGAAAGTGGCATGAAGGTACGCGTTACCATACGCTTTAGAGGTCGGGAAATTACATACCCCGAGCTGGCGCTCGAAGACCTGCGCGAGATCGCGGAGGAATTGCAGGATGTTGCCGAAATTGAACAAGCCCCCAATATGGAAGGGCGCAGTATGTTCATGATGCTGGCTCCAAAACGCAATTAAGGTTTCACTGAGTTTATCAAGAGGCTGCCCTGTTCGGGCAGCCTCTTTTACATTTAAAATCGTATAAAAATCGAGTTGTGTCCTATGGGATGCGCATCAATTTTAAATAAGTACCAGTTACTCTTTATATCAGAATGTAAATCTTTGTTTGTTCTCTTCAATCCTTCTATCGCGAGCCCAGGGCAGCGTTTTTGCGCTGCCAGTATCGATGAAATCCGCGTTTACCGCTGATGGGGAAGCTATCCAGTTGGCTCGTCCACCGCTCATAGAAGGCTTTTTCTTCGGCTGCCGCACGGCGCGTCAACGCACTCAGGCTCTCATCGCTGGAATCATCTGCCTCGGCTCTCCATTCTGATTCCAGCAGATCGCGTTCAGCATAGAATTCTTTAGGCAAGGCACGCCCGATCGCCTTGCGATGAAAGGCTTCACGCGCGAACCAGTACCGCTCAGCGCTCGGATCCTCTCCAGCAAAAACGGGCGCGTTGATCTCAGCACCAAACACCCAGGGCTTGAACAGGGAGATACAGGGCGTTGAGCTGCCTGTCAGCCAGACGCGAATTTGCTCGCCCAGTTCAACGATCATACTGGCGGTGCTGTGGTCGCCAACCATTCCACCGGCATGCATGCAGGGGCTGGCAACGCTGCCCTGCGTCAGCGGGTTTTGCACATCTTTGCGATGCAGACGCAGCGCACGCATCAGATCCGCAACATTTTTGGCATTCACAAGGCAGGCTCTGGTTTGCGCCAGTCGGTCAGATGAACCCGAAAAGTAAGAATAGAGCGGTTCAAGATGGGTTTTACGGAAATCGATGGCTTTTCCCTTACTGTAAGCATCCCCGTCCGACCCGATAGTCAGGCGGTTGGAGATACTCGCCCGCTCCATCTGCTTATATACCCAATCACATCCTGCGGTTTCGAGGATATATAGCTCCTCACGGTCCATGATCAGAAAGGAGTTGTCATAAAAGAATTCATGATCAAAGCCGCAGTTCCCGCCCTGACCATGTTCTTCCAGCAGGCGAATGATCACATCGCGTGCTTGTCGGGCGCTGTCCGCGCGCTCCAGACCAAGCCGTACCAGGTCCATACCGATCAGACCAGTTTTAGCATATTTACCTTTGGTGAAAACGGCTTCATTGCCAATGCACACGCCGAATTCATTCACGCCCATTTCACCGCCCCAAATCCAGGTCGGGCGCGAGAGCAGCAGCGCGTGGGTATGGCTAACCTGAGGAATGGTGATGTAAGTCGTTTTCAACGCTTGGTAGGTGTTGTAATCCGCGGCGGGATAGAACTCATTGACCTGCGGCTCATTGGGAGAACGGTCGCTGTTCTTTGCAAAAAGTGCTTTAGATGATGTTAGCAGTCCAATCGTGTCGCACATACTCAGCTCCTTTTTTGTTTATCATACCTTAAAACACCTCACTCGTCTGGTTTATCCACCTTGAATTAATGAAGCAAATTTGCATGTCGAAGGGGAAATTGATAGCAATTCTCATCTTATCCCTGGACATGGTCAGGAGACCACGTCGGGAAAAGAACCCGACACGCAAGCAGTACCCGAACATATGTGTTCGTTTGTCATACTGAGGATTGCTGGAAAATTGACAAAAAGGAGAATTCAATAAGATTGAGGGCACAAGCACTGAAAGGACACAATGTCCAGTATGCAAATCTGACATACCTGGCGAGAAATAATCGAATTATCAACTCCTCACACTCCCGGCAATAAAAAATATGTCAATAAAAAATATTGACTTTTGATGATTCTCTGGTAATATTATTTTTTGCGTCAAGCGACGGCTGCGCTTTGCTTTCAGCCGTCGAATTATCTAAAGAGGAGTTTGATCGTGCCACGTAAACAAAGTAGTGGAAAATACAAGTTAAAGACTCATAAGGCTACGTCCAAACGCTTCCGCATGACCGGCACCGGTAAGGTTGTTCGTACCAAAATCGGAAAGGGCCACTTGCGCCGCAATACTTCCAAGCGAACAAAATATTTGCTCGCGGAAACGATAGAGGTCAACACCAACGGCCTGGTCAAGCACATTAAGCGCCTGGCACCCTATATGAGCAAAAAGGACTAAGGACTGTCCTGTCAACATTGGTTTAGTGTGGCTGTTGGGTGTTCGCAACGAGACTAAAAGTCTGACGCCCAGGGGACCGCAAAGGAGTTTTTATTATGACAAGAGTTAAAAGTGGACCAATCCGCCGACGCCGTCATCAACGGCTGATCGCCCGCAACCGCGGTTATCGCGGAACTTACAGCAAGCTTTTTAAGCGTGCAAACGAGGCTTTCCTGCATGCCCAGTGGTATGCCTATAATGACCGCCGCAACCGCAAACGCGATTTGCGCCGTCTTTGGATCGCCCGCATCAACGCTGCTGCCCGTTTGAACGGTACAACCTACAGTCGCTTGATCGCTGGCATGCGCAAGAATAAGATCATCATCAATCGCAAAATGCTTGCGAACCTGGCTGTGCACGATTCAAAAGCTTTCGCCGCTGTCGTTCAAACTGCGCTGGCTTAAGCAAACCCTCCGAAACAAAAGAAGAGGCTGTCCCAAAAGGGCAGCCTCTATGTATGAAAACAATAAAAAGAAAGTTGCTATGCAGTTGCAAGTTTAGCAATGTTATGAGATATACACAGAATACCCCACTCTGTACTCACATTCTCCAATCCTCTCAATAA